>Ga0256786_1000082_pt1 | contig 78131 bp, 71 predicted proteins | sample MC6MC0937MT_FD_186053 | JGI IMG/M metagenome (GOLD analysis project Ga0256786, IMG submission 186053) | Metatranscriptome of enriched soil aggregate microbial communities from Iowa State University, Ames, United States - MC6-MC0937-MT... | ecosystem: Environmental > Terrestrial > Soil >...
GTGGTATTAAAAAATTATTATATTTGTTAAGATTTTGTTATTTAAATGAAAATAACAAAACAATTTAACATAATTAACACGAAATTACAATGAAAAAGACAATTTTTATGCTAGGAATAGTTTCTGCTATTTTAGCAGGCTGTGAATCTGACGAGAAAATCGAAACACAGGCAGAAGAAAACAAGACAACTGATATTGCTGCCCGAAGAAGTTGTGCATCTGATGAGGTTTTGAAAGAACAAATGGCTAAATATCCTGAATTAGCAAGAAAGATTTCAGATATTGAGATTTTTACCCAAAGAAAACTTAATGAAAATTTTGAATCGAGATTAGTAAACGGAGTGATTGAAATTCCGGTTGTAGTAAATGTTTTATACAAAACTGCAGCAGAGAACATTTCACAGGCTCAGATTCAGTCTCAAATTGATGTATTGAATAAGGATTTCAATGCTACCAACAGTGATTACAATAATGTACCTGCACTTTTTTCTAATGTGAAAGCAAATGTAGGAATCAGATTCGTTTTGGATCAGGTAATAAGAAAATCAACGAAAAAAACTTCTTGGGGAACTAGAGATGCAATGAAAAAATCTGCTCAGGGAGGCTTATCACCAATATCACCAACTACAAAACTAAATTTATGGGTTTGTACAATTGGTGGAGGAATTTTAGGATATGCTCAATTTCCGGGTGGAGCTAGTGCAACAGATGGTGTAGTAATAGATTCTAAATATTTGGGAACTACAGGAACAGCAACTTATCCTTACAATCTGGGAAGAACTGCTACTCATGAAGTAGGACACTGGATGAATCTTCGTCACATTTGGGGAGATGCTACTTGCGGAACAGATTACTGCAACGATACGCCATCACACAATACTGCTAATTACGGTGCTCCGGCTTATCCGCATTACAGTAGTTGTTCAGGAGCTCCTATAGAAATGACGATGAACTATATGGATTATGTAGATGACAGGGCGATGTTTATGTTTTCTACTGATCAGAAAAGCAGGATGCTTGCCATTTTTCAGGCAGGCGGACCGCGATATTCTTTTGCTCAATAATTAATTTATCATATGATGAAATTGCACTTTTGAAATAAAAGTGCAATTTTTTTTATTTTTAGGCAACCATTTTCAAATTCCTCGGTCTTATAATTAGAAACTAATCAATGAAGCATTTAGAAGAGAATTTTAAACTTGCCAAAAAACAGGATCGGAGAGCTCAAAAAGCTCTTTACGATTTGTTTTCTGCTAAAATGCTGGCAATTGCAAATTCTTATACCAATAACCTTCATGATGCAGAAGATATTCTGATGAATTCTTTTTTGAAATGTTTCAATAAAATTAACGACTGCCGAGACTGGAAATCTTTTCCATTCTGGCTGAGGAAAATTATAGTAAATGATTCGATAAGTTTTGTCAGGAAAAACAAAAACATTCTTTATGCAGACGTAGAAATTGCAGATGATTATTCCGATGAAGAAATAAATGAAAATGTAAACGAAATCAATATCGAAGAAATTTTTTCTAAAATGCCGGCTGGTTATCGCCTGATTTTTAATCTTTATGTATTTGAAGAGCGAAAACATCAGGAGATTGCTGAGATCCTGAATATTTCGGAAGGTACAAGCAAAAGTCAGTTTAGCAAAGCCAAAAAATGGATTGCTGATTATTTAAAATCAAAAGAAAATGGACAAAAAAATACGGAAACAGTTAAAAGCTGATTACGAAGAACTCAATATTAAGCCTTCTGATAAACTTTGGGATCAAATCGAGGATCAGTTACACGGAAGAGAAAAAACTGTAAAGAAACCTCTCTTTCAGTGGTGGAAGTATGCCGCTGTTATAGTTCTTTTAATTTCTTTTGGAAGCATTTTGTATTTTAATTCAGATAAATCTTCCAAATCTGCAGAAACAATTGCAGTTAAAGAAGTGACGGAAGAAAATTCAAAACCATCAAAAACCTCTGAAACTGTTGCTAATGTAACTAATCCTGAAACAGAAAATAATTTTGAAATAAAAACAAATCCTGAAAAGCCAATTGTTATAAAAGAAATTAACAAAGCAGATCAGGAACAAACTGATCTTCCAAAAATGACTTCTGTTTCAAAAATTATAGAATCCGCACCCGAAATAGAAGTCAAAACTGAAACTAAAATAAAACAGGAAATTACAGAAACACCTAAGTTGGTAGTTATAGAAAAGTCTTCAAAAACAAGATATGTTACTGCAAATGACCTTATGTTTCAGCACCAATACAGTGTTGAGAAAAATGAAAAACCTAATGAGAACACAAAAAGACTTGGGATTATTAAAATCAATAAAGTTAATATAAGCCCGGAATTTATTACAATTTTCAACAGCTCCAACAGTACAGACGAAAAGTAAAAATCATCAACATGAGACAAAAAATATTATTGGCAGGATTTTTTTTAACCCTGTTCTCACTCAGCTATTCCCAGAATAAAGAAACTCTGAGGAAGCAAATGGAAAGGTATACCAATAAGATCGACAGCATCGTTACGGAAGAACGCAACAAAATGAACGCCGAATTTGATGCACTTGAAAAGAAAATGAAGGCGGGCGAAATTTCAGAAAGCGAAATGAAGGAGCAAAAAAATACGACGGCAGTACGATATGAAGCGATCATTAATGATGAAATTGCCAAACAGAAAGATGAATACGAAGAGATCACCGGTAAAACTGTTAGAAAAGCACTTTTTAAGTCTAATTTTAATAAAAAAAACAGTTTATTCAGAACTGCGAGAGGTGCTTTATTGGATCTGACATTTGAGCAGCCCGAGTTTGATGATCCGGAAGATCCTAAGAATTACCTACAAAGTTTCGGTTATGTTGCAGGGATTTCATTAATAAATTTTACCGATAAAAAGTTTTTTGATTTTTCTAAAGGCAATGAACTGAAAAATTCTTCATCTGGGAACTTCACGCTTCGCTATGAAAACCAGCTGGGCAAAACCACAAGTCCTGTTTTCTATCGTGTAGGCTTAGGATGGAGGCTTGAGACGATTATTCCAAACGGAGATAAAATTTTCGCCCAGGATGATAAAAATCTTTACCTTACGGATTTTACGGGTAATAATTTTAAAAAAGCGTGGTTGCGTACTGACTATATTTATGTACCATTAGAAGCAATTTTCGTGTTAAATCCAAAATACAAAGAATATAACGGAGTACGATATATCGATAATACAAAAAAACAGCTGAGAATTGGGTTAGGACTTTACGGAGGCGTTAAAATCAATGATCGAATGCATCTTCAATATAAAAATGATTTCGGAAACAAAGTGTATGTTCGTGAAGGAGTGTCCAAAGGCTTAAATCCTTTTATTGCAGGAGGTAAAATATCAATAGAGTATTTTGGATTTAATATTTATGTGATGAAAGATTTTACACCTATTTTCAATAATGAAGCCCTTATTCGTAATAAAAGCGGAGTACAGATCGGGATCGATCTTTGGGCTCTTACTTTTTAAGAATACAAGATAAGTTCAATTTAATATTTTAGAATTTTTTGCATTAAATTTAAAAATAATAAGTGCTTGAACAGTATAATGGATTAAAGAAGGGCTTAATATAACTTTAAATTAATTTTCAAATTAACAATATAATTAAATTAATATTAAATATTAAATAATTTTAAGTAGATAATTTTGTGTAAAATTAGGTTTATATTTCAATTATTTGATTTTAAAACATACTTATAAAAAGTATGTTTTTTTTTGTATTTTGGCATTCAGGATATATTAAAACTTGTAAAATAAATAATGAAAAATTTACAGCTTTTAGGATTAATTTTGGTAGTCGTAGGAAGTTTTCTTCCTTTGGTACACGTTCCGATCATAGGAAACTGGAACTATTGGAAAGTAGACCATTATCTGGCAATTTTCTGCTGGATTTTCTGTGCCTGCGCACTGTTTTCAATTCTGAATAATCGTCCAAAACTTGTCAACACCTTTGCAGTGTTCCTCTTAATTTTATTCGTATTTACCTTATTTGCCATAAAATATCAGGCATCAAGTTACTTTAGCTTTTTACCATTCAAATCTTGGACGAATGCATTAGCCGGAACGGTAAAATTACAATGGGGCTGGATTGTGGAATTTTTGGGAGCATTAATAATGCTTTTTGCAAAATCAAAAAATAAAAATTAACTATAGTATAAAAGAAGAAAATATGAAAGAAGTATTCATTGTTTCTGCAGTAAGAACTCCGATGGGAAGCTTCATGGGAAGTTTATCAACTGTTCCTGCTACAAAATTAGGAGCTGCAGCGGTAAAAGGAGCATTAGACAAAATAAATCTTGATCCTAAAAACGTTCAGGAAATCTATATGGGTAACGTTTTACAGGCAGGTGAAGGCCAGGCTCCCGCAAGACAGGTTGCTTTAGGTGCAGGTTTATCAAACGAAACACCATCTACAACGATTAATAAAGTTTGTGCTTCAGGAATGAAAGCTGTTACAATGGCTGCACAGGCGATCAAAGCAGGTGACGCAGACGTTATCGTTGCCGGAGGGATGGAAAACATGTCTTCAGTTCCACATTATTATAATGCAAGAAACGCAACCAAATTAGGTGATGTAAAAATGCAGGACGGAATGGTTCTTGACGGTCTTACAGACGTTTACAATAAAGTACACATGGGAGTTTGCGCAGAAAAATGTGCAACAGATTACCATATCACAAGAGAAGAGCAGGATAATTTTGCGATCGAATCTTACAAAAGATCTGCAAAAGCCTGGAGCGAAGGGAAATTCGCTGAAGAAGTTGTTCCTGTATCAATTCCTCAGAGAAAAGGAGATCCTGTAATTTTCGCTGAAGATGAAGAATATAAAGCGGTAAATTTTGACAGACTTCCTACACTTCCCACTGTTTTCAAAAAAGAAGAAGGTACAGTTACTGCAGCCAATGCTTCTACTTTAAATGACGGTGCTTCTGCATTAATCCTTGTTTCTAAAGAAAAAATGGAAGAATTAGGACTAAAACCTTTAGCGAAGATTATTTCTTACGCTGATGCAGCTCATGAACCTGAAAACTTTACAACAGCTCCTTCTAAGGCTTTACCAATCGCTCTTAAAAAGGCTGGTCTTGAGATTTCAGACATCGATTTCTTCGAATTTAATGAAGCATTCTCTGTAGTTGGTTTGGCTAATAATAAAATCTTAGGATTGGATGCTGCTAAAGTAAACGTAAATGGTGGAGCAGTAGCCTTAGGACATCCCCTTGGAAGTTCTGGTTCAAGAATTATCGTTACTTTAATTAATGTTTTAAAGCAAAACAACGGTAAATATGGTGCTGCAGCCATCTGTAACGGTGGTGGTGGTGCTTCTGCAATCGTCATTGAAAATATGTAATTACCGTGAAAATTAAATTTGCTTTAGTCATTCTTTTGATTGGATTTGTGGTAACATTATTAGGCGCTTGGCTTAAAATTACTCACATTTCGTTTGGTCCATTTAATGGAAATATAGTTGTTACATTTGGAACTATTATTCAGGGTTTAGGAGCTTTATTACTCATTATAATGGTATTGACTAGTCAAAAAATTAAAAATTTTCTCAAGAAATAATATTTTAAATCAGTAAAACTAAAGCGTTTACGCTTTGGTTTGAATTTTAAAAATTATTGAAAATATATAATATTGTTTTTTATATAAATCTTTGAAATCCGGAAGCGAAAGTTTTCGGATTTTTTATGTTTAAATTTGCTCCGTAGGAGCAAAAACCTTTGTAGCAAAATACAATCATAGCGATGGGGAGCTCCGTAGGAGCGACACTGTTAATTCCAAATTATATATTCAAGCTATTTTAATTTTAACAAATCAATAAAATTTAGCCTAAAAAAAATAAAAACCTCCGAATGTTCAGCGGTTTTTCTATTTTTGTGCAACTAATTCTTTTGAAAATGTCTGAAACTGAAATTCAACCGACTCAAAATATAAAGAACAATCCGAAAATCATGAAAGCCTGGGCAGTTTACGACTGGGCAAACTCGGTTTATTCTTTAGTGATTACTTCTACAATTTTTCCGATATATTATTCGATTATCACGACAGTGTATGAGAAAAAAGAATATGTGGAAGAAACCGGCAGATGGATTGATGTTCCGGTAAGACACATGATCAAAATTTTAGGTAAAGAATATCAACCGGATGCGGTGTATGGTTATTCTTTAACCATTTCTTTTCTGATTGTCGTTTTGCTTTCACCATTTTTATCCTCTTTGGCAGATACAATCGGGAACAAAAAATCATTCCTTCAGTTTTTCTGTTATCTAGGAGCAACTTCTTGTATGGGATTGGCAATGTTCACCGGAATGCACAATGTATTTTTAGGATTGTTGTTCAGTATTACGGCGAGTGTCGGTTTTTGGGGTAGTTTGGTATTTTATAATTCGTTTCTTCCGGATATTGCCACACGAGATAAGCAGGATGCACTTTCTGCAAGAGGATATGTTTACGGATATATTGGCTCTGTAGTTTTAGTTGTTCTTTGTTTGGTTTTAATTATGGTTTTGGCTAAAGGTGAAGAGCAGAAATTAATATTTACAAGAATTACCTTCCTGCTTACTGGAGCTTGGTGGTTTGGTTTTTCACAATATACTTTCAAGCATTTACCGCAGTTTGGTGATGTTAAAGAAAAGCTTCCTAAAGATTTGGTACTATTAAACTATAAAAACATCTTCAAAAGACACGAAGATCAGGGTGGTTTTTTTGAAGTATTAAAAGATAACATCAGCTTTTATAAAGATATTGCTAAAGAGAGCTTTAAAGAACTTTTCAAGGTTGGGAAAGGTCTTTTCAAAGACAGAAACCTTAAATTTTTCTTATCGAGTTTCTTCTTTTACAGTGTCGGAATGCAGACTATTTTCCTGATGGCAACGCTTTTCGGGAAAAGTGAAATCAATTTGGCGCAGGATAAACTGATCGGAACTTTATTGATTATTCAGATCGAAGCGATTATCGGTGCGGTCATTTTCTCAAGACTTTCAAGAAAAATCGGGAACAAAAACGTGATTTCTATTGCGGTAATTTTATGGATTGTTGCTTGTATCTGGGCATTCTTCCTGGATAAGGAAAATCCAACGGTAGAATATCAGTTTTATGGCGTTGCAGCAGTTGTAGGATTGGTAATGGGCGGACTTCAGGCGATGTCGAGATCTACATATTCTAAGCTTTTGCCTGAAAATTCAATGGAAAATACAACGTTTTTCAGTTTCTATGATGTTCTGGAAAAACTGGCAATCATTGTCGGAACATTTGTATTTGCTTTATTCATCGATAAATACGATACTTTGATCAGGATTTTTGCGAAAATAGATGTGACTTTACCATCAGCTTCAGGAATGCGATTTGCTGCATTTTCAATGGCAATTTTCTTCTTTGTAGGATTAATTTTAATCCGTTTCCTGAATGTACAGAAAATCAAAGACAGAGATACTTTATAATTGGCTTAAAATTTGTTAATATTCAGCAGAATTATACTAACTTTGCATAAAGATATTTGACACAAAATGACGAACCCTTTATTTTACGCTAAAATTATCCTCTTCGGAGAGTACGGAATGATAGAAGACTCACAAGGTCTTGTAGTTCCTTACAGTTTTTATAAGGGTACATTGAAATTTTCCGATTCAGATTCTGAGTTCGAAAAAAAATCAAATAATCACTTACAGAAATATGCCGTTTTTCTTGAAAATTTAAATCTTCCTGAGCAATTCAGATTAGACGTAAGTCGTTTTAAAGAAGATATATCAAACGGACTTTTCTTTGATTCTAATATTCCTCAAGGTTACGGAGTCGGAAGTTCAGGTGCTTTGGTTGCTGCTATTTTCGAAAAATACTGCTTCACAAAACACAATCCTGATACGATTTCGAAAGAAAACCTAAAAAATATAAAAGCCGTTTTTGGCGAAATGGAAAGCTATTTCCACGGTAAAAGTTCTGGTATGGATCCTTTGATCTGTTACATGAATCTTCCAATTCTTATCGAAAACAAAGAAAATTTAGATAAGGTAGCCATTCCGAAAGGTGAAGAAGGAAAAGGAGCAATCTTTTTAATCGATTCAGGAATTACCGGAGAAACCGGGCCAATGATTCAGATTTTCTTCGAAAAAATGAAGACCGAAGGTTTCCGTAAAACGCTAAAAGAAGAGTTTATCCGTTACAACAATGCTTGTATTGACTCTTTCCTTAAAAAAGATATGAACCCGTTTTTTAGAAACCTTAAAAAGCTTTCTCACTGGGCTTACGAACATTTCCGCCCGATGATTCCTGAAAGTATTTTTAACATTTGGAAAACCGGTTTAGATTCAAATGCTTATTATCTTAAACTTTGCGGAAGCGGAGGCGGAGGTTATATTTTAGGATTTACAAAAGATTACGAAAAAGCAGAAAAAATGCTTGGTGACTTCCAGAAAGAAGTGATTTACAGATTCTAAAAAGTTGGGAATGGGTTCTGAAAAAGAGAGTTTCCAACATAAAAATTATATCCAAAAATCTTTATTTTACAGATTTTCACAATTCGTGGGCTTTCTTTTAGGTGCACGTTTTTTTGTGGCTGCTTTGCTGACTTTTGCATTATATGTTTCCACATTTTTTTTGTTTAATCAGGAAGAATCTTTCAGGAAATTTGTCTTCGATTTCAGAGTTCACGGGATCATTTTTTGTACCGTTTTAAGTATTCTTGCAGGCGGAATCATCAATCAGTTCTATGATTTTGAAAAAGATCATATCGTAAAACCGTTTCGCACAAGAGTTCAGAGTTTTATTAAGCAGAAATATTTTTTGTATGCCTACTTAGCATTAACAGTGATCTCGCTTGGTGTTGCAAGTTTTATTTCTTATCGGGTTTTAATTTTTTTTGTTGTTTATCAGTTCTTTATGTGGTTTTACAGTCATAAACTGAGCCGGATTTTAATTTTGAATAATCTCACTTTTGTCAGTTTAACATTGTATCCGTTTTTCGGAATGATGGTCTATTATCAAACCTTTTCCAGAAAAATTTTCTTAATGGCTATTTTTTTATTTTTAATATTATTATGTATTGATATTGTGAAAGATACATTAACGAAAAGTGTTGATAAAAGCTTTGGATATACGACGATTCCCAATTATTTTAAAAGTAAAAATACCAAGATTATTCTTATCTCTTTACTCATGTTGACTATGGCAGTTTCAATGAAGCTTATCATAAAAACAGGAATTTCAGGCTTTATGTCGTATTATTTCATAGGTGGCCTGTTTATGATGATCATCTGTATTTATCTGCTGCTAAATTCTTCCAGACGGGCTAAGTTTTTCACACTCAATATTTTACGATTTTGGGTTTTCATTGGGATTATCGCAATGTTACTCAACGGAATTGAAGGTAAATTGTAGAAAAAAAACTTTAAAAAAGCTGTGGTTATTCTTACATTTGCAAAATTAAATTTAACATAAAAGAATGCCCATTTTTAACGATACTAAAGTTGCATTTGCCGATAAAACCGATGCACAGTTGAGAAAAGCGTATTGGATGTTTAAAATGATTGAACAACCCGCTTTGACAAGTCTTGGAACTTCTGTCCTGAATTTTACCGTTCATAATAATTTTCCTTTCGTAACCGGAATTGTAAAGAAAACTTTGTTCGAACAATTCGTAGGTGGTGAAACACGTGAGGAAAGTATGAAAGCAGTAAAGCAGCTTTTCAAAAGAGGTGTAGGAAGTATCTTTGATTACTCGATCGAAGGGAAAGAAGATGAAGAAACTTTTGATGCGGTTTGCAAAGAAATCAAGGATATTGTTAGATTTTCTGTAGGAAATCCTGCCATTCCGTTTATCGTTTTTAAGCCGACTGCATTTGGAAGAATTGATTTATACGAAGCGGTTGGAAAAGGAAGTGAGTTAACTTCAAGCCAAAAAGAAGAATGGCAAAGAGTGGTAAAAAGATTCGATGAAGTCTGTCAGTTATGCCATGAACACAGCAAAAAAGTAATGGTAGACGCTGAAGAAACCTGGATGCAGGATGCTGCAGACCAGCTTTGTGAAGAAATGATGGAAAAATATAATCAGGAAAAAACGATTGTCTGGAATACCATCCAAATGTATAGAACCGGCCGTCTTGAATATATGGAAGCGCATCTTCAAAGAGCGAGAGAAAAGAACTATTTCATTGGTTATAAAATCGTTCGTGGTGCTTATATGGAAAAAGAACGTGCAAGAGCAGCCGAAAAAGGATATGCAGACCCGATTCAGCCAACGAAAGATGCATCTGATAAAAATTACAATTCAGGAATTGATTTCGTGATGAATCATTTGGATAAAGTTTCCGCATTTTTCGGAACGCATAACGAGATTTCTTCTGAGCTTGTAATGGATAAAATGAAAGCAAAAGGTCTTGAAAATGACCATCCAAACATCTATTTTGGACAACTTTATGGGATGAGTGACAACATTACATTCTATCTTTCTGATAAAGGATATAATGCGGCAAAATACCTTCCTTACGGTCCTGTAAAAGACGTTGTTCCTTATCTTACAAGAAGGGCGAGAGAAAATACTTCTGTTGCCGGACAAACCGGAAGAGAATTAGGTTTAATCAAAAAAGAACTTGATAGAAGAAAGAAATAATTTTTCTAAATAAATTGAAAGCTCGGTCGCAAATGACCGAGTTTTTTTATTTTAAAATTTAAATTAAATCAATTTTAAGGTTCAAAACTTTCGAATTTTCCGTTTTCGTAAAAGATAACAATACGTTTTATTTTATTTTGTTGATTATCAATGATTTGATTAATTATTTCTTCTTTTGGTTTTTCTAATCGCTGAGAATCGGTTATTTTTTCATTGGCTTTACTTTGATACGTTTTAACCGATTCTGAAGGGCTCTCAAAAATCACTGTATTTTCAGATTCTTCTGTTCCGAAATCTTCATCATCGTTCATCATCGTAAATAAATCAGGAAGGGAAGTCGGTTTTAATTTTTCTTCCGGAGTTTGTTCTTCGGTATCGGGAAGTCCAGACTTCAGCATTTCGCCGTCACCATTCACCAGCCAATCCCACAAAATCTCAGGAAAGCGGGATTTTATCTTGATGATAAACTCCAGTGAGGGTTTGTTTCTTCCGGAAGTCACATGAGAAATAGAGGAACGTTGCACATCAACCTCATCTGCAAATTCGGATGGTGTAAAACCGGAATACTCTATAACTTTTGAAATTCTTTCATTTAAACTCATAAATAAGTTGTAAAATTACTTTTACAAATGTAAATATTAAATTTACATCAAACAAATACAAATGTAAATGAAACAAATTTATTATATATACAAAAGTAAATTACAATAATGTATTAAATATCAATATTTTATAATGTTTATAAAATTTATTATAGTAAATTATTAAACAAAATTTCCACAATTACATATTCTAATTTATTCACTTAAAGTAATAGATGAAGTAAATTTAATTAGATAAATCACAGATGTAGTACTTTTGTAGTTATACTGCTAAACTCTTTCTTTGTACCATTAATAGGACTTTCTATACCCTTTAAAATACTATAGAGTAGGAGACGGCTTGAATTGCTGTAAAACCTAGATTTTAGACATATCTCTATCGATCTGCCCCAATATTATATTTGCTAATACTCATCAGTAAACACTTTTAACAATATTTTAAGATTGCAATCTTTCCATTCTTTCCCGATTTGCAAGAGAAGTTACAGTATTTAGTTAAAGCTTAATTAAAGCTAATTTTTTGCGATGAATTTCAACTTTATCCACAATTAACATTTGTATATTGCAATTTGTAAACATGCTTTTCCACATCTGGATTGTTTAAGTTAATTACGCTCAATTCGCCTAAAACAAGAAGTTATTCACTTAAAGTAAGTATATTGCATAACTTTATATAAATTTTATAATTCACTGAAAAATAAATATTTATGTATCTTTAATTAAATTATTGTTAATCCACAAATTTATCAACAGACAATATGACAATTTACAATGTTTAATCTTGTTACAAATGTTAATTTTAATTTTACATTTAAAATAATTAAATTTGAAAAATGTAAATTATTATTGAATGAATTTTGAACATTTCTACACGGCAGATCCTGATTTCCCTAATCGCTATATTTCCCCTAAAAAATTATTTTCTTACTTACAGACGAATCTCAAAGACTATATTCAGGAAATTGGAAGATCATATTTAGATCAGCCTATTTATCAATTGAGTATCGGAACTGGTAAAATCAATGTATTAGCTTGGTCGCAGATGCACGGAAATGAATCGAACGCAACACACGCTATGCTTGATTTATTGAAAAGTTTAGAAAATGCTCATGATGTAAAAGAAGATTTATTCAGTAAAATCAGTTTGGATTTTATTTTTATGTTAAATCCTGATGGTTCTGAGAAATGGACACGACTCAATGCTTCAGAAATTGACCTAAATCGTGATTTCCATAATGAAGCAAGCAAAGAGATCAAGTTCCTCAAGAATATGGCTGCATCAAAGAAATATGACTATGCTTTAAATCTTCATGAGCAGCGTACTATTTTTACAACTAACGGAATTCATCCGGCAACATTATCCTTTTTGGCACCTTCAGAAAATGTGGAGCGTACCGTTACGGAAAACAGAAAAAAATGTATGGCGGTAATTGCTCATGTTTATATGCATTTGAAAGAATTAATACCAAATCAGATTGGGAGATATTCTGATGAATTTTATCCGACTTCTACAGGTGATAATTTCATAAAATCTGGAATGCCTACCATTCTTTTTGAAGGCGGACATTTTATTGATGATTATTCAAGAAAAGAAACAAGAAAATATTATACAGTTGCTTTGTATTATGCTTTAGAAGCAATGAGTGTGCTGAATTCGGATACCAAAGGCTGGGAAATTTATCCGGAAATTCCGGAAAATCAGGAAACACACTACGATATTATTTACCGAAATGTGAAATTAAATACAGAACACGAATGTATTTTGGATATTGCAGTTCAGTACAGAGAAATTTATGAAGAAGGAAAAGATGATATTTCTTTTATCCCTTTTGTAATGGAAGCAGGAGAAGTAAAGAGGAAAGGATGGCTTGAAATCGACTGTACCGGAAAAAGATATATTTCTGAATCAAAATATCCTAAACTCGATACGGAGGTAAATTTTAAAATAGAAGACTAAAAAAAAGCGGGACAATTTGTTCCGCTTTTGTTTTTATCCTTAATGTCATTTCAATGAAGAAAGGAGAAGTAGGTTCTTCATTCGAAATGAAAAAATTAATTTTTAGTTTACAACCTTAATTCCGTTAGCTACGAATCTGATCTCTTCTTTTGGTTTTGTGATTGCATCGATTTCAGCCTGTGGTTTCTTAGCATCTTCTGCGTAGTGTTTCTGCTCGTCGATAGAGGTTACTTTTCTTTCTGCAGTTCCGTCCATTACAACTGTTTTACCTTTCAAAGCTGTTGGTACAAAGAATGCATAATCTTTCATTTTTACGAAAAACTGAGAATTGTCTTCAGTTTGAATGGTTAGCCAGCATCCTTTTTTCTCGCAGACGTCTGTAACTTTACCTTTTACAGCTACGTTTTCAACCTTTTTATTTTCTTTTTTAAGCTTTTTGCTTAATTTTTCTACAGTGATTGCCTTAGATTCTGTTTTAGCCTCAACTGCTGAACCGTAAGTATCTCCAACGATTGCGTTGCCTTCCGGTGGTCCCATTTTTTTCTTTGTTTCCTGTGCGAAAGCTAAAGTAGATACACTTACTGCTGCTAAAACTAATATTGCCTTAAATTTCATTATTGATATTTTTTCCAAAATTAATAATAAAAATTGAATTTAGAATGATTATAAACTTGATATAATGCATATGATTTTCAAAATAGTAAACAAATCTTAAAATCACCTGTATATTTTTTTATATTTGAATGCAATACTTTGATATGCAGAAAAAACTAAAACTTTGGGACGCGGTCATGCTTGTAATGGGCTCTATGATCGGAAGCGGAATCTTTATCGTAAGCGCAGATATGATGCGGAATCTCGGCTCCGGATACTGGCTGATTGTAGTCTGGATTATTACCGGAATAATGACTGTTGCAGCAGCAATAAGTTATGGTGAATTATCGTCGCTGTTTCCAAAAGCGGGTGGGCAATACACGTACATCACAGAAATTTTCGGGAAGAAAATGGGATTTTTGTACGGATGGGGCTTGTTTACCGTTATACAGACCGGAACAATTGCAGCGGTTGCGATGGCATTCGGTAAGTTTACGGCCTATTTAGTTCCGGATTTAAATAATGCAGCTCCAATTTTTCAGAGTGGGAAATTCCAGATTACCTGGATTCAGATTTTAGCAATCGCTGTGATTATTTTACTCACCTATATTAATACAAGAGGAGTCGAAAGCGGAAAAATTCTGCAAAATTTATTTACAGGTTCAAAAATTCTGGCATTGTTGGGCTTAATTGCTTTAGGTTTTATTTTGGTTGATTTTTCGCATTTGTCTGAAAATTTTAGCTTCGGAACTGATTCATTCAGTAATTTAATAAAAGATAAAAAAGGAAATTTTCTGCAATCCGGTTGGGAACCTATTTCTGGAATGACTTTAATGGGCGGAATTGCAGCAGCAATGGTAGGTTCCGTATTTAGTTCGGTTGCCTGGGAAAGTGTAACCTTCGTTTCTGGAGAAATCGAAAATCCTAAAAAAAACGTTGTAAAAGCAATGATTTTGGGAACTTCTGCAGTAATGTTGTTGTATATCGCCGTAAATTTCGTTTACATCAATGCTTTAGACAGAGATTCGATTGCATTTGCAGCGAATGATAGAGTAGCGGTTGCCGCTTCACAGAATATTTTCGGAAGCGCAGGAACGGTGATTATTGCTGTTTTGGTGATGATTTCTACTTTTGGCTGCAATAACGGATTAATTTTAGCCGGAGCAAGGGTTTTTCAGACCATGGCAAAAGACGGTTTGTTCTTTAAATCTGCTGTTAACAACAATAAAAATCAGGTTCCCAGAAATGCACTCTGGATGCAGGGAATTTGGGCGTCGATCCTTTGCCTGAGCGGACAATACGGAAATCTTTTGGATATGATTTCATTTGTCATCGTGTTGTTTTACATGATTACGGTTTTCGGAGTGATTTATTTAAGAATCAAACAGCCCGATCTTGAAAGACCCTACAAAACGTGGTTATATCCAATCACACCAATAGTTTATCTTTTGATCGGAACGGCATTTTGTGTATTATTATTGATTTATAAGCAACAATATACCTGGCCGGGATTCTTAATTGTTCTTCTCGGACTTCCGGTTTATTACCTGATCAACCGAAATAAGAAAGCAGATTCTTAATTTTTTTCAGGAGCTTAATCTCGCTTTCACTACTCGCTTTTTCATTGGTTTCTGCGCGGCGGCTTTGCCGCCGCGCAGAAACCAATGAAAAGAGCTCAGACAGGCCGTTCAATCGAGGCTAAATTTCCCCGCCGTTGTCATAAGAAAAGCGAAGAATCGATCTTGTAACTTGTAGAAAAATAAATAAAACTGATTTTAAAATAGTTGTTGGTTCAAGATAAAAAAGAACTTATTTTTTACACCAACCGTGTCAATGTTCTAAACCTTGACACGGTTTTTAGCAACAGCATTCATTTATTTTGATGAGCAGAATCAACGGCATAAAAATTTAAACAAAGAATCTCAGATTTTTAGCAATAATTTTAAGATACCATAACCCATTATTTCTCAAAAATGATTAATTTGGTATTTCGTTTTAAATAACACCAAAGAGAAATAACGAAATATCACTTATGGACACACCAAATTACAGAATGCCTTTTGTACCCTCTACGCTTATGTCCGAAGGTGGAAGTATCGATACCTGCGACATGGGAGAAAGCATTGCTCACAACATCATGCTTTTAATTACCACAAAAAAAGGAGAAAACAGATATGACGACAATTACGGAAACGATGTCTGGAATCTAGAATTCGATAACGGCGTAACATCGGCAGTTTGGGAAAATGTTTTTATCAAAAGTCTGAAGAGGCAGATTTTGCAGTACGAACCACGAATTGTACAGCCACAGATCGATGCTCACATTCAGTTTGTAGAGCACAACTACGATACCAAAGAACATACGGAAATCAAGAAAAAAGTAAGAATCGGGATCAACGCTAAAATGGAAGCTACAGGCGAACGTTTCAGTTTTTCTACCGAACTGTTTCTAAGTCCGATGTCAATCGACTAAATATTTATTTGTAAAAAGATTTTATGAATTTAGACCAGAATATTTATTCCAAAGAATCCGTTAAAGCGAGAATGCTTCAGAATGCTACAAAAGTTTGGGGGCTGAAAAGTCCGCAGTCATTAGATCCTTTTGTAAAATTACTGATTGATGCATTCAGCACAGAAGTTTTTAAAGCGAATAATGAAATTCAGACCGTTAATGCAAGAATTTTAGAGAAGCTTGCCAAGTTATTAACGCCATCCATTTATACACATCCGGTTCCGGCTCATGCTTTGGCTTACACAATGCCTTATGAATCGTCCGAAATTTTGCTGGAACATACCGAATTTTTCTTCAGAAAACATATGAATTCCACCATAAAATCGGAATCAGACAAGCAGCTGAATATTCCTTTTACTCCGGTCGGAAGTGTGCGTACAAACAAAGCGCAGACTGCCATTATGTTTGTAGGAAATACCTGTTACAGTTTAGATGAAAGATTAAATAAAATTCCGATTTCAAGATTCCAGGGAAGAACGGAAGATTACCGTAAAGTAACGATCGGAATTGATGTTTCAAGATATACCAACGAAAAATTTCCTAAAACCATAAGTCTTTACTGTTCAAATCCTGCATTTGAACATCTTGATTTTGTGTATAAATTATTGCCTTACAGCACGGTTTCAAGCAATGGAAATCCGATGTTTATTAAAGAAGGTATTTCATATGTGAAAAATCCGCAGGCTGAAGGATATGAACAGATATTTCATGAGCAGTCGATAAAATCAAAAATAATTGATGACATCAAAAGCATTTATCACCATCGATTCATTGAGGTTAGCGGACTTTCAAGAGATTTATTCACAAAAAATCTTCCACAGGATCTAGATTTTCTGAACGGAAGAGAAGAGATTGAAAAATACCTGAACGGAAAAGAATATTTGTGGCTGACTTTCGAGTTTCCACCACAGTTTTCTGCAGAAATTTTAGATAATTTTACTTTTGTGCTTAATGCATTTCCGGTTTACAACAGAGGCTGGAAGAAAACAGAATACAGTTTAGACATTATGGGAAATAATATCCCTTTGATTACCGAAGATGCAGAACATTTTTTATATGTTGATGAAGTGCAGGATGGCGATGGAAGAAAATACAGAGAAATTCCATTTACTCCTTCTGATAATCTTAAAAAAGGTTTATACACGATTAGAAAAGGTGGAATGGAGCGCTTCAACAACAGAAATGCAGTTGATATGATTTCCAATGTTCTTGAGCTTACAAGAGACGAGATCGCAGCATTTTCGTTATTAAATCGAGATAATGTGAAAGGAATTCTGGGCGAAATGTCCGACAAGATGAAATCGATGGTGCAGAAAGTAAACAATGCAAAAAGAAACATCAGACAAGAACTGAATTATGTGATTATGGAACCTGTTGAAAAAACAGACCATACTTACGCCTCATTCTGGATAACTCACTGCACTTTTGCCAATCATATGCGTCCCGGAACAGAACTATCAAACCAATTGAAATCACAATCGATGATTTTGCTTACCGAAACCATTGGCGGAGCAGAAGAGCAGAAAGGTTCAGACAGTATTCAGGCTTACAAATATGCATTGACAACGAGAGATAAAATTATTTCTCTCGAAGATGTGAAAAATTATTGCAGAATGGTTCTTAAAGACGAGCTTAAGGATGTTCGTGTAAAACGTGGAACAATGATCAGTACCAAGCCAAAAGAAGGTTTTGTGCGAACTGTGGAAGTTGAAATTGTTCCTAATAATTATTCTTTTTACGGAAGAGCGTATTGGGAAAACATGGCAAATATTTTGAGGAATCAGATTGTCTCAAAGGCAATTGACGGAATTGAGTATCTCGTAAAAGTAAGCAACGAAGACACCGATTTTTTTGAAAATTAATTTAAACCAAATAATAGAGTATGAAAAAAGTAATGATGGTTGCACTCGCATTATCGCTCAGTGTGGCAACTGTAAGCTGTAAAAAAGGTCTCGATAAAATAGGAAATGCCGTAATGAAAGCTGGTGAAAATGAATCTCAGGCAATAATAGATTTTAATAATAATTTTCTGGATTCTTATAAAAGTTCTTCAAGACATGTAGAATCAATTGTAAAATATGCGGAAGCGGCTGTAAAAAAAGCAAAAGGAGAGAATGTGATCTATATTCCGACCGTGATGAGCTCTATGGATTATGCCATCAGTAAGATCAAAGAGGTACCTTCTGGATTCGATAAAGATAAAGGAGCCGTGGAGACAGAATACAATATGTATAAAGCTAAAAGAGAAAGCATTCAGAAGAAATTTGACGAGTTGAAATCGTACATGACTTCCGAAGATTATAAAGATGATAAAGGTGCAAAAGCAGAAGCTTTGAAAAAAGATATCGATGCCGAAGCGCAGGCGTTTTTTACTGCAGGAGGAAATGTTTTAACCAAAATAAAACCTGCAACAGACGCTGCAGAAGAAGTGATTCTGAAAGATCATCCGATGAAAGAATTTATTGTTTCGTCTAAATCGTTGATGAATTCTATGGATTCTGTGATGGATGTTCTGGATAAACAATACGCAGAAGGCTTCAATGAAGCCGAAGCACAGAAAAAATATGACGAATTTGAGAAAATTGTTGCAGAAAATTCCAAGAAAGAATTTAATGTGAAAGATGCTCAGTATTCTTACAAAAAAAGCCAGTTTGAAAGTGTGAACAAGAATGCTTCAGACTTTTTGGATAAATTCAGAAAGCTGATCAGAGATTCAAAATCTACCAAGCGAATTCCCGACAGCAATATCAATGAAATGGATTCTGCTTATGAATCTGTATTAAGCTCTTACAATTCGTTTGTAAAATAATAATTGACGTGAATTAAAATCCAGCATTAAAAATTCCGAAAAACTAAATTTTTCGGAATTTTTAATTTAAATAATATGATTCATCAAAATTACCTCCCTGTTCTCCAGTAAAGGGATAATCTGCTTTACTACCAAGTTTTGGTAATGCTCTGAATTGCGGTGAAACTCTACAGCAGATTCATTTTCATATCCTTCAAATAAAATCAATGTATTTTCGTCGGTCTTGCTTTGATGAATTTTGTAAAACAAATTTCCTTGTTCTTCAGCACTTTTTTGTGCAGCTTCTTTCATGATTTGCAATACTGCGTCCAATTTTCCTTCTTTTACCTGCCATTTGGCATAAACGTAAATTGCTTGTTCGTTCATTTTTTTAGTTTTAAAAGTAAATTATGAATTTTTAGATTCTATAAGTGTTACCATTTTTTCACCCACACCTTTTGCAGAAGCAGGATTTTGGCCGGTTACTAAGTTCCCATCAACAATACTGTTTGCTGACCAAGGCTCCGCAGCATGGAAAATTGCGCCTTGCTCGGTTAAAGCTGTTTGCAAATCAAAAGGGACGTCGTTTTTTGCATAATTGTCTTCTTCTTCAGTGGTAAAAGAAGCGATGTTTTTACCATTCACCAGATAATTTCCGTCACTTAATTTCACATTCAGTAAAGAGACAGGACCATGACAAACTGCACCGACAATACGATTACTTTCATAAAATCCGGCAATGATTTTTTTAAGCTCAGTGTTTTCAGGCATATCGACCATCGGAGCCAAGCCTCCTGGAATAAAAACAGCGTCATAATCATCTGTATTTATACTGGAAAGTTTCGGAGTGCTATGCATTTTTTCCCAACCTTTTCCTGTTAAAAATTTCAAATTATCAGGATCATCGGCTAAATTTAAGGCATCTAAAAAAGGTGATTCACCCGTTAAGCTTGCAAAATCGATTTCATAATCTGCTTTTTCAAATTCAGCATAAGGATGCGCTACTTCAGGTAAGAATATTCCTGTTCTTCTGTTGTTAGGGCCGATTGTGTTTGCATTAGAAACAATAATTAAAACTTTTGGTTTCATGACTTTGAATTTTTTAGTTAATAAATATTTTGTTTGAATTTTTTTTGAAATTATTTTAATTTCTATAGCAAATGTAGTTCGGTTCAAAGCCTCAATCGAAGGAGAAAAGTCACAAAAAAAGTGTGATCGAAATCACACTTAAGATTTATTTATGGTTTGAATAAAGCCGGCTTAAAGTTTCCCGGCTGACTCCAAGGTATTCCGCAACATATTTTTTGGGAATCTGCGAAATCAAATCCGGATATAATTTTGAAAATTCTTCATAACGTTGTTGAGGTGTACTGGAAAGTAAAAAAATAATTCTCTGCTGTAAGGCAATATACCCATTGGTAAGCTTAGTTCTGAAAAAATATTCCATCTTATGAAATTCTGAAGCAAGTTTTTCTCTGCCTTCTAAAGTCAGACAGGCGACAGCTCCGTCTTGCAGACATTCTACAAACATTGTTGCATTTTTTTGCTTAAAAAATCCAATGTAATCGGTCATCCACCAATTCTTTTTTGCAAACTGCAGAATATGCTCTTTTCCGTTTTCGTCAATATAAAAGACTTTATAAATTCCTTCAAGAGTAAGAAATTCAAATTTTACTTCATCACCTTCATGCACCAAAAACTGATTTTTGCGGACATTCTTTATTGTAAAAAATGTTTTTATATAATTAAATTCTTCTTCTGTTAAAGAAATAATTTCCTCAATATGCTCTCGTAATCTGTTCATGGTTCTATTTAAATCAATGTAAATTTAAGTAAAAGAAGGATAATTTTTTAAACAAATTTCAATAGGAGAAAATATTATAAAAATTGAATCTTTTGTTTAATTAAAACTAAAAATTACTAACATATTTTAACACAGAAAATTCCTAAAATTTCCGTAATTTTGCACATCGTGATTTTCAGGTAAAGTCACTCCAAATTATGAGTAAATCAACAGAATATATAGAAGTTTACGGTGCCCGTGAACACAATTTAAAAAACATCAATGTAAAAATCCCGCGCAACGAATTGGTCGTAATTACCGGTCTTTCGGGAAGCGGAAAATCGTCATTGGCTTTTGATACGATTTTTGCGGAAGGCCAGCGTCGTTATATCGAAACATTTTCTGCTTATGCAAGACAGTTTTTGGGAGGTTTGGAACGTCCCGATGTCGATAAAATTGAAGGTTTGTCTCCCGTAATTGCCATCGAGCAGAAAACAACCAACAAAAACCCACGTTCAACCGTCGGAACTGTTACAGAATTGTACGATTATCTTCGTCTTTTGTACGCAAGAGTTTCGGATGCGTATTCGCAAACAACGGGGAAGAAACTGGTAAGTTATACTGAAGATCAAATTCTCGAAACGATTAAAGAAAATTACAAGGGCGAAAAAATTATGTTGATGGCACCTGTTGTACGTTCCAGAAAAGGGCATTATCATGAACTTTTCGTGCAAATGGCAAAGAAAGGTTACGGACAGGCAAGAATTGACGGAGAATTGCAGGATATTGAATATGACTTAAAACTCGACCGTTATAAAACCCACGACATCGACATCGTAATCGACCGTTGGATTATCGGTGAAAGTGCTTCCGAAGCGAGAATGGAAAAATCGTTGCGAACAGCAATGGAAATGGGAGAAGGTTTAATCGGAATTCAAAAGCTGGGAAGTACCGAGATTGAATATTTTTCTAAAAATTTAATGGATGCCGAAACCGGTCATTCATTGGCATTACCGGAACCTAACACGTTTTCGTTCAACTCTCCGAAAGGAAGTTGCCCGAGTTGTAAAGGTTTAGGAACTATCAAGAAAATTAATACTGATTATTTTGTTGAAAATCCTAAATTATCGATCAATCAGGGAGGTTTGCTGCCTTTAGAAGATATTAAATCTAATAAATGGATTCAGACTCAGATTAAAAATATTCTTGAGATTTTCGGACTCGGCTTTGCAACAGCAATAAAAGATATTCCGGAAGAAGCGTTGGATTATATTTACAACGGCTGTCACAAAGAATTCAATAAAGATTTAAAATATGCAGGAATTTCTAAGAAAATCAAAATAAGTTTTGATGGGTTGATTTCTTTTATGGAAGAAATTATTGAGGAAAGAGAATCTTACGAAGCAATTTTGCTGGAAAGACATTTCACGACCGAAGAAACCTGTCCTGAATGCAAAGGAACACGTCTTCAGCCGGGAAGTTTAAGCTTTAAAATTGACGGAAAAAATATTGCTGAGGTTAACGGATTAAGCTTATCAGACTTAAAAGAATGGTTAGCTGATGTAAAAGATAAATTTTCTGAAAAAAATGCAATCATTGCTCATGAAATTTTAAAGGAAATCGAAACCAGACTTCAGTTTTTATTAGATGTCGGTTTGGATTATCTAAGTCTGAGCAGAAGTTCGAAAACGCTTTCTGGAGGGGAGTCTCAAAGAATTCGATTGGCGACGCAAATTGGTTCTCAGTTGGTGAATGTTCTCTATATTTTGGATGAACCAAGTATCGGATTGCACCAAAGAGACAACGAAAGATTGATTAATTCATTAAAAAATCTTCGTGACATCGGAAACTCTGTTTTGGTTGTTGAACACGATAAAGACATGATTTTAGAAGCCGATGAGGTTTTGGATATTGGTCCTAGAGCCGGAAAATTCGGTGGTGAAATTCTTTGGCAGGGAAAACCTAAAGATTTGTTGAAAGCGGATACTATTACGGCTCAGTACATTAATGGAAAACGAAAAATAGCCATTCCTGAAAAAAGAAGAGAAGGGAACGGTAAAAATATAGTATTAAAAGGTGCTACAGGAAATAACCTTAAAAATGTTACACTTGATATTCCTTTAGGAAAACTGGTTGTGGTTTCTGGGATTTCAGGAAGTGGAAAATCTTCTCTGATTAACGGAACTTTGTATCCTATTTTGAACAAACACTTTTACAGAGCCGTTCAGGAACCCTTACCTTATAAAAAAATTGAAGGTCTTGAACACATTGATAAAATTGTAGATGTAGACCAGACTCCGATTGGAAGAACGCCACGTTCAAATCCTGCAACGTACACAGGAATGTTTACAGACATCAGAAATCTTTTTGCAGAACTGCCTGAATCTAAAATCCGTGGTTACAAACCCGGAAGATTTTCTTTCAACGTGAAAGGCGGAAGATGTGAAACTTGTCAGGGAGGTGGTTTGAAGGTCATTGAAATGAATTTCTTGCCAGATGTTTATGTTCATTGCGAGACTTGTAACGGAAAACGTTTCAACAGAGAAACATTGGAAGTTCGTTACAAAGGAAAATCAATTTCCGATATATTGGATATGACGATTGATGAAGCGGTAGAATTTTTCCAGCCGATTCCAAAAATTTTTGCGAAAGTGAAGACTTTGCAGGATGTTGGTTTGGGATATATTACTTTGGGACAGCAATCGACAACACTTTCTGGAGGAGAAGCTCAGCGTATCAAGTTAGCAACGGAATTAGCAAAAAGACAAACCGGAAATACATTATACATTCTTGATGAACCAACAACCGGACTTCATTTTGAAGACGTGAAAATCCTGATGGATGCGATTAATCAGTTGGTGGAATTAGGCAATTCTTTCATCATCATTGAACATAATATGGATGTCATTAAATTAGCCGATCATATTATTGATGTTGGTCCGGAAGGTGGGAAACACGGTGGACAAATCGTTGCACAGGGAACACCCGAAGAAATTGTGAAGTCGAAGAAGAGTTTGACAGGAAAATTTTTGAAGAGAGAATTGTAATTGGTCTCAGTTTTGTGGTATCTACCAAAAAATCTTATGAAATCGATTAAAATTTATTTGGCGCTTTTAGCTTTTTCTCTCAGTTTTGTTTCTTGTGAAGTAAGAACAGCAACAAGCGTAAGAACAGGTAGCTCTAAACCTATACCTCCAGGTCAGGCTAAGAAAATTTACGGAACAAAATCGGCAAAACCATTTGCTCCGGGACAAAATAAATAATTATTTATCAATACTAAGTATAAAAAGAATTTGCACAAGCAGATTCTTTTTTTTGAATGATATTCCTTTATACTTTGTCAAAGTTGAAAATCTTTGACAAAGTTTTAAAATAATAAGGCTAAAATCAATCGAATTTAGCTTTTTTTTATATTGAAATTTTAACTCCAATGTTAAATTTTTAATTATTTTTAAAATTTATATCATTGTAAATCAGTGTATTATGTTTTAATGTTAACTCAATGTTAACTCAATGTAAAATTATTGTAAATTATTTTATATATCTTTGATAAAGAAATAGTAAAAAAGTTTAATATAATATTTAAAATCAAAGACTTATGAAAAATAAAATCCAAATATTCGTTACAGCACTTTTCATTTTTGGCTTAACAGCTGTTGTTAACAATGCAAAAGCTCAGACTACATCCAGTAATACCATTCAGGAAATACAGTTAAATAAGAATGATGCTTTTAATGACATCAGAAATTTGTTGATGGCAAATTTCGACTTTACCAATTCTGATTATAAACAGGGCGTAGTAAATTCAGAGGTAAAATTTGATATTGCTGAGAATGGTAAAATTGTAAATGTACGTTCAAAAGGAGACTGCAAAAACGTAAGCAAAGAAATTGTAAATGTTTTGTCTCATCTTCAGTACAAAATAGATCCGGCTAAACTTAATGAAAATATGTTGGCTTCATCATATGTAATGCCGGTAAAAGTAGATATAAACAATAGATAATTACAAGAAACAAACTATATAATTTCACTCCACGAAGCTGCTTGAAAAAGCAGTTTTTTTATTTGTGGTAATTGTATACATTTGATTTAAATATTCTTCAGCCGTGAATCCTATTTTAGATGTCGTGCTTCGATCTGTCTGCGTTTATCTTTTTATGATGATCGCCATCCGTTTGTTTGGGAAAAATCAGCTATCCCAACTTAATGCAGGAGATGTGGTCTTGCTGCTTCTCATTTCTAATGCAGTACAGAATGCAATGGTCGGAGAAAATACTTCTCTGGAGGGCGGAATTATCGCGGCTTTGGTTCTTTTCATCGCTAATTTTATTGTTAAAAGACTGATGTTTTCTAACCGACGCTTTGCAAGTTTTATGGAAGCAGATCCTGAGATTTTGGTAAAAGATGGGGTTGCAGATCAGGTAGCATTAAGAAAAGTGAAAATTAGTTTTGATGAACTGAACGAGGCAATCCGGGAGCATGGCGTTGAAACTATGGAAAACGTAAAGCTTGCTATTCTTGAAGTAGATGGAAATATCAGTGTGATTTCTGAGGATAAAAAAGATTCGCAAACTCATTACTCCAGAATCAAAAGAAAAAATAAAAGAAAATACCATTAGAAATGAACTACGAGCTACGAGAAATGCTTCCTCATGATGATACAAGAGTTTTGGAAATTCTCAAACAAGGAATCGAAAGCGGAACGGCAACCCTTGAAACAGAATTACCAAGTGCAGAAGCCTGGAATACCGCTTATTATAATGATTGCAGATGGGTTTTGGAAAATGAAACAAGTGAAGTGGTCGGTTGGTGCGCTTTAAAAATGATTAGCAAAAAAGAGTTCTTTAAAGGAGTTGCTGAGGTAAGTATTTATTTGGATAATAATTATATCGGGAAAGGTTTAGGTACAATCCTGTTGAAGAAACTCATTGTTGACAGTGAAAACCATGGTTTCTGGACTTTACAATCCAATCTTTTTTCTGAGAATGAAATGGCTATAAAATTTCACCAGAAAAATGGTTTCAAAATTATTGGAAAAAGAGAAAAGATAGCTCAACTTCATGGTGAATGGAAAGATCTTATTTTTATGGAGAGAAGAAGTGAAAATGTATTTTAGAATTACAGAATGAATGGCATTTCGATTGTATGTTTTAATTCATAAACCTAAAAACAGCATTATGAAACTTATTAAAAATACAATTGCAGCTTTCATTTTAATCGGAATGTTTTCGTCATGTCTTCCGCATCCGAGTCGTCGACCAATGCCTCCGGGACATGATAAAAAGGTTGAAAAATTGAAAGAAGCTCATCCACGAAACCGATAACATCAATTCAATTATTTGAAAGTAATTTATTGAGATTACTCTTTAAAAACATAAAATTATCATAAAAATTATTAAAAAATCAATGATATTAGATTATTGGCATTAGTCTTGTTAAATTTTTTTCTATAATTTGAAATTGGTTATTATGAAAGTATTATTTAAAGCACTCGGATTATTCTTATTTGTTTTTTCATTCGCATTTTATCAGGCATCACCAATACAAAAACGTCATCATGGTCCACATAAAAGTCATTACCATGGACACCGCGGGCCTCATAAGATGAAGTATAAAAAAGTAGTTTACTATAAAGCTCCGAAACATTATTACAAGAAGCATTATTATAAACCACAGAGAACATACAAATATTATTCTTACAAAAGATACAAGCAACCCCGTGTTTACCACAGCAGACCGGTAATTGTAGTAAATTTATAGATAACGACTGTCTCAATTTTGAGGCAGTTTTTTTATTATAATTAAAATTTAATTCGAAAATATATAGCAGATTTTATTTCTCTTTTGGCATCATCATTGTAATTGGTAGATTTTGAAATTTAAAAGGAAGATTTATGAAAGGGTTATTGAAAATTATGGGAGTAGTGATGGTTATGGGCACTTTATTTGTATCGTGTGTAGTTCACGAGCATCACGGAAGAAGGTTACCTCCGGGACATGCCAAAAAAGTTTACGGCGGAAGTGCAAAACATTATGCTCCAGGTCAGGTTAAAAAAAGAGTATATTATTACGATAAACCAGGTCACGGTCATAAAAAACATAAAGGTCATCATCGTGGTAGACATTAAATATAAAAGCTCCAATCGGAGCTTTTTATTTTTTATATTGTTGATTTTTTCGGATTCAAAAAGGTATTGAAAATCATTACATCCTGACCGAACTGCTTTTCAATTCTTTCGGAAATATTCAGTAATTCACTGTCGATAAAATCTTTTCTCTTTTCTTCATCATCAAATACTAAAAGAAGATTGTAATTTTTTCCTTCTTCGATAAAGTCACTGTGAATTTCAGACAAGATATATTTATCAACATCCATTAGGTTTTCAGTCATTAAGATTAAAGTTTCATCTACATATTTTTCCCATTCTTCCAGACTGTTTTTCACACAATGGAAGGTAATGCTTAATACACTCATATTTTAATATTTTTTAAGATATTTTGATTGAATTCTCAGGCAAAAATCGGCAAAAATTTTGTAAATTAGCCCGTTATTAAATAATCAAAATAAATAGTTTTCAGGCATTTTTTTAAAAGTCTGATTATCATTACAATAAAACTTATATATGCAAAAAGAAGGAGAAAGATTAATTCCTATCAACATTGTTGATGAAATGAAATCATCTTACATCGATTATTCGATGTCGGTTATTGTTTCAAGAGCATTACCGGACGTGAGAGATGGTCTGAAACCGGTACACCGAAGAGTGCTTTACGGTATGTATGGTTTAGGCGTTTTCTCAAACAGAAAATATTTAAAGTCAGCGAGAATTGTAGGGGATGTTTTAGGTAAATATCACCCGCATGGAGATTCTTCAGTTTATGATGCAATGGTAAGAATGGCGCAGCCTTGGAGTTTAAGATATCCGCAGGTTGACGGGCAGGGTAACTTCGGTTCGATGGATGGTGATCCGCCTGCAGCTATGCGTTACACGGAAGCGAGACTTAAAAAAGTTTCAGACGAAATTTTATCGGATCTTGATAAAGATACTGTTGATTTCCAGAATAACTTTGACGACAGTTTGACAGAACCGACTGTAATGCCTACAAAAATTCCAAATCTTTTGGTGAACGGTACTTCAGGTATCGCGGTAGGTATGGCAACCAATATGGCTCCTCATAATCTTTCTGAAGCTATTGATGCAATTACTGCATATATAGATAATAGAGAAATTACCATCGATGAGCTGATGCAGCACATCATTGCTCCGGATTTTCCTACAGGAGGAATTATATACGGTTATGATGGGGTAAGAGATGCTTTCCACACAGGTAGAGGAAGAGTAGTTCTCAGAGCTAAAGTTGGTTTTGAAGAAGTACACAACAGAAATGCAATTATTGTAACTGAAATTCCTTACCAGGTCAACAAAGCTGAGATGATTGCGAGAACAGCTGAGTTGGTAAAAGATGAAAAAATTCTTGGTATCTACGAAATCAGAGATGAGTCGGACAGAAACGGAATGCGTATCGTTTATGAATTGAAAAATGATGCGATCCCGAACGTTGTTCTGAATATGTTGTATAAATATACCTCACTTCAAACGTCTTTCAGCGTAAACAATATAGCTTTGGTGCACGGAAGACCGGAACAGTTGAATTTAAAAGATATTATCCATCATTTTGTTGAGCACAGACATGAAATTATTGTAAGAAGAACTCAGTACGAGCTTAAAAAAGCTAAAGAAAGAGCTCACATCTTGGAAGGTTTCATGAAAGTGATCGGAACTCAGGATGCTTTGGATAAAGCGATTTCGATTATTCGTCACTCTTCAAATCCACAAGCTGCAAAAGAAGGTTTGATTTCTGAATTTGAGCTTTCTGATATTCAAGCACAGGCAATTCTAGACCTTCGTTTAGCTCGTCTCACAGGAATGGAGCTTGATAAGATCCGTGATGAGTACGATGCAATCATGAAAGAAATTGCTGATTTGGAAGATATTTTGGCGAATGAACCAAGAAGATTCCAGATTATTAAGGATGAATTGCTTGAAATTAAAGAAAAATACGGCGACGAAAGAAGAACTGAAATCGATTATTCAGGTGGAGAAATGTCTATCGAAGATATTATTCCGAATGAATCTGTAGTTCTTACGATTTCTCACGCAGGATATGTGAAGAGAACGTTGCTTTCAGAATATAAAATTCAAAGTAGAGGTGGTGTAGGAAATAAAGCGGCTACAACAAGAGATTCAGATTTCTTGGAGTATATCGTTTCCGCAACAAACCACCAATATATGTTATTCTTTACCGAAAAAGGAAAATGTTATTGGTTAAGAGTATTCGAAATTCCTGAAGGTTCAAAAACGGCAAAAGGAAGAGCGGTACAAAACCTTATCAATATTGAACCAGACGATAAAATCAAAGCGTATATCAGAACTAATGATTTGAAAGATGTAGATTACATCAACCAAATGAGCGTTGTAATGATTACGAAAAACGGTACAATTAAGAAAACATCTTTAGAGGCATATTCAAGACCGAGAGTAAATGGTATTAATGCTATCGAAATCAGAGAAAACGATCAGTTGCTAAGTGCATATCTTACAAATGGTGAATCTCAGATTATGATTGCCACTAAAAATGGTAAATGTATCCGTTTCCCTGAAGAAAAAGTAAGAGAAGTAGGTAGAGGATCAATTGGTGTGCGTGGAATAACAATGGAAGATAATGATGAGGTTATTGGTATGATTGTTGTGAATGATGTTGAGCGTGAAACGGTTCTTGTGGTATCTGAAAAAGGGTATGGTAAAAGAACTGCAGTAGAAGATTACAGAATTACCAATAGAGGTGGAAAAGGAGTTATCACTCTTAATATTACTGAAAAAACGGGTAATTTGATCGCTATTCAGAATGTAACGGATGAAGACGGATTGATGATTATCAATAAATCGGGTGTTGCTATCAGAATGAATATGGACGAAATGCGTGTAATGGGTAGAAATACTCAGGGTGTAAGAATGATCAATCTTAAAAAGAATGACGAAATTGCAGCCATCGCAAAAGTTGAGATGGATAAAGATGTAGAAGAGGAGTTTGAAGGAGAAGAATCTGAAGAAATCTCAACTGAAGAAAATGCTTCACCACAAACAGAAAATAATTCAGAAAATGGAAATCCGGTTGATGAAACTGAGAAGTCTGATTCTGAGGAATAATTTAAATTAATTAAAATTCTTATTATGAAAAAGCTAATTTTAGGTTTAGCAATCGTTGCTTCGACTTTTGTTTTTGCACAAAAACAAGATCCGAAAGATTTAAATGCTCAAGTTGAAGCTACTAATAAGGCAGCAATGGATGCATATAATGCTAAAAACTATGCGGTTGCAGCACCGAAGTTTTTGGAACTGTATAACTTGTTGAAAACGAATGGTCAGGATGATAAAACATATATGTATTATTCAGGGCTTAGTTATGCATTGGCAAATAATCTTGATGAATCAATAAAAATCTACACAGATCTAGTTAATTCAGGCTATACAGGTGTTCAAACACAGTATACAGCTAAAGATAAAACAGGAAAAGTAGAAGCATTTAATAAAGATGTTTGGGAAACATTAAAAAAGACAGGTTCAAAAGATTATACCGACTTCAAAACTGAACAGACTAAAAGTGTAGAACCGGATTTGTATGAAACTTTATCAACTTTGCTTTTAAATGCTAAAAAGAATGATGAAGCTTTGGCAATTATTGAAAAAGGACTGGCAAAATATCCTAATAATGCTAAACTTAAAGAATATCAGGGTACAGCTTTGTATGCATCTGGTAAAACAGATCAATTCATGACAAACCTGAAAGATCAGTTGGCAAAAAATCCGACTGATGCGGTTAACTGGTATAATTTAGGAGTTTTACAGTCTAAAAATCCGGCAACATTGAATGATGCGATTGCATCTTTTACAAAAGCTTTAGAAATAAACCCTAAAATGTCTAATGCACATCAGAATCTTGTTTATGCTGTGATCGGTGATGATGCTAAAGCAGTGGAGGAGATCAATGGTATCAGAAAATCAAATCCTGATAAAGCTACTGAGCTTATTGAAGCAAGAAAAGAAAGATTCAACAAAGCGCTTCCATATGCTGAAAAATGGTATCAGGCTGAACCCAATAATATTGACGCAGTAACCGTATTAAAAGATGTTTACGGAATGCTTAAAAACCAGGCTAAAGTTGCAGAACTGAAAGCTAAAGAAGCAGCACTTCAGGCAGCCGCTCCGGCAAAATAATATTTAAATTATTTGAAATATTATAATCCGCCTCTTTTTACAGAGGTGGATTTTTATTTCTTAATCATTACTTTTTTCAGCAAAACAGAAAATATTTCCCAACTTGATACTCGAGTATCCGTTGCTCTTAATTTTGGATGAATTTATCATCGCTTTTGCCAAAACATCCGTTGGTAAAGGTTTTTGGCTTTCAAAGAGGCCAAGTTTATTGGCAAATTTTATAATTCGACTGCCCAAAACTTCTCCGGTTCTTTCAGAATCTTTTCTTTCAAGCATTCCGGGTTTGAAAATAGTAATTTTGTTGAAATGTAATTTCTTTACAGCTTCCTCAAGCTCACCCTTCATTTTTGAGTAAAAAATTTTAGATTTTGGGTTTGCACCGTATGCAGAAACCAATACATAATCGTCCACACTATTTTCTTTGGCGGCTTTTGCAAATTCGTACTGATAATCAAAATCTACTTTTCTCTGGGCTTCTTTACTTCCGGCAGCTTTTAAAGTTGTTCCAAGACACGAAAATGCAACATCACCTTTTACAAGATCTTTCCATTCGTCAGGTTTTTCAAAATTTACCACATGGGTTTTCAGCTTTTCATTTTGAATTGATAAGGGTTTTCTGACAAAAATATTCACTTCTTCAAAATCTTTATCATTGACCAACTGATTCACTAAATCTTTTCCTGTAGCGCCTGTAGCACCGATGACGAGAGCTTTCATAATAATGTGATTTGTATGATGGTATTTTCTTTCTTAAATTTACTAAATTTGAGATAATTATTAAAGATAAAAGATATTTTTAACTAAATTACTTATCAATTATTACTCATTATCAATTACTCATACTAAATGGATGCCAACGAAGTGTTAGATTATTGTCTTGCAAAAAAAGGAGTTACCGAAAGTTTTCCTTTTGATAACGAAACGCTTGTAATGAAAGTAGGAACGAAAATGTTTTTGCTAATGTCATTGGAAAGACAACCTTTAAACATTAATGTAAAGACCGATCCGGAATGGAGTCTGGAACTTCGAGAACAGTATCCACAAATCACGGGAGCATTTCACATGAATAAAACACACTGGAATTCTGTTTCAGTAGACGGTTTGAAAAGAGATTTAATTTTAAAAATGATTGATCAGTCGTACGATCTGGTATTTAAATCGTTAACTAAAAAAGCGAAGGAAGAAATAGTGAATAGTTAAAACTCAAAAGCTTCCGTCAGTCTTTTATCCTCATCCAACCTCTCAACAAGTTTTTCAAGACCTTCAAATTTAATTTCCTCGTGCAGGAAATCACGGAATTTTATGGTAATTTTTTCATCATAAATATCGCCTTCGAAATCAAGAATGTAGACTTCAACGGTTAGTTTTTCCCCATTTACAGTTGGGTTTGTACCAACGCTCAACATTCCTTTGTATTGCTGGTCTTTTACAAAAACTTCAACGATGTATGCGCCTTTTTTCGGTAAGAGTTTGATATTTTCAGTTTCGATATTCGCTGTAGGATAACCAATCGTTCTACCCAATTTTTTCCCATGAACAACAATTCCCGAAACAGAGTAGGAGTAACCCAACATTTCATTAGCCTCTAAAATATTACCATTCAACAAAGCATTTCTTACTTTAGTTGAGCTGATATTATTTTCGTGGATGTTAATGGCTTCCATTTGCTCAACTTCAAAATTCAATTCTTTCGAAAGTTTTTGTAGCAATTCAAAATTTCCACTTTTATTTTTACCAAATGAATGATCGTAGCCAATGATTAAATATTTTACATTTAATTTATCAACTAAGATCTGACGTACAAATTCTTCACCCGTAAGATTACGAAACTCATCGTCAAATTCCTTCAAGAATAAGTTTTGTATATCATACTGAGCCATCAGTTCAGTTTTTTCATCCAATGTATTGAGAAGCTTTAAATCTTCCTCAGGATTAAAAACAAATCTCGGATGTGGCCAAAATGTAAGAATTGCAGTCTCTAAATTGTTTTCAGAACTTACCTTTGCCAATTCGTCAATTATACTTTTATGACCGAGATGCACTCCGTCAAACATTCCTAAAGATAAAGCTAAAGGTTTATGAGCTTGATAATCGCTAAAATTTCTGAAAACTTTCAAGACAAAAAATTTTGACTGCAAATATAAACATAATGTAACAATGTATCAACGGAATAGTGTAACAATGTTTTTTTGAAGAAATTCACTCTCAAATCGATGGATTGTAGCGTTGGTAAATTTGTAAAAAAGCATGATAAAAATCTTTTTTTTAGCAATTGCAGGTTTATGAAGAATCATTATATTTGCACCAAGAAAAAATTTAGCAATGGCAAACCAAATTAAAGGAAAAATTTCTCAAATTATTGGTCCTGTAATCGACGTAGTTTTTACAAATGTAGAGGCTATTCCAAGTATTTATGATGCGTTGGAGATTACAAAAGAAAACGGTGAAAAAGTAGTATTAGAAGTAGAACAGCATATTGGTGAAGATACAGTAAGATGTATCGCGATGGATGCAACTGATGGTCTTAAAAGAGGTCAGGATGTGATCGGATACGGTAATCCTATTACAATGCCAATTGGTGACGCTGTAAACGGAAGACTTTTCAACGTTGTAGGTGACGCTATTGATGGGCTTCAGAATATTTCTAAAGAAGGTGGTCTCCCTATTCACAGACCAGCTCCGAAATTTGATCAGCTTTCAACTTCTGCAGAAGTTTTATTTACAGGTATTAAAGTAATCGACTTAGTTGAGCCTTATGCAAAAGGAGGTAAAATTGGTTTGTTCGGAGGTGCAGGTGTAGGTAAAACAGTATTGATCCAGGAGTTGATTAATAATATTGCAAAAGGACATGGTGGTCTATCTGTTTTTGCCGGAGTAGGTGAAAGAACGAGAGAAGGAAATGACCTTTTGAGAGAGATGTTAGAGTCAGGTATTATTAAATACGGTGATGATTTCATGCACTCTATGGAAAACGGAGGTTGGGATCTTTCTAAAGTAGATTTGGAAGTGATGAAAGATTCAAAAGCTGCATTCGTTTTCGGACAGATGAACGAGCCACCTGGAGCAAGAGCGAGAGTAGCACTTTCTGGTCTTACTTTAGCTGAATACTACAGAGATGGTGGTGAGACAGGACAAGGTAGAGACGTATTGTTCTTCGTAGATAATATCTTCCGTTTTACACAGGCTGGTTCTGAAGTATCTGCACTTCTTGGTCGTATGCCTTCTGCGGTAGGTTATCAACCAACATTGGCATCTGAAATGGGTGCGATGCAGGAAAGAATTACTTCAACTAAAAATGGTTCAATTACTTCAGTACAGGCGGTTTACGTACCTGCGGATGACTTAACTGACCCGGCTCCTGCAACTACGTTTGCTCACTTAGATGCTACAACAGTATTAGATAGAAAAATTGCTTCATTAGGTATTTATCCGGCAGTAGATCCATTGGCTTCTACGTCAAGAATTTTGGCTCCGGAAATTATCGGTGAAGAGCATTATAACTGTGCTCAGAGAGTAAAAGAAATTCTTCAGAGATACAAAGCGTTGCAGGATATTATCGCAATCTTAGGTATGGAAGAACTTTCTGAAGAAGATAAATCAGTAGTTTACAGAGCTAGAAAAGTTCAGAGATTCTTGTCTCAGCCTTTCCATGTAGCTGAACAGTTTACAGGTATTCCCGGATCTTTAGTAGATATTAAAGATACCATCAAAGGATTTACAATGATCATGGATGGTGAATTGGATCACTTACCAGAAGCTGCTTTCAACTTGAAAGGAACAATCGAGGAAGCGATCGAAGCCGGACAAAAAATGTTAGCTGATAACGCTTAAAAATAATTAAAAATTTGAGATTTGAAATTTGAGATTCGATAAGCAATTTCAAATTTCAAGCATCAAATTTCAAATTTGTTTCTATGAATATAAAAATTTTAACACCAGAATACGTAGTTTTTGAAGGAGAAGTAGACTCAGTGTTATTGCCTGGAAAAAATGGTGAATTTCACATCATGAAAAACCACGCAGGAATTGTTTCTTCTTTATCAGCAGGTAAAGTAAAGCTTTTTGCTAAATCTGTGGATGAGACTTTTGCTAAAAATTTTACACAGGAAAACGAAAAGGAAGGTTCTGTATATGCTTATCCGATCAAGAGCGGTGTTGTGGAATTTAATCATGATAAAGGAATTATCCTTTGTGAATAGTTACTAAATAGCTAAATATATTTTCAAGAAAGGTGTAACTTTGTTACACTTTTTTTATGCTTTGTAAAAATCTGATTTTATGAAAAGAAATTTAATCATGTTCTTTACAGTTTTGAGCTTTTTTCTAAACGCTCAGTTAATTAAAACGAAGAGGGGCATTGTTAGTTTAGACGGAATCCATGTTGCAAAAATCTCTAGCAAATCCGGGCAATATACTTTTATGGATCTGAAGGAAACTCCGATTTTTACAATGGAATTCGTTGATAAAAGTGTAGTAGATTCTGTACGAGATAGTTATGTAAAGCTAAATCGTGTTTACAACCGGGATAAAATTTTAGATATGGATTATATTTCGCCATCTGCATTTTCTGGGGATGAGAAATCGGCGGTTTATACCTGTATCAAAGGTCTGAAGATTATTGATGAAAGAGGAATTAATATTAAAAATTTGGATGAGCTTTTCAAAAATATGCCGAAACGTAAGCTCGATACCAAAACGAAAGAAGCCTATACAACCCGAACAAAAATTGACAAGCTGAATATTACCGTTAATAACGTAGGTGAAATTTTGAGTAACGGTGTTCCTGTCGGATATTTCACAAATTTACCTGTAAGTTTCGGCGCAGACGATACAATTTCAGACAAATCTTTTATAGACATCGAAATCTATGATGCTAAAAGTAAACTGGTTGGGCGATACAGCACAACAACCAAAAGAATTACAACAGCTGGAGGAAAAGTTTTTACTTTATACAGAGAAATGTCTGGTCGTGCTTCAATTCTAAAATTTCCGACTTACAAAGCACTTGCAGAAAGAATGGCAATTTTAGATCCGAATTTTATTAAAATCAGAGAAAAAGTAGAAGTCGGAGAAGTTGTAAAAGATGGTGTCGAAAAAGATAAAAAATAATTGTATAATTTGATTTCCATAGGAACGGGCTTTAGCCCGTTTGTAATTAAAAATTTTCAACGGCTTTAGCCAAATTTAAAAAATCTAAAAATCCCGGAAATTATTTTCAGGACTAGTCAATACTTTGTCATTCCGTAGGAATCTAAACTTAAATTTTAAAATGTTATTACTGAAATTCCTACGGAATGATAAACTAAGACTAAACGACTTTTAAATCTTTGAGCACTTATATAAATGAAACGGCTTTGTGTAACTTAAAAGCAAATATTTTTTTAAAAACTTTGTAGACTTTGCGTTAAAATAGAATTTATATAAATATCTAATATTCAATCAATTGATGTTGATAAATAAATTTACAAACTCAAAATAATTCCGTTCTCCTTTAGTTGTTGTATTGGTTTTGAAAACCAGAATAATTTAAAATCATCAAAATATTCTTCAAAGCTATTCTTAAGTTGCTGAAGTGTAATACGTTTTGGATTCTCAAAAGTATTTTCAGAGATGATTTTTATCAACCAATCTGCTTTTTCCTGCTCTAATTCAATTTTAACAATATTCGTTTTTAAATGGAACGTAATTCTCGTGTACGCCCAAGAGTTAAGTTTTTTTGTTTTTATGTAATTCTCAGCGATTACGTTTTTAGCTAAAAAAACAATTTTAGAATTTGTTTTAAAACTAAATTGATCTTCATTCAGGAGACTGTCGTGAATATAATCCGGATGAATCGTAGTTTTTGGAATTTTAAAATCAAACCAATCTTGTAGTGGAATTTCAAAATTAATTCCATGCATATAATTGAAAAGCGATTTTTTTAAACCAAAACTAAATTTTCCGTGATCGATTCCGGTTTTATCTTTGAAGTCAATATCGTTATTGGCAAACTTTATTTCCTGTTTTAGCGGGATTACTCCGAACTCTTCAGGATTTTGTCCAACCGGAGAATGTGCGGTCATTGCAAACTGATGCCAAAAACCACTTTGCAAAATTCCCATTTCGAAAAGCTGACGAACCATTTCCAAAGAATCCACCGTTTCCTGAACAGTCTGAGTCGGGTAGCCATACATGAGATAAGCATGAACCATAATTCCTGCTTCAGTAAAATTTCTTGTCACTTTTGCAACCTGATCTACCGAAACGCCTTTGTCAATTAATTTTAACAACCGATCACTCGCAACTTCCAATCCACCAGAAACGGCAACACAGCCGGAAAGTTTTAGTAAAAAACATAAATCCTGAGTGAAGCTTTTTTCAAAACGAATATTCGTCCACCAGGTTACAACCAGATTTCTTCGTAAAATTTCCAAAGCAACCTCACGCATTAAAGCGGGTGGTGCAGCTTCATCTACAAAATGAAATCCGGTTTCGCCGGTTGTTTCTATTAATTCTTCCATTCTGTCAACCAAAATCTTGGCAGAAATGGGTTCGTAAATTTTGATATAATCTAAAGAAATATCGCAGAAAGTACATTTTCCCCAATAGCAACCATGCGCCATGGTAAGTTTATTCCATCTTCCGTCGCTCCACAAACTGTGCATCGGATTGGCAATTTCTATAACGGAAATGTATTTATCTAATTGTAAATCAGTATAATCAGGAGTTCCAATATACGATTGTTTATAATCATGTCTTGTAGAATTATTTTTATAAACAACTTCTTGATTTTCAATAAGAAATGTTCTTTTAAACTTAGATTCTTGGCTTGGCTCAGAAAAACAAACATTTTCATACACCAATTCAATCGGAAGTTCACCGTCGTCAAGAGTAATAAAATCAAAAAACTCGAAAACTCTTTGGTCTTTAATTTCTCTTAATTCAGTATTTGGGAAACCGCCACCCATTGCCGTCTTGATGTACGGATAATTTTCCTTAATAAATTTTGCTGAACGAAAAGCAGAATATAAATTTCCCGGAAACGGAATCGAAAAGCATACTAATTTTGGCTGAACCAATTCTAATTTTTCATGAAGAATCTTTAAAGTAAAATCATCAATAAAAGTCTGCTCACTTTGTAATTTATGATACAATTCATCAAAAGTATTGGCACTTTTCCCTAATCTTTCGGCATATCTGCTGAATCCGAAATCGAAATCTATGTTTTCAACAATATAATCAGATAAATCTTCTAAATATAAGGTAGCCAGATGTTTAGCTTTATCCTGAAGTCCCATATTTCCGAAGGCAAATTCCATATCATCAAGCTGATTAAATCGGGAGGCTTCGGGAAGAAAATTCATCGAACAAATCTGTCTTGCCAAGGTAGGATTTTTGTTCTGAAGAAATGAAATTACCTGATCGATGGTTTTTAAGTATTCTTCTCTTAAAGCAAAAATTCGCTGTGAATTTTCTGAAACATTTTGTACATCAATTTCTTTATCAAAAATTCTCTGGATACCTTTTTTGGAAAATAATTCCAAAATAACATCAATCCCTAAATCTATCTGATAGCTTGAAATATTTTTGGTGTTCAGAAAACCTTTGATATAAGCTGTCGCCGGATAAGGAGTGTTGAGCTGCGTGAAAGGCGGAGTGATGAGAAGAATGTCTTTCAAAAGAAAATTTTTACAAATTTATTTTAATATGTGATGAATCTGCTTTCAGTTTTAATAAATTTTTGCCACGAATTCACAAATATAATATTCGTGGATTCGTGGCAAATATAATTATCAAGAAATTTTGATCAGTCTTTAAATTTCTTTGAAACTTAGACCTTGTTCTGATAACAATTGCTTTTCCTGATCTTTGTAATATCCGCTAACCAGTTTATCGTGAATTGCTTCGAAGGCAGCCAATGTTTCATTGATTTCTGAATCTGTATGTGAAGCTGTAGGAATTAGTCTAAGTAAAATCATTCCTTTAGGTATTACAGGGTAAACCACTACAGAGGTGAAGATTCCGTAATTTTCTCTAAGATCTTTTACCAGTAAAGTCGCTTCCACCGGAGTTCCCTGCATCATTACCGGAGTTACACAAGTATTGGTATCACCGATGTTGAAACCTCTTTCTTTAAGTCCGTTTTGTAATTTATTGGTATTTTCCCAAAGTTTAGCTTTGATTTCCGGTCTTGTTCTTAGCAATTCTAATCTTTTTAAACCTCCGATTACCATTGGCATTGTTAAAGATTTAGCAAAAATCTGAGATCTTAAATTGAATTTCAAATATCTTATGATTTCTTTATCTCCTGCAATGAAAGCCCCAAAGCCAGCCATTGATTTTGCAAAAGTTGAGAAATAAACATCAATCTGATCCTGACATCCTTGCTCTTCTCCGGCTCCGGCTCCTGTTTTACCGAGTGTTCCGAACCCATGAGCGTCGTCAACTAAAAGTCTGAATTGATATTTTGATTTAAGGTCACAGATTTCTTTTAGTTTACCTTGTTGACCTCTCATTCCGAAAACTCCTTCAGTAATAACCAAAATACCACCACCTGTTTCTTCAGCTACTTTTGTTGCTCTCTGAAGATTTTTTTCAAGACTTTCGATATCATTATGTCTGTAAGTAAATCTTTTACCAGCATGAAGCCTTACACCGTCTACAATACAAGCGTGAGAATCTACATCGTAAACAATGACATCATTTCTGCTTACCAAAGCATCGATGGTAGAAACCATCCCCTGATAACCAAAGTTTAATAAATATGCGGATTCTTTTTGCACGAATTCTGCCAGTTCTTTCTCCAACTGCAAATGCTGATGCGTTTCACCGGACATTGCTCTTGCACCCATAGGATAAAACATTCCGTATTCTGCTGCAGCTTTAGCATCTGCTTCCAAAACTTCAGGATGATTACACATTCCCAGGTAATCATTGGCACTCCAGAAAATCACCTCTCTTCCCTGAAACTGCATTCTCGGACCGATGGGACCTTCTAATTTCGGGAAAATAAAATACCCTTCACCATAATCTGCAAACTGTCCCAGAGGTCCTGGATTTTCTTTTATTCTTTCAAAAATATCCAACATTATATTCGTAATTTTTAAGTAAAAAAGCCTTTTGTGAATGACAAAAAAGGCTTGCTTTGTATTTTTTTAAATCGTTATTTGATGATTTCTGTTTTGAAAACTTCATCATAATTGTGGAAACAATTATTAACGAAACCTTGTTCAGCCATCCATTTATCACTATAAACTTTAGTGATGTATCTTGAACCATGATCAGGATAGATCAAAACAACAAGATCATTTTCGTTAAACTGATGCGAATTGGCGTATTGCATCAATCCCTGAGTAACCGCACCAGTTGTGTAACCACCCATAATCGCTTCTTTCAATGCAATTTCTCTGGTTCTGTAAGCAGACATTTCGTCATTTACTCTTACAAATTCATCGATTTTATCAAACAAAAGGGCAGAAGGAATTAAATTTTTTCCCATTCCTTCGATTTGATAAGGATGTACATCTTCTTTATGAATTTCTCCTGTTTCATGATAGCTTTTCAGAATGGATCCGTCTGCATCAACCCCAATGATTTTAATATTAGGATTCTTCTCTTTCAAAAATTTTGCAGAACCGGATAGAGTTCCACCAGTTCCTGTACAAGCAAAAAGGTGAGTTATTTTACCTTGTGTCTGCTCCCAGATTTCAGGACCTGTCGTCTGATAATGCGCATCAATATTCAATTCGTTGAAGTATTGATTGATATATACAGAATTAGGTGTTTCAGCAGCAATTCTCTTTGCTACCTCATAATATGATCTTGGGTCATTCGCAGGTACATTCGCAGGACATACATAGACTGTAGCACCAAGAGCTTTCAGATAAGCAATTTTCTCAGGTTTTGTTTTGTCGCTCACTGCCAAAATACATTTGTATCCTTTAATGATACAAACCATGGCAAGTGAAAAACCTGTATTTCCGGAAGTGGTCTCTACAACTACAGAATCTTCCTTTAATAAACCTTTTTTCTCAGCGTTTTCTATAATATGAAGTGCGATTCTATCTTTAGTGGAATGTCCAGGATTATATGATTCTAACTTGGCATAAATGGTTGCAGGAATTTCTTTTGTTACGGTATTAAGTTTTACCAAAGGAGTGCTCCCAATCAAGCCAAGAATATTATCGTAAACATTACTCATTATTTGTTATTTTTCAATAAAAATCTGTCCGCAAAAATACAAAAAAATAAATAATTTCTGAACTTTTAGTCAATTATAAGTTCGCTAATTATATAAATACGTGATTTATTTTTACTTTCAGCCAACGGAAGCCGACAAAAAGCACGCCAAATTTTTTAAATTTTGTTAAAAACAATATAAACTAATCTAAAAACCTTATTTTCGCATAATTGATTTTATTATATGAAAAACTGGACTTTTAGGCAATGGAACACCATTCTCGGATGGGTGACTTTCGTCATTGCATTTTTCACGTACTTATCGACCATAGAACCCAATTTTAGTTTTTGGGATTGCGGTGAATACATTTCTTCGGCAGTAAAATTAGAAGTAACGCACGCTCCGGGAGCCGCTTTATTTCAGATCGTGGGAGCAGTAGCTGCCATTTTTGCTTTTGGGAAGGGTGAAAATTATTCAATCGTTATCAATGCAATGTCTGCATTATTCAGCGCATTTACTATTTTGTTTCTGTTCTGGACGATTACTCATTTCGTAAGAAGACTTCTGAACAAAGATTTTGAAGAAATCACAAAACATCAGGAGATTTCCATTCTTTTTGCGGGACTTATCGGTTCTTTATGTTTTACCTTTTCAGATACATTCTGGTTTTCTGCGGTAGAAGGTGAAGTTTACTCGATGGCGTCGATGTTTATTGCGCTTTTAGTTTGGTTAATCACTAAATGGGAAAACGAATATCTTGAGAAAGACAGCGAAAGATGGATTATTTTGATCTTCTTTATTCTTGGACTTTCTGTCGGGGTTCACATGATGTGTATGTTGGCAATACCTGCTGTTTGTTTAGTATATTATGCAAGAAATTATACCTTTACTTGGAAAAATTTCCTCTGGGCAAACCTCATTACTTTAGGTATTTTAATTATTGTATTTAAAATTATTTTCCCGGTAATCATGTCATTATTCGGAAAATTAGAAATATTCTTCGTGAATGGTTTAGGTCTTCCTTTCCACTCAGGAACGATTGCAGGATTTATTATTATGGTTGCTATTTGCTATTTCATTATAAAATATGCAAGACAGGCCAAAAGAAATATTTATCAGACTGTAGCTTTATCGGTTGTTTATATGATAATCGGTTTTTCTTGCTGGATGGTTATTCCGATCAGGGCAAATGCAAACCCGCCGATGAACCTTAACGATCCGGATACTGCCATCGGTATGCTTGATTATTACAACAGGGAACAATATGGTGACTGGCCAACAATTTACGGACAAAACTATACAGCATTCCTTGATGCAAACGGAATTCAGAAAAATGAAGACGGAAGTTTTAAAACAACGAAAACAGGAGAAGTTTACGAAAAAGACGAAAAAACAGGAACGTACAGAAAAACAAGTGAGCGTTTCAATTATGTTTTCGATAAATCTCATGTGAGCTTAATGCCGAGAATGTTCAACGATGATAAAGATGTAATGGCAAATTACATTTCTATGTACGGAGCACCGGATTTTCAACTTAATTATGCCAATGAAGATGTTGCAGACAGCCCTGAAGCTAAGCAGATTTTTGATGAATTAAGAACTAAATACGAAGACGGGTCGATCACAGCTGCAGATTATCTTCAGGTGAGACCTTATAATCTGATTACTGTACAAAAGCCTTCTTTTATGCAGAATATGGATTATTTTATCTCTTTCCAAAATGGATATTATTTCTTAAGATATTTGATGTGGAACTTTGTAGGAAGACAAAACGACCTTGAAGGGCACAGTGAAAATACACAAGGAAACTGGATTTCCGGAATTGCACCTATAGATAACGCACTTTGGGGAAATCAGGATGCAATGCCAGCGAAATTTAAAAATGAAAGTACCGTTGCATTCTTCTTTTTACCTTTGATTTTGGGAGTTTTGGGATGTTATTTCCAATTTAGCCGAGATTTCGGAAGATTTTATGCAATTCTTTCATTATTTATTTTAACAAGTGTCGGAATTGTTTTCTACACCGGGGTAAAACCATTTGAACCAAGAGAAAGAGACTACGCAATGGTCGGCTCATTCTATGCCTTTGCGATATGGATTGGTATGGGAGCGGCCGCAATTCTTTGGTTTTTGCAGTCTAAAGTAAAATCAAACGGAGCAAATATTGCATTCGGAGCCATTTTGTTAGGAGTTCCTTTGATGATGGGCTTCCAGAACTATAATGTTCATGACAGAAGCAACAGATATACTGCTTATGATTATTCTTATTCAGTATTAAAATCATTACCGAAAGAAGATATTTTATTTGTTTATGGTGATAACGATACCTATCCGGTTTGGGCAATGCAGGAAACTGAAAGATTCCGTGATGACGTGAAAGTGGTTAACTTCACGTTGCTTTCAACCCCTTGGAATATCGATCAGGTAAAAAGAAAAACATACAATGCAAATGCAATTCCTAGTCAGCTTAGTCACGAAGATTACAGAGATGGTGTGAATGACCAGATCTATCTGATGAAAAATAACGACTGGAAAAACATTATCGCAAACCTTCAGGAAGCCGGAGCTCCGGAATCGATGATGGCGCCGTTCCAGAAATATCTTACTCAGGATTCGATGACTTTAAAAGAAGCGATGGATTTTATTAAAATTAAATCTCCTGAAAAAGATGAAGTTTTAAAAATGATCTTCGGTGAAGAACGTTACGAAAAATACAACTTCTTACCTGTAAATAAATTTGTAATTCCTGTAAACAAGGCAAATGCTGTAAAAGCTGGAATCATAAGTGCTGCAGATCTTCCGAATACTGTTGATCAGATTGTGGTAGACTATAAAGCAGGGACTTTATATAAGAACAATCTGATGATGTTTGATATTCTGGCAAACTTCGACTGGAAAAGACCAATCAACTTCTCATCAGGCGGTGTTTATGATAAAGAAAATATTTTCTACCTGGAAGAATATCTTCAGTTTGACGGATTCAGTTACAGATTGGTTCCGATTCGTACGCCAAGAAGTGCAGATGGAGAAATGGGAAGAGTAGATGCAAATTCTTTATACAACGTGGTGAAAAATTTCAAATGGGGTAATTTTAAAGATTTAAATGTACATTTCGATGAAACTGCTACTTCAAATATCATGAGCTACAGAAGTTCAGCAAGCAGAGCAGCAGCAGCTTTAGCATTATCAGGACAAAAAGCAAAAGCGATTGAGCTTCTTGATCTTGCTTCAAGAGAAATTCCTGCCGAAAAATACAATGATCCTCGTTCATTGAGCTCTATGGTTTACGGATATATTATTGCAGGGCAGGAACAAAAAGCATTGAAGCTTGCAGAAGTTCTTAAAAAAGGTATTTTCGAAGAATATGATTATTATCTTTCATTAAGCAAATCTGAGCAACGATTTGCAGGAAGCCAGATGAGATCGAAACCGATGGAATATTCTCTTGTTGTAAGTTCGGTTACGGATGCTTACAAAAAGCTTGGACAAGACAACAAAGCTTACGCTTACCTTGTGAAGTCTATTGAGCCAATCGATAAAAAGTTCAATGTATTCATCAAAGATCTTCAGCAATTAGGCAAAGAAAAAGCGATGAAAGAATCTGAAAATGTTCAGAAGATCACCCCTTTCTACCAATATTTATTTGACGTGATGGAGCCTTTTGATTCTACTTATGCAAAAGAAAAAGAAGATCAGATCACAACGGCAATTATCAAAGCAACACAATAAAATCAATACTAAAACGGAACTTCGGTTCCGTTTTTTTATGTTGATATTCCTGAAATTTAGGATTATATTTGTCAACTAAAAAACGCACAATGGCTGAAGCTAAACACAGGAATCTCCCAATATACGCTGTATTCTTTGCAATTATTGCAAAACTTTATTTTTTATTGACGCATCACATTCAGGAAGACGCTTTTATTACCTGGAGAGTTGCACAGAATTTAGTGGATTACGGGGTGATCGGTTTCAACGGAGCCACCAAAATTTCAGCTTCTACAACACATTTGTACGTATTTGTTTCTTATATTTTCAATCTGATTTTTGGCAAAGAAAATTTTATAGAGCCGCTGCTTATTTTTAATACAACGCTGTTTACAATTGGTAGCTTACTTCTGTCTCATGTTTTGTTTAAAAACAATTGGCACAAAGCAATTTTCATTTTATTATTCGGACTTTTACCGCCATCCATCAAGATTTCAATTCTCGGAATGGAATACGGAATTCTGTTCTTTCTTGAAATGACATTATTATATTACGGTTTTAAAAAAGAGAAAAAATGGGCTTTTCTTTTGCTTCCGGCTTTCATTTTATTTACCAGAATCGATACGGTGATCTTTCTAGGGATTATATTTTTAGTAGATATTTTCTGGAATAGGAAAATCAGATGGAGCTACATTTTGGGTGGTATTTTAGGCGTTGCGATCTGTGTTTCATTCAATTGGTTTTATTTTGGCGAATGGGTAAATAATACGATTGTTGCTAAAAAACTGGCTTATGACCAGACTTTCACAATGCAGCAGAATTTTGAATATTTTAAATTAAACTATGGGAACTTCTGGGGAATGCTGAAGCTGTCCGGAAATTTCAATCCAATCACAATTGTTATTTTACTTTTTGAACTGCTATGTTTTATATATTTGATCAGACAACGGGAAAAAAGAAACTATTTTTTATGGGTTATTTTTCTTTTCGCATGGTCGAAACAGGTCATTTTTATTTCACAAAAAAGCCTTTTCGATTGGTATTATTGGGTTCCGCAGATTTTACTTTTCGTTCCGGTTTTGATCTTTGTTTTAGAACAGAAAGTAAAAAGAAATCTTTGGCTGACTTTATTGATTTTAATTTATATCTTACCAATGTTAGCGTTCCAGACAATACATTCTATCGCAACAGGAAACGGAGAATGGAATTACAGAAGATCAATAGGAATATTTTTAAATCTTTATGAAAAAGATAAAAAACAGTGGATTTTGCTTGAGCCTGCTGGTTATGTCCCGTATTTCTCAGGATTAAAGACAATTGATGAAGTAGGTCTTGTAGATAAGCAAATTCAGGAAGAAATTAAAAAAGACAAACCCAACTACTGGATAAATACCGTTAAAAACCGAAAACCAAAATATTTACTTTCCTATAGAAATCTTTTCGAAGGTTCTGATGCCGAATATTATAAAACGCATTACAGACTCCTGAATGAATTCAGAATTAAAGATCATCTGAAAAGCGAATATCCGGTTTTAGAAAAAATTTATAAACTGAAACCTTCAGGAACAGACTATAATTTGTACGAAAAAATAAAGAAATAATTGGCTGGAAGATGGATGCAGAATGCTGGAAGTTTATAAATTGATGTATAATTCCTCTCTAAAATTCTAATTCTAAAACACTCAAACATTCTCACTCAACTTAAATCTCAACCTAACCTCATGAAATACTGTGCTTTTCTCCGCGGCGTCAATGTAAAAGGAACCAACATGAAAATGGCAGATGTCTGTCAGGTTTTTAAGGATGCCGGAATGGAAAATGTAAGTTCTGTTTTAGCTTCCGGAAATATTGTTTTCGGTTCTGACAAAAATGCAGAAGAATTGAAAGTTATTCTTGAAAAGGCAATGTCTGAATATTTTAATTACGAAGCATTTCTTTTTGTAAAAAATTCAGAGCAAACAGAATTATTCTGGACTCAAAATCCTTTTGAAAAAAATGTTGATTTTCATATCTACGCTTTTGTAGGAAACGAGTGTGTGGAAGATATTCTGATGAAAGAATTTGAAAACGCAACGAAAACAGAAAACGAAAAAGCAGAGATCGTCAGCAATATATTTTATTGGCAGGTTCCGAAAGGTAGTACATTAGATTCAAACTTTGGAAAGGTTTTAGGCAAAAAAAGTCTGAAAGATCAGTTTACCAGCAGAAATATCAATACTTTTGAGAAGATTTTTAAAAAGTTTTAATTAAATTCTGTCACCAATTGACAGATTACCTTCAATTTAGTATAAAAAGTTGAAAAATCTGCGCAATCTGTTTAATCTGCGAGAAACCTACAAAGGATTTGTACAAAATAAATTCAATCCAAAAGAACAAAACTATTATAACCATTGTCTGTTAAAGATTTCGGATTTCCGAACTTTCTCAGTATTTTTACTCAACTTTAATTAAAATAATAATGATCCAACATTTAGACAACATACACCACAAAGATTCAAAAAATTTTTTCCTGATTGCCGGTCCTTGCATTATTGAAGGCGAAGATATGGCATTGAGAATTGCTGAAAAAGTAATTGAACTAACGAATAAATTCAATATTCCTTATATATTTAAAGGAAGTTTTAAAAAAGCAAACAGAAGCAGAGTAGATTCTTTTACGACAATCGGCGAAGAGAAATCTCTGGAAATCCTTAAAAAAGTAGGGGAGACTTTTAATATTCCTACGACTACAGATATTCATGAAAATGAGCACGCTGCTTTGGCTGCACAATATGTGGATGTTCTTCAGATTCCTGCTTTTTTGGTTCGTCAGACAGATCTTTTGGTCGCTGCAGCTGAAACAGGAAAATGTGTCACCTTGAAAAAAGGGCAATTCCTTTCTCCGGAATCGATGAAATTTGCTGTTCAGAAAATAACAGATTCAAACAATGAAAAAGTAGCGATTATCGAAAGAGGAAATTCTTTCGGATATACAGATCTGATTGTAGATTACAGAGGAATTCCTACGATGAGAAACTACGCTCCGGTAATTTTGGATGTAACGCATTCTCTGCAACAGCCCAACCAAAGCTCAGGAGTTACGGGAGGAAGACCGGATCTTATCGAAACCATTGCCAAAGCAGGAATTGCAGTCGGAGCAGACGGAATTTTCATTGAAACGCACCCAACCCCTGAAACGGCACTTTCTGACGGAGCCAATATGTTAAGATTAGATTTATTGGAAGATTTATTACAAAAACTCACAAGAGTTAGAGAATCTATACTATAATTGTTAAAAAATACTTAATTTTAGAAATTCTAAATAATTCCTTTTGAAAAAACTAGTTTTACCACTAAGCCTTATAGTACCGGTTTTAGTATTCTCTCAATCAAGAAAAAGAGATACCACAACGACAAGGGTTACCAATATTGAGGAAGTTGTTTTCCAGAAAAAAGTCACCGGGAGAACAAACGACGTTACCGCAGTAAGAATTTCAGCTAAAGATGCTCAGAATGTTTCGAGTATTTCGGGCGGTGTGGAAGGTTTGCTTAAAACGCTTCCGTCTGTCAACTCCAATACCGAGCTTTCTTCACAATATATGGTACGTGGTGGAAACTATGACGAAAACCTTATCTACATTAATGATATTGAAATTTACAGGCCTTTCCTGATCAGAAATTCTCAACAGGAAGGTTTAAGTATCATCAATCCGGATATGGTTTCTACAGTCAACTTTTCTGCGGGAGGCTTTGAGCCAAGATATGGCGATAAAATGTCTTCAGCTTTAAATATTTATTATCGTGAACCTAAAAAGTTTGAACTTTCCGGAGAAGCTAGTTTAATCGGAGGAAGATTGACAACAGGTTTTGCAACAGGAAAAGAAGATGAAAACGGAAATAAAAAATTTACCGCTTTATTTTCAGGAAGATACAGAAATACCAATCTGGTTCTGAATACTTTAAATGAAGATACCGATTTTAATCCGGTTTATTATGATTTTCAGTCATATCTGAATTATCATGTAAACAGCAAACTTTCATTATCATTCATCGGATATTACTCTAAGAATGATTACGAAATGTTTCCTAAAGAAAGAAGTGTTGATTTCGGGACGATAAATCAGCCGATCAATCTTTCTGTTTTTTATAATGGTAAAGAAAATGACCAGTATAAAAATATGATGGGTACGGTTTCTGCAAATTATAAAGCTTCCGATAAATGGAGGTTTACATTGGATAGTTTTGCGTATCAGAATCGTGAAAGAGAATATTATTCTATTGCTTCGAGCTATATTTTGCAGACTTTCGATCCGATTACAGGAAACCCGATTACTTCTTATGACGTGGGCGGACAAATCGAACATGCAAGAAACGATTTATTTGTAAGAACTTATGGGGCACAGTTCAGAACACGTTTTTCACCTAATGTAAATACAGACATCGAATTAGGTTTTAAATATGAAAAAGAAAATCTTCAGGATTTAACAAACGAATGGAAGCTTGTAGATTCTTCTGGTTACAGCACACCAAGACCAATTGATGATCCGAGATTTCCTGATGCATCAGATTTAGATTTATTCTACAGTATTGCCGGAAACAATCACATTGAGCCAACGAGATTATCGGCTTATGCACAATATTCTCAGAAGTTCTTTTGGGGCGCAAGTAAAGTTTTGGTAAATGGTGGTGCAAGAGTTGCCCATTGGAGTTTTAATAATGAAACGATTTTCTCACCAAGAGCCCAGTTTGCGATCAAACCTGATTGGGATTCCGAAATGTGGTTCAGATTATCTGGAGGAATTTATTATCAGGCACCCTATTACAAAGAAATTAAAGATTTAAATGGTAATTTTAATTCAAATATCAAGTCTCAACGTTCAATTCAGGCAATTTTAGCAAATGAATATGAATTTGAGTTTGAAGACAGACCATTTAAATTAACGACGGAATTATATTACAAAAAAATGGATAACCTGATTCCGTATTATATGGATAATGTAAGAATCCGTTATTCAGGAAAAAATAATGCTACCGGTTATGCTTACGGTATTGATACAAGATTATTCGGAGAGTTTGTTCCGGGGGTAGATTCTTGGCTTTCTGCAAGTTATGCGAGAGTTTATGAAAATATTGATGACAGGGGAAATATTCCGAGACCTACAGATCAAAGATTCAGATTTGCAATGTTCTACCAGGATTATATGCCGAGATTCCCGCAAATGCGTGTGAATCTTACGTTAACGTATGCAATGGGATTGCCAAACGGAGCTCCGGTTTTCACAGATCCTTATCAGTATCAGAAAACTTTGCCTTCATACAAAAGGGTAGATTTAGGACTTTCTTATGCATTTGTAGATGCAAAAGAGAAAAAGCAAACGTACGGTTTTCTTAGTAATTTTGAAGAGCTGACTTTAGGAGTTCAGGTTTTCAATGCATTTAATATCAACAATACGGTGGCCAATCAATGGATTACCGATGCCAATACAAGTTTGATGTATCCTGTTCCGGTGCGTTTGACGGGAAGATTCTTTAATGTAAAATTAGAATTTAAAATAAAATAATATTTAATGCCACGAATGCACGAATGATTTTGAGATGGAGTAATCAAACATTTGTGCATTCGTGGCATTTTTAAAAATAATAATTTGCTAAATTAAAAATGAAAAAATATATCATTGCTTTTTTGTTTTCAATATTTACCTTTTTGTCGGTAACTGCGCAGACGAAAACAAATCCTCAACTATCAAAACTATATCAGAATTATATTGCTATAAAATCTGCCTTAGCGTCTGATGATTTTAAGAAAACGTCAATTGCAGCCGGAGAATTTATGAAAACAGCTTCTTCGATAAATTCAAAATCTTTGGATGAGAAAAAGCTGAACGCTTTAAAATCTGATGCGAAAACAATTTCTTTGGCGAAAAATATTGAAGCGCAGAGAAAACCGTTTTATAAATTATCTGAAGTCATGATTTCTATTGCTCACGAAAATAAAATTTCAGACAAAACCATTTTCGTACAGTATTGTCCGATGGCAAAAGGAAGTTGGCTGAGTAATGAAAAACAGATTATCAATCCATATTATGGAAGTTCAATGCTAAAATGTGGCTCTGTAAAATCTGAAATAGAATAAATTATAGAAAGAAACTCAATTTGAGTTTCTTTTTTTATAGTTCCAGTTTTAAAATTTTTTCAACCATTTTCTGATTGATACTTTCAGGAATCGAACGCATGAGAAAATTCCTCAGTTGATTTCCCTTTTCCCATTGCGATATTTTCCCAATTGTCCAGCTGTTTTTAACGATATAATCTACTTTTTTTCTTCTGATTTTCTGAAATTCTTCAAAAATCGAGTTAAAATTTTGATTTTTCTCCAGTAATTTCCCAATTACATAAGCATCTTCAATCGATTGACAAGCGCCTTGCCCCATATTTGGAGTCGTTGCATGAGCAGCATCACCAATCAGACAAATATTTTCCGCGTACCATTTTGGAATAGGAGTGAGGTCGACAATATCATTCAGAATAATATTTTCTTTTCTGGTTAATTCTAAAATTTCTAAAACCAACGAGTCAAAGTCTCGGAATGTTTCAGACAAATCAATTTTTTCTTCAAATTTATTTTCATTGACCAAGGCGTACCAATACACTTTTCTGTCTGAAATTTTTACAAAGCCAAAACGTTTTCCTTTGCCCCAGATTTCCAAAGCGTGATGACTGTATTTTTCCGGAAGATTGAAATCGGTTAAACCTCTCCAACATTTTTGTCCGGCATTTCTGATACTTCCGGCTCCTAAAATTTGATTTCTGACTTTAGAATGAATCCCGTCGGCTCCGAAAACGATTTCACATTCTGTTTCAAAACCATTTTCAAATTTCAAATAATAATTTTCTATCTTCTGAATTTGCTGTAATGAATGATTAAGTTTAATGTTTTCAAAACCTAAATTTTCTGCTAAAATATTCTGAAGCTCAGCTCTGTGAATGGCAACATTACAGGAGTTGAATTTCTTTTCTAAAGCCAAAACATTCGTCGTAGAAATGGTTTTAAGCTTTTCATCGGTGATATATATTCCGTGAATTTTATTTCCTTTACTTTCAATTTTTTCTTTTAAACCTAATTTGTCGAAAATCTGCATTGCATTCACTGCCATCATAATTCCGGCTCCGACAGGTTTTATTTCAGACGCAGATTCATAAATAGTAAAATCTAAGTCGTGTTGCTTGAGAATATTTCCTAAAGTTAAACCGCCGATTCCGGCTCCGATGATTGAGATTTGATTCATTAATTGGTTTTTAAATGCCACGAATACACGAATATTATAATGTGAAAGTTCAATATTCGAGTATTTGTGGCAAGAATTATTTCAAGTTTTTCAATTCGCTTAATAACTGATTTTGTTTATTGACAAAATTTTCAAGACTATCCGTTTTCAAAGGATGAGCATCTTGATATTTTTCAATTTCCGGTAGAGTTTTCTTGATTTTAAAAATCGTATGTTGATCTTTAATGATGCTTGTATTTTGGTTAATTTTTACAATTAAATCTTTGATTTTCTTTGTTTTCAAATCATATCTTTCAGAACTGAATTTAATTTCTTTTTCAATTTCCTTCTTCGTCATAGAATCAATAATTGATCTTGTAAGTTCATTTGCATCATTGTAGTAACTGTCAGATTTATTGATGATAGTTTCATAATCAGAAATTACAACATTTGTTTCTTTATTTATATCCTCAATTTTCTTTTCTAATTTCTGCAATTTTTTATCATTTTTAAGTAACTCAGCATAAATATCTAACACCATATTTCCTTTTCCGCGCCCACTTTTTAAAGATGTTGATATTGATGATTCTACGTTATCAACTACATTATTTTCTAAAGGTTTATTTTCAGTTTTTTCTGAGCAGGAAATTATTAATAAAAATAGAGTAGAACTAAAAAGTATTTTTTTCATGTTTGTTTTTTTGTTGCATTTGTCATTTCGACGATAGGAGAAATCTCTGAAAGTTCTTTTAAATTTTAAATATTGAGATTCTTCACTTCGCTACTCTTCGTTCAGAATGACAAATGTGATGGTTAATTTATTATTTTAATTAGTTGAATGAAGATACTTTAAATTATTAAACAAAAAAAACGGAGCCTGAAAAATCAAGCTCCGTTAATAATTATTAAAACTAAAAATTATTTACCTAAATAAGATTTCAAAATCTTACTTCTCGTATTGTGTTTCAGTCTTTTGATTGCTTTTTCTTTAATCTGACGAACTCTTTCTCTCGTAAGATCAAAAGTTTCACCGATTTCTTCCAAAGTCATTGGATGTTTTCCGTTCAATCCGAAATACAATCTTACCAAATCAGCTTCTCTTGGCGTCAAAGTATTCAATGCTCTTTCAATTTCAATCTGAAGAGATTCAAGCATCAAATCTTTATCCGGACTTGGAGATTCTCCTGAACGTAAAACGTCATATAAGTTAGAATCTTCACCTTCTACCAATGGTGCATCCATAGACAAATGTCTTCCGGAGTTTTTCATCGATTCTTTGATGTCTTCCTCGCTCATGTCCAAAACTTCTGCCAATTCTTCCGGAGAAGGTGGTCTTTCGTTTTCCTGCTCAAGGTGTGCGTAAGCTTTGTTGATTTTGTTGATCGAACCGATTTTGTTCAATGGCAATCTTACAATTCTCGACTGTTCTGCCAAAGCCTGTAAAATCGACTGACGAATCCACCAAACTGCGTAAGAGATAAATTTGAAACCTCTGGTTTCGTCATATCTTTTTGCAGCTTTCATTAATCCTAAATTCCCTTCGTTGATCAAATCGGGAAGAGAAAGTCCTTGGTTTTGGTATTGTTTAGAAACGGAAACTACAAAACGAAGGTTGGCTTTAATTAATTTTTCCAGAGCGGCTCTGTCGCCTGCACGGATTCTCTGTGCCAAATCTACTTCTTCGTCTGCTGTAATCAGTTCTACTTTACCAATTTCCTGCAAATACTTGTCTAGTGAAGCGGTTTCCCTGTTGGTAACCTGCTTGGTTATTTTTAATTGTCTCATTTATTCTGTTCTCAAAAATAGAGTTGCTATTATATTATACGCTCAAAATAATACAAAGGTTACACCAGTTGCAATATTTTTTATTAATTTAATTTAAAACAGAAAAAATAGTCGTAAATTATTCCCCTTTATATTGAGGATAAAGCGTTTATTGATTTTATCAAAAAAATTTAAATCTTTTATTTGAAGCTTTTTGACTCAGTCGAATTGTGTTCTATTGTTTTTTTGGAGCAATTTGATTACATCGAAAAGCAATTTAAATTTTCTATTTGAAGCTTTTTCCCGCTATTCACTGTATCTTTTTGGTAGCGGTCTCCTCTTCGTTCCGCCCGCCACCAAAAAGGATGTCGTTTTTATCGGGGCTAGGGTGTTGTTCATAAATTCAACATTCATAAATATCCACACGGTTTGTCATCCTGTAAGGATCTAAAATTGAATCTCTAATACTATGTTGAGATGCTTTCAGCATGACAAACTAAGTGAAGAATTATTACAGTTAAAAAAAAAAAGCGAAACCAAAGTTCCGCTCTACTATTTTAAGTCAGAATTCAAAATTGACTTTTAAAATTCACCATTGACGATTCACATTAAAACAAATCATTCAGTAATTTCGCCAATCTCAAACCTCCATAAAGAAGCTGTCTTTCCATGACGTCATTAAATTTATACTGGTAATCGTAAGACAATTTCGAACCATCCGGAGTTTGTGCGTAAATTTTATTAGCAATCTGATGAGAATCGTACAACCAGTTTTCCAACGTTCCGGATTGAATTTGTTTTACTTCATCTTTCGATTTAATATCCAAAAGTTTTGCGTATTCTGTGTAGCTGTATTTTTGTGAATCAACCAATTTTCCGTCCCAAACAGAGTGTAAATTAGTCTTGTCTCCAAAATAAGTAACGTTGATTTTATTTCCGCCTAAATCTTCAGATCTTCCTGTATGCATCGGCTGTGCTAAATCTCCCATCATGTGAATCAGGAAAATCAAAGCAATTTTTCTGTCTTTTTCAGAAGTTTTTTCATCTTTAATCTGGCTCGACAATATTTTAATCTGAGAATAAAGATTGGCTCCTGCCTGAGCTTTTAAGTCTTTTTCGAATTCAGTAAAATCTGTTTTTGGATCGATGTTTACATAATGCCAAGCTGAAGCCTGTTTCCAGACACCGGTCGTATCAGATTTAATAAAATCCGGCCAGTTTGCCCAATACGCCATTCTTTCCTGCCCCAACATTTTTCTGATCTCTCTTTTAGCCTTTCCAGAAAGATGGTTTTCTGCAATCTCCGCAATCACTCGGTGCCCCGTTAATCCCCATGCATACGAATAAACCGAACTTGCAATGAATGCCAAAAGCAGAATTTTAGAATAAATACTTTTCATTTTTTAATTAATTTTCGAGTTGCAAAGATAAGCCAGCCTTACCGAAATTATGGTTGAAAATGATGATTTGTTGGTTGCTGCACTGTTAATTTTATGTAAAATCACAGACGAATTTTATTTAATAAAGATTAATGCAAAAGAAAATCAGTAAATTAGATCAGATAAAGAATTTAAGTGTAAAAAATTAATATAAATTCTTTTTCAATAATAGGAGATATTTTATCTTTACGATACCAATTAAGATCACACAAATAAATATGTACGACAACAGCACGATAGAAATGAATTACAACAAGCTGCAGACAGACTTTAAAGCTGAAGCAGTTGCCGTAAATCTTTTGAAATATCACCGATCTGTAAGCAATATTTTTATTGAAAGAATAGGCATCAACGACAGAGCTTATCTGAAGGATATTAAAAGTATTTCAAGCCATTATCTAGGATTTGACGAAGAAGTTCTCAATATCAGAACTTACCGTGAAGGAATTTATGATTATCTTCCGGAAGGACTTTTTCATCCGCCTTCTCTCAATACTTCAAGAAAAAATGTTGAAAGTGTTGTAAAAGAGATCCGCAAACAAAAAAGAGTGGAAGATGATGCAAGAAAGTTCTTCAGACCTTTCGAGCTTGAAATTTTCTTTACCGAAATCAGCGCTTTGCTGAAAGAATTTGATTTCGATTTGGCAAGCGAAACAGATTCTCTTCTCCACATCTTCAGTGATCTCTGGCCGATCATTAAAATGCTCGATAAACAGAATGCTTATATTTTCCTTCATATTTTACCATTTTTCCACAACATCAGAGGCGATAAAAAGTGGTTTGAACGTTGCATGACCGCTTTTCTGAAAATTCCTGTAGAAATTACTTTTACACCAAATGAAATCGACAGAATGAAAGAAGACGATTCTTCTATTCTTTTGGGAAATTCAAGACTGGGAGTTACCTACATAGCAAGCGGAAAACACATGGACGGCGAAAGAAACTGGATCGTAAATATCGGCCCGATTCCTTATGATGAGATGAAAAATTATATTCCGGGCAATCCTTTCAGGAAAGTTTTGCAAGCTTTGTACGATTATTGCCTTCCTGTTTCTGTAGATATTGAAGAAAATTTTATCACAGAGAAAAAAGAGTATTCTTTTGTGCTGGAAGACGATCAAAGAAATGCAAACAGGCTCGGTTATTCTACGTTTCTGTAAAATTTTTTAAGTATATTTACAATTCATCAATCAAACTAAATATTAAAAGAAATCAATGGAAATTTCTTCAGTAAAAGGTATATTTTTCAGGTATATTTTGGTGCCGCTTCTTGCTGTCATTATGATGTTCATTTTGGGAGCGATCCGAAAAAGTCAGCCTGCTATAAAAATAAGAACAATGATTGTTTATGTTCTTTTGTGCAGTCTGTGTCTGGCGTTACCAGGTTTTTTCGGTTTTGCGGGGAATACTTTCAATCCTTATTGGTATTTGATCGCGCAGATTATTTATCTGATTTTTGGGATTCTCCACGTAAATCTGATGCATAATTTTTTCAGAAAACATTTTAAATCTCAGACGAAGAGTATTTTATTTGAATCTATTCTTTCAATAACATGTGCTCTTGTAGGTGCTTATCTTTTTGTTCTGATTTTCGGATGGATCGGCAAAGGAACAGGATATCCTATAATGTCCGCAACCAGTGTTTTAATATTTTTTGTACCGTTGGTTTTCTATTATTGCTATATTCAGCTGATAAGCATTCCCGTTGATATTTATAAAACATGGAGATATTCTCCGGATCAGAAACCACCAGATTTCGACGGTGCAGATTTTGATCGCTTAATGGTTTTAAATGTTGAACTGAGTAAAAATCTTGAAGATGCCAACAGATTCAGAATTAAAGCGAAAACTCTACCAACGGGAGTCACTTTCGGAGATTGGTTTTTCAGAGTGGTAGATGATTACAACCATAAAAATCCAAAGTCAATTATTCATTTAACTGACGAACAGAGAGAACCTTATTACTGGATTTTTTATACCAAAAAATCGTTCTTTAGTTTCAGAAAATACATCGATTTCGATCAGGATATTACGACAAATACGATTTCAGAAAATGAAGTGGTGATTTGTAAGAGAGTGATTCAGCACGAAGAAGAAGGAAAAAAGTAAAATTAAAATCACAAATAAAAGTATTACAATATGATACAGCCCATAAAACATTTTGCTATCAACTGGGTTGATGGAATGAAGGTCTCACAGAGACATCTTAACGATCAGGACAATTTTTTAATCGATACCATTAGAGATTCTAGCTCTCTTCCTATAACCAATTATAATTACGGTTTGCTGCCATTGTCTAATGAGTTTACCGATAAAACCATTTTTGATGTTCATAATACGGCAACCAATGATGTGCAGCTTTTTATCAAAAATTGCAGTGCAGTAACTTTAGCAGGGTATAGATTAGAACTTAAAGATCGTAGAGTCAGTGTAAAATCTTTGGCTAAATCTTTAAATATTGATGAGAACCAAATGGATGGAGAATACTATATTTTAGTTTCCGTAAATCCTTTTGATAAAGTACCTTTCGGAGATATTGATCCTGAAGAAATTCCGCCGAGACATCCAAATGCCCATTCAAATTATCATATTGAATTGCTTCCTGTAAGTTCGCTGAACAGCAATTATTCGGGAGGAAATTATCTGGTTGTGGGGAAAGTAGATTTTAAAGGAAATATAGCGCAGGTTAATACCAATTTTATTCCGCCCTGTACATCGATTCAGAGCCATCCGGTTTTGATTGATTATTACAACGGATTTGCAAAATCTATCGGGAATTTACAGCAATATGCGTTTAAAATCATTCAGAAAGCTTCTCATAAAAATCAAAATACTTCTTTAGCATTAAATGTGAAAGCCTTGTGTAATGTTTTGGTGAATACTTTCGGAGATATGTATTTTCAGTTCAGAAATATCATTCCGTATCAACCGCCGGTTTTTTTAATTGAAACTTTTGCAAAATTAGCGTTGAGAATGTACAATTCTACACAGATTCTTGTTCCGGGGGAATTAGAAGAGATGCTGAATTACAGCTTAGAATGGAGCGAAATTGCGCCTCATACTTTACTGAACCAGCTTTCGACAGTGGCAGAAACAAATTATGACCATCACAATTCGGGCGAACCGTTATTGCATATCAGTTTGATGCTGAAAAGTCTCGAAAATATTTTCTCAAAATTAAGCGAGCTTGATTATATCGGACAGAGAAGAGAAAACATCATTGTCAACGAGCAGGAGGTTTCTTCAAATACCAATCCGAAAAGAGGTTGGAGTGTTTTAGATTAAAGATAATAAATTTAAAAATAGATAAATCCCGATACTTCAAATTCGGGATTTTTTGTATAAAATTGTCAGATAAAAATTAAAATCTGCGTCATCTGCCAAATCTGCGAGAGGGAAGTATTCATCATTATTCTAGATAGATTTAGTTCACGCAGATTATACAGATCACTCACATTAAATAGCTTAAATAAATCACACAAATAAGAAATGAATACAGGTAAAATAAGACAGGAAATTAGAGGTTTAAGAGATGGTAAATTATTTTTCAACAATGCCGGTTCTTCGTTAATGCCCAATATTGTGGTAGATTCAATGATCGATTATCTGAAACAAGAAGAGCAGTTTGGTGGATATGAAGTTGCTAACAGGAATGCGGAATTGCTTGAAAATTTTTACGCTGAAACAGCAAAACTGATTCATTGTAAACCTTCCAATATTGCTTTCATGACAAGCGCTACAGAAGCTTTTGCGAAAGCACTTTCAAGCATTATTTTCAAAGAAGGCGATGTAATAATTACCACAATTGATGATTATATTTCTAATCAGATTACGTTTATTTCGCTTCAAAAGAGATTGAATGTAAAAATTATCAGACTAAAAAAATTGGATAATAACGAACTTGATTTTGAAGAACTTGAAAATTTAATTAAAGAACATCAGCCAAAATTGGTTGCCGTTACCCATATTCCAACAAATTCAGGATTGATTCAGGATGTTGAAAGTGTCGGAAAAATCTGCCGTCAATATGATGTTTTGTATTTGGCAGATTGTTGCCAATCGGTCGGACAAATGGTTGTTGATGTCGAAAAAATAGGCTGTGACTTCCTTACTGCGACCGGGAGAAAATTTATGAGAGGACCAAGAGGAAGCGGATTCTTATATGTTTCAGACAGAGTGTTAGAACAGGATTATGCACCGGTTTTATTGGATATGAGAGGAGCGCATTGGTTCGAATTTGATAACTATGAATTATTCAAGACCGCAAAAAGGTTTGAGCATTGGGAAGTTTCTTATGCAGCAGTTTTAGGAATGATGGAAGCTGTAAAATATGCCAACAATATTGGTTTAGAACAAATTGAAAATTATAATAAAAATTTAGCTGAAACATTAAGAACAAATCTTTCAGAAAGTGGTTTTAAAGTTTTAGATATTGGAAAAAATTTAAGTAGTATCGTTACTTTTTGCGGACCGGACAATGATTTGGAAAATATTCAAAATGTTTTGAGAGATAATAACGTATTTTTTTCTGCAAGCTACAAACATTCAGCGTTAATAGATTTTACCGACAAAAAGGTTGACGGAGCAGTACGACTTTCACCACATTATTTCAATACATTAGAAGAAATCGAAAGGGTTTCTGAAATTTTGAGTAAAAGTTTAATATAAATTATTTATCTTATTTTATTTAGAAAATATATTTTGGTCTTTGCTGAGTGAAATCGTAGATTCGACGAAGTCAAACGCCTTTGCGAACTTAAAAACGTTGAATTACATAAAGAAAAATCTTTGCGCTCTTTGCGTTAAAATTAAGAGTTAGGATAAAGCATTGAATTAATTACTTTTCATTAAATTCGTGAAAAATCAAAAAGAAAATGAAGATCAAGTTAACCATCTGTCTTCTTGCGTTTCTCAATTTTTATGAAGCTCAGGAAAATATTACGTATCAGAAACCATCTGCAGAAATTCTTAAACTTGCAGATTATGACCGACCGCCAAGTGTTTTGACCAATTCAAAAAAAGATTGGGTAATTTTCACTTACAGACCAACGTATAAAACTTTGGATGACCTTAATCAGCAGGAAATGAAACTGGGAGGTTTAAGAATCAATCCGGTGACGAATATCTCGAGTACAATTACGTATTCAAACAACCTGAAAGTTCGTAAAATGAATGATAAGAATGAAGTTCAGGTAAAAGGTCTTCCACAAAATCCAAAGATTACGAATACTTCTTTTTCTCCTGACGAAAAGAAATTGGCTTTTACCAATACTACCGATAAAGGAGTTGAGCTTTGGATAGTTGATTTGGAAACGGCAACGGCAAAAAAGATTACAAAAGACAATCTGAATGCCAATTTGGGAAATCCATATACTTGGATGAAAGATTCTCAGAACTTTTTAATTAAAGTTTTGCCTGAAAATAGAGGACAACTTATCGATTCTTCAAAAGATCTTCCAACTGGTCCGATTGTTTCTACGGCTGACGGAAAAGTTTCTCAAAACAGGACGTATCAGGATTTGCTTAAAAATCCACAGGATGAAAAGAATTTTGAAACACTTACCCATTCAGAACTGTATCATGTAGATTTGAATGGCAATCTTAAAAAGTTTAAAGACAAAGATATTTATGCAGGGTTAAGTTATTCTCCCGATGGAAATTACTTAATGGCAACGACAATTAAAAAACCGTTTTCTTATATCGTTCCTTTGAGCAGATTTCCTTCGACTGCAAAAGTGTATAATGCAAAAGGAGCAGAAGTAAAGGTGGTAAATGAAGTTCCGCTTACCGAAATTATGCCTAAAGGTTTTTCATCAGTAAGAACCGGGAAAAGAGATATGACCTGGAGAGCAGATCAGCCTGCAACATTGGTTTTTGCGGAAGCTTTAGATGGCGGAGATCAATCTAAAATTGTTGATTTCAGAGATGAAATTTTCACATGGAACGCTCCGTTTAATGATCAACCAAAATCTTTTTTTAAAACAAAACAAAGATACGAAGGCACAAGCTGGACGAATAATCACTACGCCATTGTTTCTGAAGGTTGGTACGATACAAGAAATACGAAATCCTATCTGGTTGATTTGAATAACGGCGAATCGAAAGTCATCGAAGACCGAAATTATCAGGATGTCTACAATGATCCGGGAAGTTTCAACACCACTAAAAATGACTTTGGAAGATATGTTATCGATATGAAAGGCGAAAAATCTTATCTGATTGGAGCCGGATTTACCAAAGATGGGCAACATCCTTTCATTGATGAAATGGATATGAAGTCTTTAAAAAAGAAAAGACTGTACACTTCAAATCTCAAAGGAGCTAAAGAAGAAATCATTGATATTATTGATCCTAAAAAAGGAGAGGTGCTAACGATTCAGCAATCGGCAAGTCAGTATCCGAATTATTATAAGAAAAATATTAAGATTAATAAATCTGAGCCCGTTACGAATTTTGCCAATCCGTTTGAAAGCATTAAAGATGTTTATAAAGAAGTAATTACATACAAAAGAAATGACGGAGTTACTTTAACGGGAACGCTTTATTTACCTGCAAACTACGACAGAAAATCGAAAAAAGAAAAGCTTCCGTTATTAATCTGGGCGTATCCTGCAGAATATAAAGACAAAAATACGGCCGGACAGAATACTCAGAATCCGAATGATTTTACGTTTCCATATTACGGCTCGTTCGTGTATTGGACGGCAAAAGGATATGCCGTGCTTGATGATGCTGCATTCCCGATTATCGGTGAAGGAAAGACTGAACCGAATGATACTTTCATTCCGCAATTGGTTGCCAACGGAAAAGCAGCCATTGATGCAGTAGACCAATTAGGATACATTGATCGAACAAAAGTTGCAGTCGGTGGACATTCGTATGGTGCTTTTATGACGGCGAATCTTTTGACACATTCCAAAGATTACGCGTGCGGAATTGCAAGAAGTGGAGCATATAACAGAACTTTGACACCATTTGGTTTCCAAAGCGAGCAGAGAAATTACTGGGATGTTCCGGAAATTTACAACACGATGTCTCCGTTTATGAATGCCGATAAAATGAAAACGCCAATGTTATTGGTTCATGGTGATACAGACAATAATCCGGGAACATTTACTTTACAGACCGAAAGATATTTCCAGGCTTTGAAAAATCTGGGCGCCCCAGTGAGAATGGTTCTACTTCCAAAAGAATCTCACGGCTATGCCGCCAAAGAAAATATTCTTCATTTGCTTTGGGAACAAGATCAGTTCTTGGAGAAATGTCTAAAAAAATAATTATACTTAAATCTCGTTCTGCGGAGCGGGTTTTTTATTGATTTAATTTAAATAATTCATATTCTATTCATTTTAGTTTTTGTAATTTTCTGCTGATAAAACTGAGTATAAATAATAGGTGGTGAAAGGCATCTATCTGAAATAAAATTATGTTAAGAACCAATCAAGATTTTTTAGATTATTTATGGGTACTTTATAATAGTCAGCAGCATAAAGGCAATATTATATTAGAATCCTTTGAAAAAGACGAAAAATTATTGACGCAGAATGAAGTCTCTGATAAAATAATGCTCATCAAAAGCGGAATTACCAAATGTTTTTTCACAGAAGAAAATAAGGAGGAATACATTGTTGAGTTTTTGGGAAAAGGTGAAATTCTCGGGGAAATTGAAATGATGAAAAATGTTCCGTGTATCTGCAGCATTGAAGCGATTACGGAAGTTTCTGTATTTACCGTTACCATTCCGTATTTTCAGTCGCTGATTAAAAACGATCTCAATTTAAACAACTTATTGCTTGATGTTTTTGCAGAACGTATTGTGAACACCTCAAACAGATCGTCTTATCAGCAACTTCATGCTACAGAACATACTTTGTCTCAACTTTTGGAACTCAAAGCAAAAGAAATGAAAATTTCAAAAGAAGATATGGCGTCTTATCTGGGAACTACCGTTAGAAGTCTGAATAAGGCTTTAAAAGATAATGAAAAGAAAAAATCTGTATGATTTAATGTAACCTAAAATCTTCCAGTATCTTTGTATAATACTGTTTAAGAAAAATGGAAGATTTAATATTCAGAGACGCACGACTTGAAGATTTGAAAAGAATTGTTGAAATTTACAACTCAACCATCGGATCCAGAATGGTTACGGCAGATACCGAAGAAATTTCTGTGGAAAGCAGACATCAGTGGTTTTATGAGCACAATCCTGAAAGAAGACCGCTTTGGATAGTAGAAGATACAGAAAATAATATCGTTGGTTGGGTTAGTTTTTCATCATTTTATGGCAGACCAGCTTATAACGGAACGGTTGAGGTAAGCATTTACATGGATGAAAATTTCCGTGGAAAAGGCTACGGTAAAAAGACCTTGCAATACTGTGTCGATAATGCTGGAAAATTTGGAATTAAGACTTTACTGGGCTTCATATTTCTGCATAACGAACCAAGCATAAAGCTTTTCCAAAACTTCGGTTTTGAAGATTGGGGAATTTTGCCGAACGTAGCAGTTCTGGATGGGATAGAACGTACTTTGAAAATAATGGGGAAAAGGATTAATTAATTTTGTCTATTGTTTTTCCAAAACTCCATTAGATGATTATACCAAAAGCTCCCGTCGATTTACAAAAATCGACGGGGGCTTTCTGAAAAAGTAAACTTGTACTTTTAGAAAAATCTAATTTATTTTTTGAAATTAGGTTGTTTATCTTTTTCAATAAAAATATATCTGCTTTTTATTCCATTTTGCAACATCCCTTTTTTTCTGTTAAGTTCATCTACTGTCTCAATAGTTTCATTTTTAAAGTTGGCTTTACCTCCGTTTTTTATATTGTCAGAAAGCATTCTTGTAGGATTCAAGTATAAATCTTCGAGATAAGCGTTGAATTTTTGATTGCTCACCGTTATTGCTTGTTTGCCAAAATGAGTTTCCACAAAATCATTTGTGTCGTAAGTTTGTGACAATTTTACATTTTTTTTAAGCTGATAGATAAAATTTTTCTCAGCATCTTCCAAAAGGAATATCAGACCTGGAAGTCCACGAAATTTATAAGGTCCTTCCTTTATATTAATATCATTTGAGAACCATGCAATCCAATTTCTGCCTCCAAATTTGGTTACTGCCTTTTGAAGCTTATATCCATTGTAGTCTTTAGTTTCCTGCAAAAGTTTCCAAGACATTTCATCATTGGTCTTTACGACAAAATAGTCAAAAAAGTCTCTGTACCAATTATTTTTGTTAGAATTGATTTCTCTTGAGATAATCTGATCTGTTCTGGTGCTATATTTTGATACGGTGGTCTTTGCGGCTCTGTTAATAGAATCGTATTCAGCAAATGTTTGATCATAAAACTTTACCTTTTCAGCAGAGATATCCAGATTCATCAATGTTTTTCTGTAGTCTTCTGTAGAATCACTTCGGTACTGTAGCTCGTAAACAAATCTGTTCGTTTGAGATTGATAAAAAAGATTCATGATAATACCGATGAAAATAAGTGTTTTTTGCATTTTATTATTTGAAATGTTTAGCAAATATAATAATTATACACATTAAAGTGAATAATATTTAGTTTATTACAACTCTTTTTTCATCATCAAATCTGTCTGTTTTTCATCTCCGAACAGAAAAATATGTTGATCAAATTCTACAAAACCATTTTTTTTATAAAATTGTACAGCCCTGTGATTTTCTTCCCAAACTCCTAGCCAGACATATTTCAGGTTTTTATTTTTTGCAATTTCTAATGCTTTATCATATAAAATCTGTCCTACTTTTTTACCATGAAAATCTTTTGAAACATAAATCCTTTCGATTTCAAGAGAATTCTTGTCCTGCAATTCGGTTTGTGCATTTCCTGAATTTACTTTTAAATATCCTATAACTTCATTGTCTGACAAAGCAAAATAAAATTGAGAATTTTCGTTTTGAATTTCTGAGGTTAATTTTTCAGTAGTAAAACCTTCATTCAGATATTTTTCCATATTTTCTGCGGTATTGTGTGGTGAGAAAGTATCGAAAAAAGTTTGTTTGGCAATCTTCTGCAATGATTTTACATCTTTTTCATCAATTTTTCTAAGTATAATCTGTTCCATGATGTTATCTGATATTTTTATTTTCAATTTTATAAACTACACCTTCCTGTCCATCAAAATCGAAGGCTTTTTCAAATTTGAGTCCGATTTTTTCTAAAACTTTTATGGATGCCATATTTTCTTTCATCGCTCTTCCGACAATCGTTTTTAAATGTAATTCATTAAAACCGTAATCCAGACAGGCTTTTGCGCTTTCTGTAGCAAACCCCAGATTCCAGAAGCATTCAAAAAACCGAAATCCAATATCGGTTTCATCTAAATCTTCATCATATTTTAATCCGCACCAACCTAAAAATTGATTTGTTGATTTATTAATAACTGCCCATCTTCCATAGCCGTTTCTTTGGTAATCGGGGTAGTTTTCAATAAATTCTCTGGCTTCACTGATGTCTTTAAAAGCAGAATTTCCTGTATATTTTATAACATTAGGATTTAAGTTTAATTGATAAAAATTTTCCGCATCGCAGATGTCAAATGCTCTGAGCAAAAGGCGGTTGGTTTCTAAGATTTTTTTCATCGATTGAAATGTTGTAAAAGACTTAAAATCATTTTATTGTATTGAACTGTCCCGTTTCTTCAGTCTGAATCAATTTTATTTGTTTGAACTTTTTATTAATTTCATTAACAAAACATTTTTTTACATCAGCATTTAATTCATTTTTGACCTGAGAAAAATCAATATATATCATTTTTGAATTTGGCAAATCTTTGATTTTATTTTCTAATTTACCACAACTTAAATAAGAGAATGATAAATCATAGAATTTTACAAAAAGAGGATCATAATTAATGATTTCAAAAACATTTTCCTCATCAACATAAAATCTGCTTTCAAAAATATATTTATCAACAATAGAATTTGGTCTATATAGTAATTTAAGATAATCAAGTAATTCGATTATTATACTTCCTTGGAGTGAGGTCTTGTCTGGACTCCAAATTTTTACAGGTTTTCCGTCATACAAATCAACAGAAAATGTAATACCATCGTAACCTAATTTTTCCTCATCGATTTTCTTTGAAAGCTCAGCTAATTTCTGAAACTTTTCAACTAAACTATTTTTAACTTTATTATCATTTAATATGACTTCAAAGCTTGAATTAGAGAGCAATTGGTTATTGTTATATAAATCATCATCAAAGTAATGTGCTTCAGGCAAATCTGTTTTTTTTGGTTTTAGAGAATTTAAAATATAGTAATTATTCTTTGTAGTAAATCTTAAAATATCACCTTCAATTAATTCCAATGTGAAACCATCATGAAAAGCAGGTGAAGAGTGAAAAATAAATCTGTCAGTTCTTTGTGTATAAAACTTTGAAAAACAAATCAATAATGTAAGTACTAAAAACTTCTTTATCATTTTATATATTTTTCTAAAGTTATTTATTTTTAAATAAAAAAGCGATCCAAAGACCGCTTTCAAATTTATATTTTATTTCCTTTAAGCCGTCTTGCAGACATATTCAGGAAACGTTTTACCAGCATACATGCGGAAATCGTTAATCCCAATCCGAGCGCAATCCACATTCCGAAAGCGCCCATTTCCATGGTTACGCAAAGGAAATAGCCCAAAGGAATGGTAATCAGCCAATACGCAATGAATGTATAAATGGAAGGGATTTTCACGTCCTGCAAACCTCTCAACATTCCTAAAGCCGTTACCTGAATTCCGTCAGAAAGTTGGAATAAAGCCGCAATGATCATCAGTTTTGAGGCTAAAGTTATCACTTCCACTTCTTCAGGTTTTGTAAAGAAGGTTGGCAAAATATTTCTTCCCACAATAAATACAAAACCACAAATACACATGAATAAGAATGCAATTTTCAGATTGTTGATTCCTATTTTTCTTAATTCAACAAAATTCTGTTCGCCCAGTTTTCTTCCGATCATTACCGTTGAAGCCACACTGAATCCGATACATAAATTAAAGGTAAATGAAGCCATGCTCAACGCAATCTGGTGAGAAGCAATATCGTGAGCTGAAATCAATCCGCAGATAAATGCAGCTCCTGCAAATGCGGTTACCTCAAAAAACATCTGTAAAGCGGTAGGGAAACCTAATCGTATCATTTTCTCAAACATTTTCTTAGAGAAAACCTGCATTTTCAATGAAAATTCTTTGATGTACTGTCTTGTTTTTTTCTCTTTTAATAAAACGAAATAAAGAAAAACAACCATGAAAATTCTGGCAATCAAACTAGCTAAAGCAGAACCTTTCACGCCCATTTCAGGGAAGATCCAAATTCCTTCGATGAAAACATAATTTAAAACAATGTTGATGACATTGGCAATAATAGTAGCCTTTGTTACTCCGATTGTATAGGATAAACCTTCAGAAACTTCTCTCAAAGTCTGAAATGCCATAAACGGAACAATACTGATTGCCATAATAGTTAAAAAATCAACCGTATCGGGAATAATTTTTGCGGGCTGCCCAGAATGATAGAGTAGCGGCATTCCCAAAAACAGAATTCCCATCAGAATAATTCCGACGGACATATTGATCACAAATCCATGACTGAAAACAGAATTGATCGTTTTGTGATCATGCTGTGAATGTGCTTCCGAAACCAATGGTGGAATGGCAAAAGAAAATCCCAATGCCAAAACAAACATCGAGAAAAAAACGGCGTTTCCTAAAGATACTGAAGCCAAAGCATCTGCGCCAAGTAATTTCCCAACGATAATATTGTCGAATAGGTTTACAGAAACCTGCCCAACTTGCGTAAGCATTACCGGAAGAGCCAATGTGAGGGCTTCTTTCGTGTAATTTTTATTTAAAAACTTCATAACAGTTCAAAAAAAAATTTGCAGCATAATTACTGCAAATTTTTATAATTTATTTTAATTAATAATTAAATTATTTTCTTACAAAACTTGCAACATCCTCTTCAGAAACAGAGCTTCCTCCAAGAATAATTAATCTTTCAACCACATTTCTAAGTTCTCTGATATTTCCGGTCCATGAAAGAGCTTTTAAAGCATCAATCGCTTTATCATCAAATTTTTTCATGGCAGTACCATGTTCATCAGCAATGATTCCCGAAAAATGATTTACCAAAAGACTGATATCTTCCTTTCTTTCATCCAATGGCGGAACGTAGATTTCAATAACAGAAAGTCTGTGATATAAATCTTCTCTGAATCTTCCCGCCTCAATTTCTGTCTGCATATTTTTGTTGGTTGCAGCCAAAACTCTTACATCCACTTTGATTTCTTTATCGCTTCCTACAGGAGAAACCTTGCTTTCCTGTAATGCTCTCAACACTTTTGCCTGAGCGATAAGACTCATATCTCCAATTTCATCTAAGAAAATGGTTCCTCCGTTTGCCTGTTCAAATTTCCCCTGCTTGTCTTTAATTGCTCCAGTAAACGAACCTTTTACGTGTCCGAAAAGTTCAGATTCAATCAATTCAGAAGGAATAGCGGCACAGTTTACTTCAATCATTGGTCCTCTTGATCTTTCACTTAGGTTGTGAATCGCATGAGCTACCAATTCTTTTCCGGCTCCGTTTGGACCTGTAATTAAAACTCTTGCATCCGAAGCGGCAACTTTTTCGATCATATCCTGAATTTTTTTCAAGGCAGCAGATTCACCAATCATTTGGTATTTTTTGTTGACTTTCTTTTTCAGGGTTTTATTTTCGGTCTGAAGATTTTTGTTTTCTTTCTTAAGAGTTTCCTTTACTAGGGCATTTTTCACACTTGTTATCAGTCTGTTGATATCAATTGGCTTGGAAATAAAATCGTATGCACCATCCTTTAAACACGAAACTGCAGAATCGATGTCGGCATGACCGGAAATCATGATGAATGTTGTTTCAGGTTTCAGGGCTAAACTTTGCTTTAAAAGCTCTGTTCCTGAAAGTTTTGGCATTTTGATGTCTGAAATCACCAATGCGAAATCTTCTTTCTCAACCTGTTTATAGCCTTCTAAACCGTCATCAGCAATGACAAATTCATAATCGGTTAATTCATCCGAAAGAATACTGTGAAGTACTCCGGATATTGCTTTTTCGTCTTCTACAATAAGGATTTTTTGCATAGTTGCAAATTTAGTTAATTTTTTGCTTGATTACTAGCAAATATCATTCCTAAATTTCACTTTGAATAATCTCTTCTTCCAAAAATTGCCGATCCTACACGTACCGAATTGGCACCGCATTCAATGGCAATAGGGAAGTCATCACTCATTCCCATCGATAAAGTTTCCATTTTTTGAATTTGGCTCAATTCATCAAACAGATTTTTTAAAACAGAAAACTCTTTTCTTATTTGATTTTCGTCTTCTGTAAATGTTGCCATTCCCATCAAACCTGTAATTTTAATGTTTGTAAATTCTCCTTTTATAAATTTATCAAACAAATCTTTGGCTTCAGAAATCTCCAAGCCGAATTTGCTTTCTTCTTCAGCGATTTTTACCTGAAGTAAAACTTTAATTGTACGGTTGTGTTTTGCAGCTTCTTTATTGATTTCGTTTAGAAGTTTCTCAGAGTCCACACTTTGAATGGTGTCAATAAATTCAGCAATATATTTTACCTTATTGGTCTGAAGATGCCCGATCAGATGCCACTGAATATCTTTCGGAAGCAATGGGTATTTCTCAGTGAGTTCCTGAACTTTATTTTCACCAAAAACTCTTTGTCCTAAATCATATACTTCCTGAATAGAAGAAACGGGATGTGTTTTTGAAACGGCAACCAATTCAACATTTTCCGGCAATTGATTCTTTATCGCTTTGTAATTTTCCTGAATACTCATGCTGCAAATTTCCGAATTTTAAAATAAAAAAAGATGTTTTTATATTAAATAATTCCCGCAGATTACGCAGATTTACACGGATCAATGAGAATATTTAAAACATAAACATCTGTGAAAATCTGTGAGATCTGTGGGAGTAAAATATTAATTCAAAATCTCATTGATTTTCGGATAAGCCGAGACTTTTCTGAAAACAAAACGATTTGATTTCTGTAATTTTTCTATAAATAAATCTAACTCGTTAATCAAATCTGCATCGTTAAGATATTGGTCGTGCGTAAGGAAAACCAAATGTCTTGATGTTTTTTCAAGATCGTTAAAGAAAATGCTGTCTACTTTTTTCAGCATCGCTTCATGATTTCCTTTTAAATTCATTTTGTTCGTAGGTTTCCATTCAAGATCCCAACCGATTACTTTATAACCCGCTATTTTTAATTGATCTGCAGCTTCGGAAGAACTTTTGAGATCGGTTACATTAATGTTGTTGAGTCTCCAAATATTTCTTCCGGGTGTTCTTGCTATTTTTCCTGTAAGTTTTAAACTGTCTTTGGCAAGGTCAAAATCTTTTACGACCGCATCAGGATTTTTATAAAAATCTGAGTATTTGTTGTGGGCGTGTGTATAACTGTGATTAGCAAGCTCAATCAGCTGATCTGCTCTCATTTTTTCAAGATCGTCTTTTTGCCTTTTGCTGTCTGTGGCATGCTTTCCGACGAGAAAAGCGGTTGCACAGACGTTTCTTTTGTGTAATATTTTCAGAAGATTTTCGGTTCCTCGATTGGGGCCATCATCGAAAGTAAGATAAATTACTCTTTTATCAGAAGGGACATCTTCATCATCAATTCTGGGGACTTTTGCGACGGGAGGCTCTTTCGAAAGAATTTTTTCAAATTCTTTTACTTCGATTTTCTGATTGCAGCCGATAAATAATGTTGATGCAGCACTCATTACTGCAAACACCCCGAGAAAACTCTTATTTCGAGTTCTTCCCGCAAAAGTTTTTTTCATAAAAATTAGTGGAAATTAAGTTGTTAAAAATTGTTAAATTTTACAAAGTAAAGTTAACAAAATTTATACCACAAAATAAATTTTTTTTCACTTTTTAATGAAATTATTCTTGAAGAATTTTATTCAATTCGATGGCATTTTTTACAGCGGCGGTTCCCCAAGTATTATTGAAGAAAACAAAACCTTTCCTTTTTGATTTTAAAATATTTTCAGCTAAGATTTTTATTTCATTTTCAGGATATTCAGATTTATAAAGAACTGGTTTTCCGTGGAGCCGATAATAAAAAAGCTCAGCATGATTAATGATGAAATCATCAGGTAGGTTTCCGGGAAAACTTACTCCGGAGAAGACAATATTTTTTGATCTTAAAATTGAATAGATTTCATCATTCCACCAGGAATCGTTTCGGAATTCTATGACATTGAGATAAACAAAATCTAAATTTTGAATGATTAAATTTAAATTCTCTTCCGTATTTTTAAATGAAGGCGGAAACTGATACAAAAAGCCCGACAGTTTTTCTTTTAAATGAGTTTGAATGTGCTCACAAAATTCTTGAATTTCTTCTTTACAATCTTTTAAACACTTTTCGTGAGAAATACCTTTAGGTATCTTAATAAAAAATCTGAAATCTTCGGGAGTTTCCTCAAACCATTTCAATAAAGTTTTTGCGGTAGGTTTTCTGTAGAAAGTTGAGTTGATTTCAACAGCATTGAATTCTTTAGAATATAAAGTCAGAAAGTCTTTACTTTTCGCATCTTCGGGATACAAAGAACCTTTCCAGTCATTATTGTAGAAACCCGAACAGCCGATGTAGATATTTTCTTTTTTCATATTTTTATTTGTCTCTCGCAGATTAAGCGAACTGAGCCGATTTAAATAATCATTAAACTAAAAAATAATCTGCGCTATGAGCAAAATCTGCGAGAGTTTAATTATTTTATTTCCAAATCCACAGAATTCAATCTCAATGAATTTAAAATCACCGACAGAGAGCTGAAGCTCATCGCAGCCGCTGCAATCATTGGTGATAAGAGAATACCAAAAAACGGATACAACAATCCTGCCGCAATCGGAATTCCCAAGACATTGTATATAAATGCAAAGAATAGATTTTCTTTGATGTTTCTTAATAATTTTTCACTTAAAATTTTTGCTTTTGCAATTCCTAAAATGTCTCCTTTTAGTAACGTGATTTCTGCCGTTTCAATGGCGACATCAGTTCCTGTTCCCATTGCAATACCAATGCTTGCCTGTGCAAGAGCGGGAGAATCGTTGATTCCGTCACCGGTCATAGCTACAATTTTTCCTTGCTGTTGAAGCTTTTTAACTTCATTTAATTTGTCTTCAGGAAGACAGTTGGCTTTAAAATGTTTGATGCCTAGTTCATCTGCAACAGCTTTTGCAGTATTTTCGTTGTCTCCGGTCATCATGATGACATCAATTCCGTCATTTAACAAGTGCTGAACAGCTTTTTTCGAACTTTCCTTAATTTTATCGGTAAAACTTATAAATCCTAAAACTTCGTTTTCCTGAGCGATGTATGAAATTGTGTGAGCTTTTGATTGAATTTCCGTCGCTTTTAATTTCAATTCTTCAGGAATTTGAATTTTATTTGAAACTAAAAGATTTTCATTTCCCAGATAAATCGTTTGTCCGCTGATAATTCCTTTTACGCCTTTTCCTGAAATGTTTTCAAACTTTTCAACTTTTTCAGCAGATATATTTTGGTCTTTTGCTTTTTTAATAACGGCACTCGACAAGGGATGCTCTGAGTTTTGATTCAATGAATAGGCTAATTTTAAAATTAAATCCTGATCAGATTGATTGATAGTTTGAATGTATTCCAAAGATGGCTTCCCTTCGGTTAAAGTCCCTGTTTTATCAGTTATTAAAACATTTACTTGATTCATCAATTCAAGGGCTTCAGCATTTTTAATCAGAATTCCGTTTTTAGCACCTTTACCGATTCCAACCATCAAAGACATTGGGGTTGCCAAACCTAAAGCACATGGACAGGCAACAATTAAAACCGCAACCGCATTTACAAAAGCGAACAATGTTTTCTGACCTTCAGAACCAAGAATCTGCCATAGAATAAACGTAATTACCGCAATAAAAATAACAGCCGGGACAAAAACTTTTGCCACTTTATCGGTCAGTTTCTGAATAGGAGCACGACTTCTGCTTGCATCGTTTACCATTTTAATAATTTTTGAAAGCAAAGTTTCATCACCCACTTTTTCAGCTTTCATGATGAAAACCTGATTTCCATTGATTGTCCCGGAAGTTACCTGGTCGTCAATATTTTTTTCAACAGGAATGGGTTCACCGGTAATCATACTTTCATCAACGACAGAATTTCCTTCAATAATTTTTCCGTCAACAGGAATTTTTTCGCCTGGTTTTACTTTTAATAAATCTCCAATTTTCACTTCAGAAAGCGGAACTTTTTTTTCTTCATTATTAACCATTAAATTGGCTTCATCAGGAGAAAGATTCATCAGCTCTTTAATGGCATTTCCTGTTTTTTTGTGAGCTAAAGCTTCCATTAACTGACCTAGAATAACCAAAGTCATAATCACACAAACAGCTTCAAAATAAAGCGGAATTTCATGATTGTGTCCCCGGATTTCATGTGGAAGCAAATCGGGAAAAGCCAAAGCAATAACACTGAAAATAAATGCTGCAGCTACGCCCAAAGCAATTAAACTGAACATATTTAAGTTCCAGGTTTTAAATGAAACCCAGCCTCTTTTCATCAAAAACCATCCGGAATAGAATAAAACAGGAAGCGTAAGAACCAATTCGAAAATACCCTGAGTATAATGTGAGAATGGAAAATCAATTAACATTCCGCCCATTGACAAGATAAAAACCGGAATTGTAAAAGCTAAAGAAATAATGAATTTTCTTTTTAAAATATGATAGGTGTCATCAGTTTCTTCTTCACCTTTTTCGGGATATTTTACCAAATCCATTCCGCAAACAGGACAACCAACGTTACTGTCATACGTTTTGTCTCCCTCACAAAACATCGGACAATAGTATCTTCCCGCCATATCATCGGTGACTTTCGGCGCCTCTTGTTGATGATTGTGATGATGAGAATGTGACCCAGAATTTTTAACCAAATCCTCTGTTATTTCTTCCAAATGCATATGACAGACCGGGCAATCTGTTTTTTCGTCATATACTTTGTCGTCTTCACAAAACATCGGACAGTAATATTTTCCGATATGGTCTTTAAAGGTTTCGGGAAGGTTGGTAGAAGAATAAGTTGGTTTATAATTCGGATCTTTTGCTAATTTTTCCTCGATAGGAACCAAGAACATATTACAGGTTGGACATCTTTTTCCCTGCTGGAAATACACTTTATCACCTTCACATTCCATCGGACAATAATAAACCGAGGAAGGAGAAACGCGATCCTGTGGTTTTACAAAAGTATGATCAGCTTTTTTAAGATCTTCAAGCTTGTAATTTCCAATCTCAGAAAGTGATTGATTGATTTTCGTTAAATTAATCTCTTTATCTGATTGAATTTCAACGGTGCTGTTTTCAAGGGTGACATTGGCGGAAATTCCATCTAAACTATTCAGTTTTTCTGAAATTTTTTTCTGACAACCTGAACAGGTCATTCCTAAAACTTTATATTGTTGGTGCATGATTCTAAATTTATACGACAAATTTCCGAAAAGGATTTTGTACGCTGTTATAAATTTAAGGATAATGTTTACAATATTGTGGAGGTTGTTGGGTTGGGGAAGTGGGAGAGTTGGAGTGTTTTAGGGTCACTAAAATTGGATTTGTGAATGTGTTATTTTACGCTACAACGCTACAACGCTACAACGCTACAACTCTCAAACACTCAAACACTCAAACTTTATCAAGAGGTTTTCTGGTGTGAACTTTCAGTTTTTTAAATTCGGTAGGAGTGAAACCTGTAATCGTTCGGAACTGTGATGATAAATGCTGAACACTTTTATAGCCTAATTTTCCGGCGATTTCCGTCAGATTAAATTCATTATAAAGCAGTAGTTCTTTCACTTTTTCAATTTTTTGAAGAATGTAAAACTGTTCTACTGTGATATTTTCGTTTTGCGAAAAGGTTTTCGAAAGCGCACTGTAATCTTTGTGTAATTCGGAACTTAGAAATTTTGACAAAAGAAAATTTTCGTCAATATCGAGCTTCCCGATTTTAATAATAATAAGATTTTTGATTTTATCAACCAATTGATGGGCAGTATCTTTTATTCTTTCAAAGCCTGTTTCCAAAAGGCGATTTTCAATAAGCTGAATGGTTTTTTTTGAAATTTCAGATTCGGTTTCTACTTCGCCAAGATTAATGGAGTTTATCTTAATATTAAATTCATCAAAAATATTTGAAACAGCAGAAATACATCTTGCGCAAACCATATTTTTTATGAAAATCTTCATAGCTCATCTTTAGGTTTAAGCCTGTCTTTCACAAATTCAACCTGAGTTTTTCCGTGTGGAGCAGGATTTCCGTCTTCATCAAGATTTACCATTACAATTCTGTCGACAGTAATAATCGTCTGATGCGTCATTTTATTTCGAACCTGACAAGCGAGAGTAAGTGACGTAGAACCGAATTTTGTCACTTCAATTCCGATTTCGATAATGTCGCCCTGTTTTGCTGAGCTTACAAAGTTGATTTCTGATATAAATTTGGTAACGATTTTTTTATTTTCAAGCTGAATAACAGCGTATAAAGCAGCTTCTTCATCAATCCATTGTAAAAGACGGCCTCCGAAAAGTGATTGATTAGGATTTAAGTCTTCCGGTTTTACCCATTTTCTTGTATGATAATTCATGTTTTGTACTATTTTCCAATACAAATTTAGCTTTTTAAAATAATCTTTTCAAACAGTTGGCCATTAAAAAATTAGTGATAGTTTAACATTTATGTTAATAATTTTGAAATGGTTTTAATTAAATCATTAAAAAGTTTTGATTTGAAATTTTTAATTGTATCTTGCACCTGTTTATATTTGGAATCAATATCATGTTCATTTATTATGTTGCTTTTCTTTTATATACCAAACTTATATTAATTATTTAATTTTTTTTAAAATGAACATTTTTGTTTCAAACATCAATTACGCAACTAAAGAATATGAGTTGCACGACTTATTTGCAGAATTTGGCGATGTAGCATCAGCTAAAATTGTAACAGACAGAGAAACGGGCCGTTCTAGAGGTTTCGGTTTCATCGAAATGGGAGACGAAGAAGGACAACAAGCTGTTGAAGCACTTAACCAAAAAGAATTCAACGGTAAAATTCTTAACGTATCTGAGGCTAAGCCAAGAGAAGAAAAACCAAGAAGAAGTTTTGATAATAACAGAAGCGGTGGTGGAAGTTATGGTAACAACCGTGGTGGAAACGGTGGTGGTTACGGTAACAACAACCGTGGAGGAAATAACGGCGGTGGAAATCGTTGGTAAAAAAATGAAGCGGCTTTTAAGCCGCTTTTTTTATGTCTTTATTTTTGAAATTGATGAGCTCTGAAGATTTTAGATTTTATTTCTCTAAAAACTAATTCTCACTCTTTTTCTTCTTCTTTTTCTTATCCTTTCCTTTTTTATCTTTCTTAGGATTTAGAATTTCTTCAGCATATTCTAGCTTCGGTTCTTTAGTCTTCACAGGTTTCATCTCGATTTTCAGGTCGAAATAAGACTGAAGATCTTTTTGTGAGATTAAATTTTCATTAAACAAAAATTCCAAAATCTCTTTTCCTGAATTATTGAAAAACTGCTGTGAAAGTTCTTTCAGTAAAAACTTTTTGTATTCTTCAAAAGGCACAATGACAGAATATTTGAAAATTCTTCCTTCTTTTTCTGTAGATAAATAACCTTTCTCAACCAATATTTTTAAATAGGTTGATACGGTATTTTGATGGGGTTTCGGTTCCGGATGTTGTTCCATCACATCTTTTAAATAAAAGTTTTCCAGCTTCCAAAACAATTTCATTAGGTTTTCTTCGGCAGAAGTAAGATGATTTATTTTCATATTTGAATTTAAATTTTATAAATAAAAAGTAACGCATTTTTTACTTAATTGTAGTCTCCACAGGAATAACCTCAGTGGGTATATCGTTACGCTGATACTTATTGTTGCAATAAAGATAAATAAAAGATATTAAAAAAGCGATTCCGGCTCCCATAAATACCTCTTTTATGGTGTGTCTTTTTAAAATCACTCTCGTAATTCCCACTAAAATTGCAATTGCAAGCCAAACAAAACCTATTTTTATGTCAAAAGCAAAAAATAAAGCTGCCACAAAAACATTAAATGCTGTGTGCATCGAGCTTTTAATATATAAATTACTAAACTGCAAAGCGAATAGAAGAATCAGAATAAACAGCATTACAAAATCTATGAAACCGTGTTTGATATAATTAAATAGTAAATATGAAATAATACAGACCGCTATGAAAATATATAGTGTTTTCCTCTGAACTCTGTTGGAAACATCCATATTGGTATATCGTCCCGTTTTTACATTCCAGACAATCCAAATAATGATAGGAAGAATGGTGATCAAAAGAATCGGCAAAAAATGAGTAATTGCATCTTTTAAAGTATAATTCTGAATACTGAAATACACGAAATAAATAAACAGAGAAACTAATGGATTAAAAAAATCTGAGATAATTCTTGAGATAATATGCAGTAACGAGGTCTTTTTTTCTTCCATAAATTAGTTTGAAATGTAAATATAACATTATAAGTAAAAAAACTATTGCTGCGCATATAATAAAAACGAAGTTTTTTTTATATTTTTGCTCA
>Ga0256786_1000083_pt1 | contig 77632 bp, 69 predicted proteins | sample MC6MC0937MT_FD_186053 | JGI IMG/M metagenome (GOLD analysis project Ga0256786, IMG submission 186053) | Metatranscriptome of enriched soil aggregate microbial communities from Iowa State University, Ames, United States - MC6-MC0937-MT... | ecosystem: Environmental > Terrestrial > Soil >...
AGCTACGCACCCATTTGTAATTTTGAGAAAATTACCGAAAACTGTCGGGGCGGCAGGATTCGAACCTGCGACCTCCTGGTCCCAAACCAGGCGCGATGACCGGACTACGCTACGCCCCGATTGAGGTCATCTTTTAACAAGAATTACCTTGTTTTTTGTGGGTGCAAAGATAGTAGATTTTTTTATAAAACAAAATAAAATTCAAAATAATTTTTTGTGAATATTTATTGATTGGTTCTCTGCAATTTTTACTGTATTAATAATCATTGGATTATCCGGAGCTAGCATGAGAAAAGAATTTTTATATTTTTAAAATTTAAACTTGATAATCTTCAATTTTAAAGATATCCATTTATTCTAAAAATCTAAAGGAATCTAATTTCAATTTTAAGGCTAACAAAAATGACGTATGATATTATAGGCAGAAAGCTATATTGTAATGATAAACAAAAAACCTCACAACGAAAGTTATGAGGTTTCAGTGATCCCAACAGGATTATCTTCGAACACTTTCATAGATGATTTAAGTAAATTATGCTTCTCAAGGACTGTATAAATGCGTTGGATAATCACGCAATTTGTTTAAACTGAATTATAATAGAACATATCTTTAAAAACAATCGACTCCTCTTCAATCCATAAATCTTCTTTGATGAGTTTAATGATCAATTCGTCTTCACCATTAGAAAATACCTCTCTATTAAGGCCAGAGAAAGGAACATTGTAGTTCCATCTGCTTTTATGCATAAACGAATCCGAAGGAAGATATTGATGTGGTGGTGGCGGAGTTAGTAGTTTAATTTCAACACCTCGGATCTTTAGCTTGCTTTTGATGCTCTGGAATATTTTCAATCCATGAAAATCCCAATCACAACTATAATAAATAGGGTAAACCAGTTCCCTTTCGTCAATGTCGTCCATTATTGCAATATTATTTCCTCCAACATGCCATAATTTGATTTCAAACTCCTTGGCATTCCAAGGCTGTTTCAAGAAGGATTTGTTTTCACATAGTATGATAGCTTTGGGATTTGGATAATCAACGACAAGCCTATATTGTAGATCTTTTGAAGTTTGTGGAAATTCCTCTATTTCCAAGATTTTTAGTACGGCATTACGAACGCTGTTCCTAAATTTTAAATATTTTGAACCTGCATAGTCGAAAATTTTACCTGAAAAGTCTTCAATGTTGGTGAGGTTCCCTCTGAGTTCGTTTCTACTTTCGTAAATGACCATCAGTGTACGGATATCTTCCTCGGTGAATTTTTTACCTCCGTCTGGTCGGATGCCTACTTGATTAAGGAAGTTGTAATAATATTGGTAAGCGGATTGAAAGTTTTTTTCATAATATTCTTCATAGCCGTCGCCTGCAACCAGAACATTGCTATTGCCTCTTCTTTGAGCAATAAGGTCTGTTTGCGTCATTAAATAACGGATATAATCTACTTGCTGAATTTTTGCAGTTGTTTTCTTTTTTTCATACAGATCATTCAACGCTTTTAATACAGGCCATGTAAAATCCTTACTCTGTAGTTTCTTCAAAGATTTCATTGATGTTTTGTGTTAATTGTCCTTTGTGAAAAATGCCTAGCGGTGGTACATAGCTAAAGCCATTAGCATCTTTATTATCGTGCATGATATAGATATATTGTCCTTCGTCATTAATATCACCTGCAGTTTCGATTGACATGGTAACGATTTGGTACTGCTCCTTTCTTGCAAGTTTATGTAACATTTCGTAATTGCTTCCTAAGCCTTCTGCTTCATCGATTGGCATAATCCGTATTCCCGTCCGGTCTTCATTTTCAATGAGCGATAGTCTGGCAAGGCAGAGCAGTGCATTGGCGGTATAAGTTTGTCCATTGCTTCCCGAGTTTTTTTGCCCGTCTTGCTTGATTTCAAAAAGTAGTTCAAAATAGGAGCGTGGGTTGAGCAGGTCGTTTACGGTGGCTTCTCTTCTTCCGTTTGCTTCGCGGAATACACTAATCATGATATCGTCAATGTCTTGTTTGTTGTTTGTTGCAAATAGGCCTGTTTCCTGCAATTCGTTCGTTAGGCGTTTTCTGAAAACTTTCATCCAGTCGTCTGGATATCCAGCAGCTGGTGCATGTTGCAGTGTCGCATAATTGGCTCCTGTAATTTTATTTTTTGACAGGTAATCGCTTATTTTCTGGACCTTAGTCAGATATCCGTTGTAAACCGTAATTAATTCTTGAAAAATATTGTGTAGAATTTCTATTTTTCTGGAGCCGATACGTTGCAAATCGTTTGTGAGTTCCGTAAGCCTCTTTTCTATCTGTTCCCCAATAAGTTCTTCCTGTATTTGTTGCGTAGGGAAAACGGTTGGTAACAGTTTGTTGGCTAGCACACCAACTGAGTAGTCCTTTAAAATGGTCTTGTCTTCTATCTCATCAGAAGCAGCGTCGTAGGTAGCTTTGAATTTGCTATAAGCATCCGTACTTGGTGTTTCTGTTGGAGGTTGGTCTATTTTTAACAAATCCTGCTCGGTAAGAAAATCACGATGGTGTTCTGCTGCAAATTTTATCTTTGCTTCATCGAGTTTTAAAATACCGGTATTGTGGCTTGTTTGGTATTGTTCAAATCGTGTTCTAGCTCCTGTGTTTTCCGTATCAATAGCGTTATGCATTTCGTACAGCCTATTAATAGGTGGATTGGTTTTAAACAAATCATCCTCGATTTTATGAATTTTTGTAAGTGCTATTCCTTCGGCTGTGATGAGATTTTCTAAATCTGTTTCAAAATCCAGAAACTGGGTTTCTTCTGTCTCAGCTAGCTGGTCAAAGTCTGTTGAACCATATTGTTTGGTCATATAGCTTTCAACCTCATCAATTTTTGTTTGATTATCCTTATTCTGCTGCCTGCTGTAGCTAAACTTATCAAAGGCCTTATCATGTGCTTCATCACGACTTTTATAAGTTGCCAGATGTTGTTCGGCGTCTTGAAAAATGGATAGTTGTTTTTCCAGCTCTGTAGGGGTAAGTTCTGCAATTTCATCAATTTTGGTAAATAGTTCCTCCTCACTGGTTTTGTAAATGGAAATTGCTTTTTCTAATGCAGGGTAGCTTCCTAGTTTTTCATTTAGATTTTGTAGGTTTTGTTGTTGTTCTCTTAGGTGTTGAAGTTGTTGTTTAAGGTCTTCATTTGGTTCTATACCCAGTTTGATCTGGCCAGCAGGTACGTTCAGATGTTGTTTGGATACATAGGTTATATACTCGTGAATACCATTTAATTCTAACCAGAATCCATTGTTACTTGCTTTGAAAGTAAGCGGTTCTTTAAATAGTCTTTCAGGAAAAGGGAGGTAGCGTTCTTTAGGCGGATTCGGCGCCGTTCGCGACAGGGTTTGAAAATGGATAAGCAGGCTTTCTTGCTCAAGCGTAAGCGGCAAATCGAGCTGTTCTATCGCCCAGTGGGCTAGTGAAGCAGTATTGCCCAAATCTGAAAAAATAAGTTGGGTGTCCAGCTTGCTGATGGCTTCTTCAAAGTTCTTCAATTTTTGCAAAGTCAATTTTCCTGCGGTTGCATAGTCATTGTACCAGTCAGATTGTTCAAATTGCTGCTGTAGTTTGTTTTCTGTAAGAAATTTTTCGAATGCTTTTAGGCTTTCTGCATCTGTTATTTTGGCGCGTTCAGCCTTATGCCATTGTCTGATAGCATCTGTATCTTGTCGGTCTTCGGTAAGCCAGCTATTTACTTTATCTATGCTGTCTTTGTATTTCGAGCTTTCATCCAACAGTTTTTTTGCTTGATGCCATTCTCTTTCAAATTTTTCTTTTTCCTGCTCTGCATTTTTGTTATTGTTTTTTAATTTGGAAAGGATTTGATGTTGGTTTTTAATGTCGGTTAGTTTAACATTGGCCAATTTTTTTTTGGTCAGCAGCCTTTTGATCTGGGTAGTTTGATAGTCTTGTGTAGATTGCGCAAGTTTTGCACCAATAAGTTCGGTTTCTTGATACCAGAAGCTAACGTTTTCCAGACTAAATTGTTTTTTTAATCGACTGTAGGTGTTGAAATCACGCAGCACATGCTCTATTTTTTGTTCCTTACTTCTTATGGTAGCTATTTCTTCCAGTAGGCGGTGGTGTTGCTGCTGGTCTACATTAATATTTTGTACTTCTTCTCGATATTTATCAACAAGCTGTTTGTGGTCGCTGTCTCCAAATAGGAATGTTTTGAGAACGTCTGAATCGGTAAAGAAGCCCTTTCCTCTGGAGAAGGCCCGGATAATTGCAGCATAGCTTTTCAAGCTTTGGTAGTTTTGGCTAAGGTCTACGGCGAGTATGCCGTTGTTAAAAAGGAGATAGTGGTATTTTTTATTGCTTACTCCTTTAAGATAACCTTTTTCCGAAAATTTTTTTTCCAGATTTTCCAATGTTTCTATTTGTTCATCCAGCAGCAGATCTCTGTAAAATATGGGTTCATCCATGGGCAGGAGCGTTTCGTCGAAATCGTAGCCGGCCTGTATAATGAAAAATTGCATCTGGGTACTGGTGGTATCCAGGTAGCCTCCCAAGGTAATGTATTTGCGGGGTTGTATTTCGATGTTGATAAAAATATAGCCTCGTCCGTATTTGCTCCCACTATTTTTGAGTACAAGGCCACTTGTATCTCTATTGCTTACGCCCTCTGTTCCGGATTTGAATACACGCGAACCTACTAAAAGCAGTTGGATAAAGTCGGCAATCAGGCTCTTGCCACTTCCGCTTTCGCCACTAAAATCGGTACGAAAGTTATTAAAGCGGTAATCGCAGTTAAAGTGCTGCCTGATGTTGAGGGTTGATAAACTATAGATCTTGGGTTGAAATTTAGCCATGTTCTTTTCGTTTTATGATTTCATCAATAGTTTCGATCTGCGGATAATAAATTCTTCTTAGTCTTTCAAACGAGGGTTGGTAGGTGAAGTAGTCACTGTCATTTGTATCTCTGGCGATCCAGCCCAGCTGTTCAAATTCGGCAAAGGCTTTATATACCAGATTTTTTAGTTTCTCTTCATTCAGGTCTGATCCTGCGTCAATTTCAATGGATGATACTAGACGTTGCATCTTGTTGAGGAGTTCATCATATTCCTGATAGAGCAGGTTGATGAAGTCGGATATTTTAGCGAGCTCGATGTTGCCGTCGAGTTTATAAATTTTGAAAAAGATGAGGCCTATAAGGATGTATTCCGATTTGAGGTACGATCGGTATTGGTTGTCGGTGGGGATTTTGCCTCGCGAACCTTCATGAAAGTCGATATAGAAATAGGTGTTCCATCCCTCGCCTTCCTTTTTAAGAAGCATTTCAAAGAAATCGTCATAGTAGGCTTGCAGGCTTCGATAATGTTTATCCAAAAAGGCATAAAGCGAAACCGGTTTTGGAAAATCCCGCTGTATATGCATTCCTGATTTCAGGAGATAGTCTAACTTGGCGAAGGTATTCTTAGCTGTTTTGTCAAGCATAAACGCATAACGAGCGTTTAGGTCTTTTTCAGTATCGTCATATTCCATAGTGAAAGATTTAGATAGTGTGGGTCGTGATATTCGTTTTGGTCTACCGTGATTTGATATTGCCAGCTATTGCACTGTTTTACCAGTCTTTGGGCTGTTCTTACGGCTATGTTCAGGTTGTGCTGTTCGTGGTTGAGGATGTTGAAAAAGAAGGGCGAAAAATCGAGTTTTCCTTCCCTGTCTATCTGGTTCAGGGCTTCTGTTGCCCAATATTGTATTCTATTTTTTATTTCGAGCTTTTCTATGTTTTTAGCCATCATTTCCTTAGTCTGTTCCACATCTACTGATCTTAAAGCAGGAGGAAGGGGAGCTTTTCTGGCAAAATCTCTTTCGGTAAGGATATAGAAACGGGGTACGGACTCTAAACCCCTGATGCTAAAAGATTCGATTTCATCGGGTAAAATCAACCTTTTTTGTTGGTTGTTCTCTCGGATATAGGAGGCATTATCCAGCAGATAATGAAGAAATTTATCTGTTTTTCTGTCAAGCTCTCTTTGGTTAAATTCGAAGATAAATTCCCGTATGCGGGGCTTTATTTTATCGATGCGGGTGCTTACCTGGTCTAAATGATTACGTACATTTTGGTTGTATTGCAGTACAAGGTTGATACTATCCAAAAGTTCAAAGTTAGCAGTATCTTTAAGCATGTCCTGCAGTAGATCATCAATGTCATAGGTGATCTGAAATCCAGTGGTCAGTTCATGTACGTGCTTTTTGATGTGGTCTAATCCTGTGCTGATGGTTTCAATTACTTGCAGGATGTTGGCCTGTGGTTGTTTGATTTGAAAACGGAAATCGTCTACCGATTCGCTTACCTGCTGATCAAGTATTTCGATCTGCTGTGCGAGCTCAGTGCTTCTGGCATTGAAATGGTCGTCCATCCAAATCAGCAGTTCCGCTGGATTTTTTTCCAGACTCGTTTTTAGGGTTTCTAACAAGTGTTTGAACAGTCGTTCTATTTTAGCCGGATGGTAGCTTTCGGAAAGGCGTTTAAAGACTTTTTGGCAAAATTCATCTCCATAGTTTTTAAATCCGTATACTTTTCTTTTCCTGTCGCGCCATAAAAAAAATTCTTGCAGGCGCAGGATAATGTTGTTGTTTCGGTTGTTTTCGTCCCTTTGATTTGGCCCATCCAAATCGCTGAGCACTTTGGTAATCACTTGTATGATCTGTTCTTCTGTAAATTCTTGCTTTTGGTATTTTTGATACAATGCAAGAAGGATCAGCCCATCTTTTTTATTGGGGATGAGTTGATAGTAGCGCGGTTTTGCTTCGGAATAGAGATCGATTTCTTTCATGTTATATTTCAGAAAAAAAATTTACACTAACAGTAAGTGCCTCACCCGCAAGCTGGAGGCTTTTGTCGTTTTTGTAGAAGAAGAGCGCTTTTTCGCAGTTCATGAATTAGATGAGGGTTCTTTTTTTTAGTTTAATTGTTCAAGCCAAAATGTCTTTCAGTAATTATATACCTCTGAAGTATAGATTTATTAAATCCATTGAAATTTGTGGAACTCTTCCTTCTAAATACTCAAGTAGCAATAGTTGGTTTCTTAAAATAATTGATCTAAGAACATCTTGGTCATCATAAGGTATTTCATTTTCCATAAACCAATTGGCTATTTGTTGAACTAGTATTCTATCGGGAATATTAATTTCCATTAAGTCCAATTTTAACCTATTATTGACCCCATATACTACGTAATTAGACCAGTTCAATATAATGTCAGTTGTTTCTTCTTCGTTTTCTCTACGTTTGGTGTCAATATACTTAATTATTGAACCAGCAGAGTTTTGTAATCCATATTCTAAGAATCTTATGAAGATTAGAGCATCATCAACAATTGAATTCAAGCCTTGTGCGACATCATGATACCATCCTCCTTCAATCCATATTGATAACGCTTCAATGAATTTCTCTCTTGATATATCTAAAGGAATATTATTATTGAAATCTTCAATTTCATAAAGAATATCGAATAGAAAATCTATCCATCGACTATCTAATGGGGTCTCTACTTCAGATAGAAAATCTAGTTCATAGTCAACTAATTCTTCGATTCTATTAAATGATCTTAGAGGAATACCAGTGTATCTTATTAAATCAAGTTTTCCATCTTCAACTATAGGGCGTACTCTTTCTGCTCTTAAAGCAAAGAGTTCCCTCAATCTTGTTTTTAAAGCATCATCGCTTTGATAAAAAGTCAGTGTATTTTCAATTAGTGTATTGATCTCCTGTTCAAGATTTTCTACAGGTACATCTTCCGCTAATAACTGTATGATCGAGTTGTCTATATAATCTGCTTCTTTTAACTGATCTAAGAGCTCGTTACTTAGATTAGTTGCATTTCTTGTTATGTACCTTTCAATTACTTGGACAACATAATAAAGAAATCCTCTAACGTCTTCTAAATTTCTATTAGCTACTACATCAGATAATATAGATTGATCACTTGGGTTCACTACGATTATAATACCCTTAGTTTCTTTTCCTGCTCTTCCTGCTCTTCCAATAAGATTCTTTAGATCTCGTAATGGTAAAGGTTCATTCGGTTGTTGTTGACTAACATAACGTCTAGCAGTGCTAATAACAAGTGTTTTAATAGGTAAGTTAACTCCTTCGGCTAAAGTATTTGTACAGATAAGAAATTTTACTTTTTCATTTCTAATAGTGGTTTCAACTAATTCTCTAATAAATTGCGGTAAATCTCCGTGATGATATAAAAAACCGTTTTCAGCACAAATAGTTAATAAATATTCAGTTCCAAAAATATATCTAAAATATTCTACTAATTTTTCTGTTTCTAATGTATCACAAAAATTAATTGGTTTTGGTAATTCAGTGTCAAGCTGTCTGATTACCTCTAGTGCGATACCAGATACTCCTCTTCTACTATCCTTAGTTGGAGAAAAAATGGCAACTGCTCCCGAATTTAATGATTTAAGAGCTGCAGCTACCGTTTTTGATTTGAAAGAATTAACATTGTAAGTACCATTTTGGGTACTAAAATCTTGAGAAGATAAAAAGCGATTAAGGATATATTTAGTTGGTAATTCATCATTAGGATTAACTTCTAAATTAAAGTGACTTGCACTAACCTGATTCAGAAATGCCAATTCTATCTCAGTCGGTCTATAGTTCGATCGTGCAATATCATCATCCGATCCACCAAGCCAAGAGTTTATTACCTCTATGTTGGGTATAATTGCAGATAGAAAAACAAATCTTCTTTCAACCGACTCAGTATTTTTTAATCTTGAAAGTAATAATTCATAACTTATCCCTCTTGTTGTGTTATCTATTAAATGTCCCTCGTCACAAATTACGGTTTGAAAATCATCAAGCATTCCAGACAATCCTAATTCTATTGCCATAAACTTTTCGGGTGTTGATATTAAAACATTGGATCGTTCAATGCTTAATCGATCGGAATCTGTTACGATATTGCCTCCATAAATAGTTTTGACGTTTATTCCTAGCTTAGAAGTAAGATTTCTGCCCAAATTATTCTTTAACTCGGATGCGAGAGCTCTAAATGGAGCTAAATAAAGTATTTTGCTTTCTGGGTTTCTTGATAACTCATTAAAAATTACTAATTCAGCGATAGATGTTTTTCCTGAACTAGTAGGTGTCTGTAAGCTAAATGCCTTATCAAATGTTAATAAACCACTCCTGATTGCTGTTTGCTGGGAAGGAAAGAAACTCCATATTTGAGGGCTTTTTCCTATATTGAATCTGACATAAGTTTTCCAATCTATCTCTGCTCCATACTCCGTTAGATCATACCACAGATTGTTGGTTGAAAATTTTTTTAAGATAGACTTTGCTATATAAGTCAACACGAATAAATGACTTTCTATTTTATTATCTGGTGAGAGTATGTTCTCAAAAATACCTCGAAGTATATCTATTGATTCATTGTTTCCTTCCCGTAAGTATTCTATTATATATCCGAAATAATGATTTTCTTGACCTTGTCTTCTTGTGTAATTTCTTGATAAGAAATAATAAATAAATTTTTCAATATTGGTTTGAAACTCTTCCTGTGGAAATTGTTTAAGTAATAAAAATGAAGTTGCCGGGAAATCTGCTAGATAATACAATGAAGCGACATATAACATATTCCGGCTGTAGTTTACGCCAGAAAAACTTTCTCTTTTCCCTCGTAATGAATATATTTCTAAACCCTTAGCTATAGAAAGCAAACTTTTTTTCACATCATCTGATTCCTCTTCCTCAAATTGATCAAGAATATCCTGAAGCTTGGTTAAAAGCGAAATGTAAAAATCCTGAGGTCGATTATAGAATGTATAATTCGCCTGCTCTTCATTAGCAATGTTATAATCTATAAATGCCTGCCATGACTCAGATTGAGCAATCCATCTTTTAAGTTCCTGATAAATCATGTCGCTAAAATTTGAGTAAAAGTATATTCATAAGCTCCTTTTAAGTCTTCAATTCTTATAAGTATCACTTCAAACGTATCTCTGATATCATCAGGAATTTCAGTAACATTATTTAAATGAGTGTCGGCGAATGAACCATCAACTGTCGCAATTGCTTTGAAGTGTTTTAGGAAAGTAGGATAATTAACTACATCCATGAAACGACTTAATCTATTTACGGCTTCTGCGTTTCTATCGTCTTTATAACGAGTTTTTAAATGGAATAAACTTTCCCCTAAGCGACTAACATAGTCTTTATGAGCATCGTCAATTGCTTTTTGAAGAGAGCTTTCTGTACTGGTTGGTCTTGTAGCTCTTGCCTTTGACTCAATTGATATTAGGCTGTCATCAGTACTTGGGTTATCAAGATCATTCTGACAGAAAAGAATAACATCAGTAAAATGTGCAGGATTATTTTTGCTCTCTTTCCATTTCCATTTAGGTGGTCTTAAATGCGAGGAAGGTAAATATTTCTCGGGTATTATATAATAACAAAGAATTTCCGAAAACTCTCCAGACATAATAGTAGGATTATCCGGGATCTTGTCAATTATTTCGTCCGCTCTCGACGTTCCAAATTCATTAGTACGCCAGTTTAGGTCTTCATCTGTTAAATATAAACACCTAAAAGGTTGGGGCAGTTTATTAAAGAAATCATTTCTTTCAGCTTCCTTTAACGTGAAAAGGGTAACTCCATTTCCACTTGTCGATTCTTCAAAATGAGTTAGTATGTCAATATTTACCATATTATATACGTTGAGCTATTCTTGATTTTGATCTTTGCCATATATGAATTTATCAATCCTCTTTTTTCCATCTTTTAATAATTTCTTCAAAACTTAGATCTTTCCAGTCTTTATGCCATTCATCTCTAAATTTTACTGATTGTGATTTAGGTTGAGGATCTGGCAATTCCAATTTTACTACAGAAGGAATTAATGTGGCGTCACCTACAATCAAACATTCTCCTGCACTTAGATTTGGTAAGATGTCAGCAATAGCGTTAGAATTTTCTGGCATTAATGCTTTGACATAACTTTGGTCGTTTACATTTGTTAGCCTCAGGGAGATAAAATTATTGCATTGGGAAAAAATAGTTTCTGAGACCTCGGAAGGACGCTGACTTACAACCATAAGGCTTAATCCATATTTTCTACCTTCCTTGGCGATTCTTTCAATCGATTTCTTTGAAGCTTTATATTCAGCTCCTCCTGTCTTTGGAATGTAGTTATGGGCTTCTTCGCAAACGATCAAAAAAGGAATATCATTTTGCTCGTCTTTTAAATGCTTTAGCTTTGAATAATGAAAAGCGAAATCAAATACTAATCTTGAAATTAAACTCACCGTAATGCTTAATACTTCAAATGGAATCCCACTTAGATCAATTATTGTGATATTGGACTTATCTAAATAGCCGAGAAATTGTTTAAGTATATCTCCAAAATCTGAAGTTTCGAAGGATGTTTCATCCTTTTTCTTTGCATTTAGAATAAAATGTAATCTTTTATCTGAAAGCTTGGTTTCTAATCTCGACAAGAATCTATTAAATTCTCCATAAAATGCTCCGTTAGAAGCCTTAGTCGCGGCCGCGGTAGATTGTGTTATAAAATCTAATTTGCTATCGAAATAATCTTTTTTTTCAGAATCTTTAATCAGATCGCCATTGCTTAATTTAGGGCAATTTTCAGAGACAAGTTTTCCTATAACTTCGTGATTTAGGTTCCATATATAATTGTATACCTCATTTATATCGAAATAAACAGGAGTATCATAATTTACTTTATCTTTTAAAGTTGGATTATGCTTTTCTTTGTTAAGAATAACAGCTCTTTTAAATTGAGATACCTGATTATGATGATTATTTTCATTTCCTTCAATAAATAATGATTCTAATTCTTCAGAGTTCATTAGCCAGTAGGGCAATTTTAATGTATCAGCATCTAAATTATTAAGGTTAAATCTTTCGTCGCTATGAAGATCAAAAGCTGACTTATATTCTGAGTGAATATCAAATATGATAATATGCGCATTTTTTTGTTGAGCAGCGTTTTGGTTCTTTTTTTTATCGATTCCGACCGCGCTCTGAAGAATTTTAGCTACCGTACAGGATTTTCCGGAGCCAGTTGATCCAACTAGTGCTATATGCTTGCCAAATAATTTATTGGCGTCAATTTTAAGATCAATAGTTTTGTTTTGAACAAGTTTACCAAATGGAAAATTAAAATCTTTATTAGAATCATATATAAGTTTAATAGTTGATTCTTCTACTATAGCTACAGGTTCAGTAGGAGTGGGAATAACTGCGCTACCTCTATGAAATTCCTCATTTTCAATATAACCTATCGGCTGTGTTTGAATAAAAAACTTTAAGCCTGAATCAGAAGCATTCGACTTTATGTTCTGAATAATTGCTATCACTTTATTTAGGTTTCCTTCATCAATCTCCAAATATTTTCCAATTTGGAAATGTTTCTTATTTTGTTCAAATATTTTTTCATCATTAATTTCAATTAATATGCTGTTAGGTGAACTTTCTAATACTTTACCTATTTTAGATGTGCTCATAAAGTGGATGTTAGAGATAGTAAATATTTTATTTCATTAATTTCTTGAGTTTTTAATTTCTCAATATTAGAAGCGATTATTTTTTCAAAAGCGAAGTCCCTATCCGATATGATAATTATGTCATCAAAGTTGGCATCACCTATAATTGAATCAAACTCATTATCGTGATTACATAATTTCAGTTTGAATTCAACGGTTCCATCTTTAAAAACTTTCAGTGGGTCTCTAAGGAAACGAGTAGTATTAAATGTTTCTGCAATCATTCCTCTTTCTACAGGTAATTTTTTCATATCAAGAAGTTTCCATATATCGTTCAACTTCTTTTCATCACAAATTAGGCTGAATACAGGACATTGATTTAACCTTATCTTACCATTATATTTTTCAACATAATCCTGTATTAGTAGTGGAATATTGTGCTCAAATTCATCTATGTAACTTGCATCTAGAATTATTGCCCTTTTCCTTGTATTGTTATTTAGTATCCCACTTAATTGTTTTTTTCTTTGTTTCAATAATTTATTATAATCTTGTAATTCCCTTGTCCATCTACTAATTGCAGTTTTCTTTTTCTTTTGAAGCTCTTTTAGAAAAGATTCTTTCTTGATTTTCCGCTTTTGTTCGTCGTGTTGAATACTTAATTCAGCTATTGTATGTATAGCATTAGGATAGAATATCTCAGTTGCATCTTCAGTCGTAAACCCTTCATTGGCCAAGCATACAATAACTGCTTTCTCAGTGTCATATAAAGATGCACCAAATTCTATTTTAAATCTTTTCAGGAATTCATCTTCTGCTGTAAATCCAGAAAGTTCTCTTATATATTTTTTTAAATCATGTGCTTTCGAAGCTAATATATTATCTAATTCACTTCTATCTAATGTTTTTTCTGAGCCAACAGTTTCGTTGGGGAAGTGTGCGTGGAGTCGATATTTTATATTAGCATGTGGATTGTCTTTGTAGTGACAAAGCATTTGTAATACTGGTTTGTAAATACTTGAAAGAACAAACTTATTCTTACTTTCATGGTATTTACATTGTACGGCTTCTCGACCAGTAGGAGTAATAATATCAATATCTTCTATAATGCCTTCAACAGTTATCTCTGCATTGTCTGATGATGTTAACAACTTATGAAACGTAATAATAAATTGGTATATAAAACCTTGTATCGTATAGTCGGCTGTTCTACTCATAATTATAATATTTTAAATTCCAATTCCCTACACCATATTCATTTCGCTCGACTATTGGATTAATTATTCTGCAACGGCCTGCGTCTCATATAGCAGTCTGCTGTACTCAGAAATGTCAGAAGAAAGTTTTAAGGACAATAAATCTTATCGCAATAAGAGTGGAGAAATTCAAAAAAAGACTTGCCAGTAATGGTAAGCCAATTACGTAAAGCTTTTGCTTAAGCTTTTGATCAAATTAAATGGAGATTGTCTGTTTGGTTTATTCATGATGAGTCGTTATTAGTTGTTGCAATTTAATAATTAATTCGCAACTACAGATGAAATTTAAAAGTAATTTATAAGCTTTAATTAAATATTATGTCTGAACAATATATCCTTTCAAAAATAGCGATATAATAAAATGATGGCTTACGGAAAACAGTAAGGACGTGTAATTTATTTTCTTAAAGAAAGCTTTCTGAAAAACATTTACTATCGAGAAACTTTTCGTAATTTATAAACTGATAACAAGAAAATTATGGCAACAACCCTAATCGAAGATATTATAAAGCAATTCAATGATCTGCATGATGGCGATGTATGGCTGGATGAAACTTTTGCAAAGAAATTTGAACAGATCAATGAAACGGATGCGTTTACCCGGCCGCTTGATGATCTGCATAGTCCCGCGGAATTGATCTCACACCTTATTATGTGGCGCAGGGTAGTTATGGGCCGGTTAAAGGGAGCAGTGGTTCGGCTGGAATTGGATGATCCTTCCAATTGGAAAACCAACGATGAATTGCGTCCCGTCGGATGGGAAGCGCTTAAAAAAGAACTGTACCAAAGCAAGCAGGAGATTTTCGACATCCTGAACGGTAAAGACGATACCTATCTCGATACCATTTCAGCCAATTATGGGAAAGACTTCCGGTATTTCTTGCAGGGGCTGATCCATCACGATTTGTACCATATGGGCCAGCTGGGTATTTCTGTAAAGTATTTAAAAAAGTAATCGCTTGTCGGACACCGTTAAAAAATTAATTTTCGGAGTCTTTACCTTTTAATAATTCTATCTTTTCACGCTCACTCTGAAGTAAGCGTTCATAAAGTTCTACAACTTTATCAAGAGGATTAAACGTACAATTTTGACGGAAGTCACCTGTACTGCTGTCGTGAAAATTGTTGAAATAATTGAATATCGCCTCTTCAGTAAAGTTTTTTATTCCTTCTACGGTAATACCTAAAACAGTAGCAATTTTTTCCAAGGTAGAATCTTCCACCTCTTCACTCTGCTCTATTTTGGAAATGGTCTGCTGGCTTACGCCAAGTTCGCTGGCAAGATAATCCTGCTTGATTCCACGTATTTCTCTGATACGGCTAATCTTTCTGCCGAGATGCACTTTGTTAGATTTTGTAGACGCTTCCATAAAGCAAATATAATAAATTCCAAAATAGTAATTAACCCATACATGATGGTAAAGTACCAACATAATTGGTAGGTTACGGCAGGCCATGTTCGCAAATTTATAGTGTTAATCAAAATATGCAGAGCGGCCATGGAAACAGAATTCACATCCTTTAACCAGCTTGAAAAAGAAAATTTTTTAGTCTTTATTAAAAAGCTCGTTCAAAAATATAAACCCGAGCAAATCTATTGCTTTGGCAAAAACATCGATTTTAAACACAACGAGAGTTGTTTTATCGAAAGTCAGCGGGAAGAAAAGCATCATTATTTCTTGTTGATGGTAACCGAAAGCATTACCAGAATTGAACACGAAGTACAATTTTTTGCCGATAACTGCTATCCATCCGGGAAGGTCACTATCCTGGTTCATGGAAAGGAAACCATTGCAGATGCCATAAGGGCCAATAACAGGTTTTTCATCACCGTTTATAACAACGGGCAGATTCTTTATAGTAGCGATGGTCTCGTACAGCATACCAGTAGCATAAATTTTATACCCACACAATCAGCGGTAAAAGCACAGAAACACTATAACCACCGGCTTCCATTGGCAATAGGTTTTTTGAAAAGTGCAAAAGAATGCCTAATTAACCAGCATTATAATCTATGTGTATTTATGGGGCATCAGGTCGTAGAGCAATGCTGTATTGCTCTGATAAGGGTTCATTTGGCGTACCGTTCCGAAATGCACAACCTTTATCGGCCGCTCGGTTTGTGTGATAGCTTTTCACTTGCACCGTCAGGTCTGCTTTTATCAGGCGGGGATGATCGTAAGAGGCTATTCGAAATTATGGTAAAAAGCTATTCCGCTGCCCGCTACAAGGATGATTTTAAGGTTGAGAAAGACGATGCCGAGCAGATATTCATCAACGTTTCGGCCTTTTTAAAACTAACGGAGGTGATGTGTGCCGACAAAATAAGATCCCTTGAAGGAGTAGCGCAATCCTACAAAGAATCAAAAAAAGAAAGTGAGGTAAGTTATGCCGGATAAAAATATACCATTGTGCAACTTCTTTCGCCTGCCATTTAAGCCAGGTACAAGGATACTTACAGAATTTACACTGAACAAATATTCAGAAATTAGGGAACCGAGAAAAGATCATTTATCCATAAAAACCAGAAAAATAGCCTTCAGAAATGAGCTGCTTGTAATAGGAGTAACACTCGATAGTGAGCCTGAAGAAATGGTTTACATCAAAGCTACCACTTCCGAACTATTAGTGAGTTGCAGTGTTGATACCCATGAAGACCATCTGAGCCGCTACGCCTATTTTACACTCAGGCAACTGATGCAATATTACTGTAGATATGATTTCGAGGATTATTATTGGCCAGGTTTTTTTGATCCGGCAACAGGCGCGTGTAAGTACCTCATCACCCGTAAATCAAAGGATAACCTACGCGTATCATTAAAGGCAAATTATAAAGGACTATATAAACCTGGACAGCACCTTCCAACCGTATCGGCAAATGTAGTTGAGCGGAGAGCAGTAACACCCCAAATTCCAGAACAGCCACCTAAAAATAGCCAAATGGTATTGGGTTTCTGTTTGGCAAATTGCAATGATGAAAGGTACCGGACCAACCATTACCCTTTTTTGATTCCCTATTTAGGCATATTGAACAAGGCAAAAACGGAACTTAGGAGTTTTACAACATACGTGCTCAATGAAATGCAACTCTCTGGAGTTGAACTTACGGAGGAACAATACAAACTTGTTGAGCTTTGCTTTGAAATGAAGAAAATAGCTATGGTTGACAGTCCACAACATGACGCCGACGTTCATAGCATAATTGAAATACAGAAACAGAACCAGAATAACTTCACGCAGTTATTTAAGCTATGGCAAAGGGCACTTCCTTTACTTTCAGGAAGGTTGTATACACATTATACGTATACATTTGGGATGCGAAACGTAAAGGGCAAACCGGAACGATCATCCATGATCCATTGCACCTTTGACCATCAGACGGCAGAGATCTGTTTTCTATGGAGAGATAAGGGCGATTATTATCAACTGGAACTCAGGTTAATCCTTGATGGGAAAATACATCGCTTGCAATATTTCAACACCGCTTTTTTCGCTATGCTAAGCTATAAGCCCAGAAAATATGTGCTGTTGAACGCTGTCGCAGATAGCGAACTGGTTACTTATTTTCAACAAAGCCACTATCAGCTCTTGGTATTAAAAAAGCATTACGAGGGCGATTTTAAAGATTTTGTAGATCAATTAAGAAGAATATACAGTTTCATTAATAAATAAAAATATTATGGAAGAAATTTTAAAGGCTTTAAATTATCAACCTGCTGATATATCTGATGCAGATCTTGATAACCCTATACCATCGATTACTTACTTTTTTAAGAACCACCCGATTCACGAAAGCAGAGCTAAGCTCTGGGAACTTTATTCAGGATGGATTCATTTCACTGCTGAATCACCGGATGGGAAGGAATTGACAGATATGCTGTTTTTTTATAATCAATTGCTGGAATTGCTGAACCTCTGTTATGTACATTGCCAAAAAATTGAGAAAAAATAACTACGGAAGATTACTCTCAAAGACGAGTAATCTAAGCACTTAGAGTACTTCTAAATGGCTTTTGAGATCACTCAAAGTGTGGTTTTTTTAAAATAAAGTCTGTTTGTTCAGAGGTAATCTATAGAAGCGAACTTTGTCATACAGACATGTCTTGTCCGGAACTTATTAGACATTTATTGTTTCAATAAATGGATTGCTTCTTTGCTTTTTTTGCATTTTCTACGTACAGCCAACTCACTGCAACTTCCTTTGCGTAGCATCGATGGCGTTCGCACATCTTTTGCTAGAATCTGACAGCATACCGCCTTTGATGAAGTTCATATTTCCATATTCATTTTTAAAAATTTACCTCTTTATAGAACTAATCCTACTTTCCATGCTAACCGCCAGTGCCTGTTGTTAGAAGATAATTTATACGTTTTGAGTGACAGTATTTACTTAAAAACTGTTCTTTATGTCTCGTACGTGAGAATTAAAATAAAATTCTTATGTTACATCTGTGTAAAGACCAATTGATAAGTTTAATCATATAAATACTACTAATCATGTCAGAACGAATTTATTCCGATGCAATTGTCAGAATTTTGGAACAAGAAGAGAAGATTAGTCTTCAATCCTCCAATATTATCGAAGACTCCTATCGCATGACTAGCTTTCTAAGGGAAATGCTCTCGCAGATGAAACAGCACATTTTATCAAAAGGATTTGCGACTAAAACTGATGAGATTGAGTTTTTCAGAAAAATAAAGCCACAAATCCTTGGTAAACTCATTTATTATAACAAAGTCTATCGAATTGAAATTTCCTGTCCGGTAGCAGAGGGAAAATGCCGGCAGAAATATTACTCGGCAGAACTGCATTGCCTAAAACGCGAATACCGGGAGCAGATCACCAATTCAGATTTTTTTCGGTACTACCGCTCTGGCAGAACTGATCTTGACAGAGAATTTTTTGAGCTTGGTAAAATCAACTTTAATAGTGGCTTAAATAGCTATGTTTTTGAATTAGACCCAGCATTTTCCACGTACTATGATTACGAAGTATCAAGCATCATTGCAAGCGAGTTGATGTATTCCTATTTAATGTCAAAGATTAAGCCCGATTTCGTAGAGGTTCCTGAGGATAAAGACTTTTATTGGAGCGACACAAAAAACGCTTTAATTGAACTTGTTTATGCACTTTATGCAGCCAATAGTATATCAGGTGGCCGCGTAGGAATCCGCAAAATAACCGCGGTACTACAAGTACTCTTTAGGGTAAAGTTAGGGGATATTCATCACGCATATCACCGGATGAAAGTTCGAAGTGGCAGCAGGACATCATTTATTGACCGCTTGAAAATTTCCCTTGAAGAATACATGGATAAAGACCTGGGCTAAAGTCCCTATTTTACATCGTACAATCTATTATCCTAGCACTCTAATCTGAAGTGCAAAGGTTGTATAGCGCCCATCTGCGCCAATTGGCTAGATTAAAGTTGAATTTTATTGTAGCCGCACGCATATTCTATGCTATTGCTGAATGGTTGATACTACCAACTTTTTTTAAAAAAATATGCTTTTCCCTTGGCAGACCTTGGCGTTATAGCCTAAAACAGATTTTCAATTTTAACACGAAATAAGTGTAACCCAAAAATTGAAATCATGGAAATTGATAAATTGGAATTCCAGTATTGGATGAAAAGGATCATGGAAAGGTTCGACATTCTGAGTGACCAGTTCAGGAAAAGTGACAACGGATTGAGCGCCATCGATGGAGAAGAATTATTAGACAATCAGGATGTGCTTCAAAAGCTTAAAGTAAGTCCGCGTTCGTTACAACGATACCGTTCCTCCGGAAGGTTGCCGTACTATACGATTAGTGGCAAACTTTATTACAAACTCTCCGATGTTCAACAATTTATCCGTGACAGTTTCTCCAATCCTCTGGGAAAGCAAAGGTCAGATAAAGACAATTAGCGACTTTAAAAGACTTTATTTTCAGGGTGTTACCGGTGCTGGTAATTTCGATAGCAAATAATAAAATGAGGTATTATGAGCGAAGAAGAAAATATTCAACAGGAAACCCCCGAACAGCTATCTGATATTCTACTGGTGCTGAATAAGAAGACCATGAAGCTTGAGGCGGTAAAGGGTATTGGAAAAGATGGGAAACTGGATACCGTGCCGGCTACCGAACAAAACCAGAATCAGTTTTTAAAGGTGGACAAAAACGGCGATATCTTTTCCAACTTTTTTAAAAATTTCTGGAGCCAGCTTAAAAACCCGACACAGTTTTCATTTTTTAAAGTACCTGTAAGTTCTGCCGTGGAAAAAGCCGCTGAAATTAAGCAGGCTATTGATAAGCCTTCGCCTGAAGGAGACCAAGTTTTGTCAAAACATGAAGTTAAAACTGATGAGTTAAAACCTAACGAGCAAAAGCAATCCAAAGAACAAAATGAATCACCAAATCAAAATACGATGGAAAATAAACAAATAGCAACTGCGACTGAGAGCAGGCCATCCACCGGCGAATACCGTTATAAACCTGAAGATATAGACTGGGAAACCATGACAAATCTCGGGCTCAACAGGGAAAAACTTGAAAAGTTAAAAATTCTGGATCCTTTGCTTAGAGGATACAAAACCAATGAACTGGTACCAATCAGTTTAAACCTGGGCACTGCAATTACCCGCCTTGATGCAAGGTTATCATTACAACAAAATTCTGAAGGAAAAGTGGTGATGGCCATCCACGGAATACGCAAAGCCCCAAATCTGAACAACGCTTTTTTCGGACATGAATTTAGCAAAGAGGATAGAGAGAACCTGCTAAAGACAGGTAATATGGGAAGGATAGTGGAGCTGACTTTCAAAGATGGTGAAAAAGTTCCCTCAATCATCAGCGTTGATCGTCTTACCAATGAACTGATTGCCCTCAGGTCTGATAAAATTAAAATTCCTGATGAAATAAAAGGCATCAAGCTTGACGACCATCAGAAACAGATACTTTCAGAGGGCCAGCCTCTAGAATTAAAGGGTTTAACTTCGTCCAAAGGAAAGACATTTGATGCTACTGTTCAGTTCAATGCGGATAAACGCTATGTCGAATTTCTCTTTGACAGAACAATGGAAAAAAGGCAAGTTCAAGGCGTTGCTCCATCTCAATCTACTTCGCAGGAACCACCAAATGTCTTTAGAGATAAAAAGCTCACCGATGAACAATACCAGCAATTTAAAGAAGGTCAGACGATCTACATCGATGGTTTGGTTGACAAAAAAGGCAGGACCTACCAAGGTTACATTACGTACAATAAGGAGAGCGGCAGCACAGATTTTAGTTTTAAGAATCCCAACGTTTTAAAAGATAAGATCCAGCCTGCGGAAAGTCATAATACACAGGTTGCCATTAACTCCGAGGGTAAAACCAATGAGGCTACCAAACATATCAATGAGCCACTGAAATCCGGCCAGGCAAATCCTCAAACAGCCAAAGAGCAGCAAGAACAGAGTAAGGCCAAGCGTCCGGACAAATCAAGAGGCAGAAAAGTTTAACAAATCTACCAATACTATTAGATGCCTATTCAATAGGCATTTTTTTTACCTAAAATTTTACAAAAATGAAAGCAGTTATCGCAGAGAAACCGAGCGTCGCCCGCGAAATAGCGGTACTTTTAGGCGCTACCGAGAAGAAGGAGGGGTATTTAACAGGGAATGGCTATATGGTCACCTGGGCCTTTGGCCATTTAATCGCATTGGCCATGCCTGAAGATTATGGCATAGTTGGATTCGAAAGAAATACTTTGCCTATTTTACCTGAACCTTTCAAACTATTGCCGCGCAAAATCAGGAAGGACAAAAGCTACGTCACCGATTCCGGTGCATTGAAGCAACTAAAAATTATAGAAGAGGTGATAAAGGCTTGCGAAAGTATCATCGTGGCAACAGATGCAGGGCGTGAGGGCGAATTAATTTTCCGTTATATCTATCAATATTTAAAATGCAGTAAGCCGTTTGAAAGATTATTTATAAGCTCACTTACTGAAAAGGCTATCAAACAAGGTTTTGAGAATTTAAGACCGGGAAGTGACTTTGACGGTTTATCTGAGGCAGCAAAAAGCAGAAGCAATGCAGATTGGTTGGTAGGAATCAATGCCTCACAGGCGCTGAGTATAGCCGCGGGAAACGGCATCTATTCTTTGGGCAGGGTGCAGACGCCGACTCTCGCTCTTATCTGCAAACGTTATCATGAAAATAAAAATTTCTGCAGTAAATATTACTGGCAAATTCAGATGGAACACCGCAAGAACTTTACTAACTTTAAAAGTACCTCTAAAAACAAGTGGGATGATAAGGAAAAGGCCGCTGAAGTATTACGCGCGATTAAAAGAAAGGGGCAAGCGACAATTATATCAGTTGAAAGCAAAACCATCACAGAGCAACCGCCTCTTCTATTTGACCTTACAGGCCTACAAAAAGAAGCGAATAAAAAGCTGAATTTTTCTGCTGATGAGACTTTAGCTATTGCCCAAATTCTCTACGAGAAAAAGTTTATTACTTATCCGCGCACCGGGAGTAATTATATTCCTGAAGATCAATGGCCGGAAATTCCAAACCTAATACGGGCATTGTCAGATAGCGATACTTTTAAAGAAACTGTATCAAAATTAAGCTGGGGCCGTTTCAATAAACGGATTGTTAATGATCTGAAGGTTACCGATCATCATGGTCTGCTAGTGACCGAAAAAATTCCTTCACAGCTTTCCGGCAACGAAAACGCGATATACGAGCTGATCGCATACCGCTTGCTGGAATCTCTTTGTCCTTCGTGTTCAAGAGAAATAACCGATGTAGGTATTGAGGTTCTTGATTGGGATTTTACCATTAAGGGAAGTAAAATTACCGATCTTGGGTGGCATGCGATACGGAATACTTTTTCCGAGGATGAAACGGAAGTCATGCAGGATCTTCCTGAACTGAATCCGGGTGATGAACTCAAGATCAAGGACGCTGTAGTTATGGAAAAGAAAACCTCGGCTCCGTCGCTTTATACTGAAGCATCGCTGCTTTCAGCCATGGAAAATGCAGGAAGGGAAATTGAGAGCGAAGAGAAACGAAAGATTTTGCAGCAAATTGGAATAGGTACTCCTGCGACAAGGGCTTCAATTATTGAAACCTTATTTGGACGTGACTATATAAAAAGAGATAAGAAAGCACTGATTCCAACCGAAAAAGGATTGCAGGTCTACGATCTGGTAAAAGGCAAAAAAATTGCGGATGCGGTGATGACCGCCGAGTGGGAATTGGCATTGAAGAAAATTGAAAATGGTGAAGTAAGCTCTTCTGCATTTCAAAAGCAAATGGAGAACTATGCGACGGTTATAACCCAGGAGCTGCTGAATGCTTCAGTTCCCAGGCAAAACTTACCAGAATTGCAGTGCCCCAAATGCAGAACAAATCAATTGCTTATCCGTGATAAGATTGTTAAATGTCCGGATGATAAATGTGGCTGGGTACAATTCCGTATGGTCTGTGGGGTGCAATTGAGCATTGCTGACATTACTCATTTAATAAATAAGGGCAAGACTCCGCTTATTAAAGGGATGAAGAGTAAAGCCGGTAAAATCTTTAATGCCTTTATTGTGCTGAATGATAAGGGAGAAACCAACTTTGAATTTGAAATACCAAAAACTAAAACGAAGAAATAATAAGTGGAATCTCAGAGCAGATTATCATTGGTAGCTCTAAAAAAGTTTCGTTCCTATTATGCCAAGTCAATACCGATTAGGTTCAATTGTTATTTTTTAAGCAAATAAACTTTCGCCAGCTTTCTCAACCTTTGTTAGTCCAACCTCATCATCAGTTGCGTGTCCGCACAACCGCCTCAAACTACTTTCACCTGAAATTTCATAGTATCTAATTCATAAACCACGTAAACGTATAAAATTCACTATGATTGAAGACTTATAGGCAATAGCTTTTAGCTGGTAGTAAACACGTGCGGAATTATAATGCTCATCTTACAACTTTTTTTGCTAATTTTTGAGAGTTTTCTTGAAAGTTCTAAAAAGGTTCTACAGCGTTAATCACTAGCATTATTGCTCTTTATTCTTCTTTTTTGACGGTTATAATCTGTTTTAAGTAACCTCCAGTTAGAACAAAGGGGAGAATTCCTATGAGCAATGATGCCCAGAACCATGAAGGATAAATAGTACTTATCCATAGCCACGCTACAATCAACATCATACTGACACCTGCAATATAATGCTCCTTAGTTCCTCCGCCAAACACTGCTGTTACAATACCTCCTACGATACAACTAAGATAAACACAAACTAATTTGATGAAAAGTTGAATAATATCGGAAGAAGTCCATTTGACCTGATTAAATAATTGCATAGAAGCAGGAAAGACCATACCCTGTATTTTAGCAAATATTGAACTTAAAAGACCCATCGCTCCAAATCCGATGATTATGGAAAATATTTTTTTTAAGTTCATCACTTAGCTTATTTTGAAATTTAACTGATTTTCAGTGAGTATAATCGGGTCAGTCATTATCTTTTTGAGTTCGATGTCAGAGGCCCTCCTGAAAGTATTGACAAACTGCTCAAGTCGCTGCCCATCAGCAGGTATAAAAGAGGAGGCATTATTTCTGGCATTACCCTGGAATTTATGGATGATGGGTTGCATCAATATATTATAATTGTTGCAGGCAGATTTTAGATCATCAGGTGTTTTGCTGATATAATGCGACAATGCCTTCGCTCCATAGATGGAAAGCGATGCTCCCATCCCGGAAAGTGCGGTAGGGCAATATCCTGCATCACCCAGTAAAACCATATTTCCATTGACCAAATTAGGTGCATCAACCATTCCCATTTTATCGACGAACATCGTGCCTTCTTCGGCAAAGCGATTGAGCAGATCCTTCACCTCGCTGCTATACTGACTGAAAGAATTGCGTAATAGTTCCTCCGATTTTTCCCTTAGCGTTACAAGATCACCTGTATGATGAATATAACATTGGATGGCAATTTCATTGTTTGTAATCGGGTAAATAGAGAGCATCTTGTTCACGTCGATATAAATTTTAAAATCACCAACATCATATGAATGATCGGTCTGCAGTCTTCCACCCATATATAACGTATTAAAATCTTCTATATATGAATCAGTAAAATAACGTTCTCTTGTTGAAGAACGTAAGCCTTCAGAAACAATAACAAGATCAGCTTCCATCTCTTGTCCGTCAGAGAAGGTCACCTGGGTTTTGTCGCCTGTTGAAATAATCCCGAAAATTGTTGTGTTGAAAAGTACATTTATCTGATCTTTAACATGATCATATAAAACGTTGTGAAGCCCGCCACGGGAAATTAGCACTGAACGTTCAATATTCTCATTCATTTTTTCATAGCTGATGTGTTGAATAAGCTGCTCATCTTTTTCTAAAAAGCTTACAAATTCAGATGGAGAAGATGCCGCTTGCAGTTCTGCAGTTAAGCCGAGCTCTTCCATGATCCGGACACCAAAACTCTTCAGGGAAATCAGGAAACCTGCCTTCGTAAAGGATGAGGCTCTGTCAATCACAGTAACCTTATGCCCTTGTGCTGATAGCAATTTCGCCGCTGTTAATCCTGCAATTCCTCCGCCTGATATTAAAATATTTTTTCTCATTTTTAAAAATTTTTAAATTCTTATTGCAAAATTAGTTTTACATTTAAGTATAAAATAGTCCGATTTGGACTAAAAATAGTCTATAAAATGAATTTAGAGGACAACAAGAAACAGATGCTTGACCTTGCAGAGAAATTGGGAGTGCGGGCATCTGAGTTTAGTGATACCCTGGACCTTTTGCAGCTCAACCAGATTCATATCGTTGATATGCTTCCGGAAATGCTGTTGATGATCCGGTCTGTCAATGCACAAGAGACATTTAGATACAAAAGAAAACCTGTTGATAATGTTAGAAGAGGGCTGCTTTTTTCTTTCCAGAATATATTTAGTCATTCTTTAGATGATCATGTATATCAATATTCTGAAAAATCCCTTCAGGCAAGACCTCACATTCGGATAACACCTTTGCACTTGGAAAGTGAAGTAGTCTTTCCGAAAGGAATTACCATTAACCAGATTACGATACTGATCCAGCTCGATTTTCTCAAGAATTTTATTGGCAAAGATCAGGAGATATTTAGCTATCTTTTTAATGAAGAAAAGACATTATTGATCGAAGAATTTATGTCACCAGAGGTGGCTGATCTTGTTAATGAGATTGCCGGAACTCCAGCTGTCGGTACACTTTCTGAGGCATATTACAAATTAAAAGCACTGGAACTTTTGTACATGCTTTTTAAAAACCTTTCCAAACGACAGCAGATTAAGCAACAAAGTCTCCGTAGCGACGACATAGAAGCTCTTTACCGTGTCCGGGATGCGATCTCAATTTCTCTCGACAATACATTGACTTCGGATGAACTGGTAAAAATAAGTGGTATGAATGTGCTTAAACTCAGAAAGCTTTTCAAGCAAATTTTTGGCAAGGGTATCTACGAGTATTGCCAATACCTAAGAATGCAGGAAGCAGCCAGATTGATGCAGGAGAAACATCTTTCAGTTTCTGAAACCGGATATCAGTTAGGTTTTACTAATTTGAGTTACTTCGGGAGATTGTTTGAGCAACATTTTGGAATGAAGCCCAAGAAATGGAGCGCTCAGTGCAAGTTGCAAGCCAAGTAAGTAAGTACCTACCTGGTAATTTGATTCTTGCCACTATAATTAGTTTTCACCGTTCTGTATCAAATGCTGAAGCTCTGGATCCTTTTGAATCCTGTCCAGCTCATCATTTATAATTTTAATTACATCTGTTTTAATCTGTCGGTAATTAGCCTCTATTTCCTCTTTCATGGTATTTTTCCCGTCCTGATCTTCGAAGGATGCAATCTGGGGAATTCTCTGGTAGTTTTTGGTTTCCTCCGCAACCTTTTTATTATCTACCATGATTTCGGCATGGAAGATCTTCTGTTCAATCCTCTCCTCAAAATTGTCCGATACCGCGCCGACAAATACGCCCTGTGTCAGTGTTGAGATCTTTGAAGCTGGAATCAGGCTGTCAAGCTGTGTAGAGATCGAAGTAGATTTATCGTTCCTGTTAATACTCAGGCTCTGCCGTTTCTGCAAAACTTTCCCGAAACGTTCCGATAAACTTTTTGCGGTTTCTCCTACAACTTGTCCGCTGAATATATTTCCTACCGTGTTCTGAATAACTTTACTTTCCTTATCACCATAATCTCTTGTCAATTGTGAATAGTCCTGAAATCCCAGGCACACAGCAACTTTATTACTTCTGGCTGTAGCAATTAGGTTGTCCAAACCCCTGAAATATATGGTTGGTAGCTCATCGATAATGACAGAACTTTTTAATTGTCCTTTTTTATTAATTAGCTTAACAATCCTTGAATTGTACAAGCCAAGGGCGGCAGAGTAGATGTTCTGGCGGTCCGGATTATTGCCTACGCATAGGATTTTTGGTTCTTTAGGATTATTGATATCCAGAGTAAAATCATCACCGGTCATTACCCAGTAGAGTTGCGGTGAGATCATTCTTGATAAAGGGATTTTAGCTGAAGCGATTTGTCCCTGTAACTGATCCTGAGCGCCGCCAAGCCACGCATCCATAAAAGGGGAAAGATAGTTTTCAAGATCAGGATAAGAAGTCAGAATAGTAAAGACATCAGAGTACTTTTTATTCAGCAGTTCTATAGCATGAGGAAAAGTGCAATACCTGCCATTATCATAGATTTTAAGAAACCAAATAATCGCAGCAAGTAAGATGATCGGAGATTCCACAAAGAAATCTCCCTGCTTCTGAATCCAGCTTCTGTTGAGATTAAGCATGATGGTGTAGGCAGATTCGTAGGCATCTGAAATGTCTGTCATGAAATCCGGGTTGATCGGATTGCAGCGATGGCTTCTGCGCGGATCATCAAAATTGATTACATAGAATTTCGGCTTTACTTCATACTTATCAGTGTGCTTTAAAAGATGATTGTAAGCAATGGTAGAAAGGTCGTCGAACTTGAAGTCGTAGATATACATTGAGAAACCCTTCTCGATCTGCTGCTTGATGTAATTGTTTACCACAGCATACGATTTGCCGGAACCAGGAGTTCCAAGCACAATCGTAGCTCTGAAAGGATTGACAATGTTGATCCACCCATTATTCCATTTTCCCTTATAGTAAAACTTAGTAGGCAGATTGACAGAATATTCATTTTCGATCAGCTTCGTTTCTTGCTGAAAACTTTCGTTCTCATTATTGAAAACATCATCCATCAGATTTGTTCGGAGCAGGCGGCTCATCCAAACACCTGCAACCATTAATGCCAGATAGCCAGAACCTGTAGTGAGGATATACAGTAGGGTAGCAGTGAAAAGGGATAGCTTTAATAGAGGGAAATTGAAGAAGAAAAGGATGAAGCCTATCGCTAAAACCAAATAGATTTTAGGCCAGGTAATCTTTTCGTCCTTTACCCCTTTAGAGCCTAAACAACTTAATGCGAGCAGCACCAAGGCAAACAGTTTGGTATACATCGTGCGGGAAAATAAACCCGCCGTTTGCTGAAAATTACCTAATATTTTGTTGATGACCTCTAATGTCCAGCCACGTTCCACAAAGAAGCCGTAGCAAAACCAATAAAGGTGCATGAGTACCAGAATAATACTAACCGCTCTCATGAATGCCATGATTTTGGCTAAACCTCTTAAATCGTCTTCTCCCTGCATGGTAAAGATTTTATGTTAGGGCGTGAATGTAAAATCTACAAAGAGCGACTGTGCGAGTCTGGCATTAAGTGGCTTTGCCTAGCATTGTATGGCTTAAGTCCACACCAATCAGGAAATTTAAGTGATTATTAAAAATTTTGGAAGCAAATGGGAAACAAATGTTATTCCTTATCTAATTGTAGACCTTAGGCACTTAAATTACTTTTCATATACAAAAGCTTTTGTATCTTTCGTATAGAATTAGCCTCAGCTTAATGGGTCTGTCATGGGGATAAAGTCACTTTTACCATAACCTCATAGGCGATTTAAAGCTGGAGATTGCCACAATGAAAACATTAGATACGTACACATACTATTCAGATAAAAAAGCCAGAAGAAATCAAATTTTTCTTCCTCAAAATCTTGTATCATTCCTGGAAGAGGGTGAGAAGATCGTGCACTATGCTGAGCATAAAAAAACGATTACAAAAACCCATTTTGCGATACTTTCCGCAGGAAACTGTTTAATGACAGAAAAACTACCTGTAGATAATAGTTACCGTAGTACGATGCTATTTTTTGATAATGCAGCTCTCAACGAGTTTTTTATAAAATATGGTTCAATGGTCAATAAAATTTCATCCGGAACCATCAAAACGAAAAGGCCCCTTTTAGTTTTTAAGAAAGATGATTTCATTCAAAGCTATGTTGATTCACTTAAAATCATTCAGTCAAAACCATTAGATTTTTCGCAAAAATTATTACAATTGAAATTTGAGGAACTTATGCTTCATCTTTTGGAGAAGTACACGGATGAGATGCTCTCATTTCAAGCTGAAAAGCAAGAAGAATACGCAGATTTTCAAATCAGAAAAGCTGTTGAACTAAATATTACCAATAATCTTACGTTGCAGGAATTAGCTTTTTTATGCAATACCAGTATTTCTACGTTCAAAAGAAAATTTATCAAATTATATAATACAACACCAAGCCAATTCTTTTTACGGCAAAGGTTAAAAATGGCTCAAACATTACTGGTACATAACGAAAACCCCAGTGAAGTGTATTATAAAGTGGGATACGAAAGCCATTCGAGTTTTTCACAATCTTTCAAACAGGCTTTTGGCATCACACCAAAACAGTTTCAACAGCAAAATTTGGATGTTTCGCGACAATTTTTGAACGATTAGCACTAACCTTACCCAGCTATCCTGAGTTACTTTTGCCTTGAATTTAAAAAGGAAATAATGACAAAAAAGGATCTTATGGATATTGTTAATTATAGCAACTGGGTGGATGGAACCCTAATTAACTGGATTGAGCAAATTGATGATCGACAATGGGAAATGGAAATAGAAAGCAGTTTCAATTCCATTGCAAAAACAGTCCTGCACATTGTAAGTGCTAAAAAAGTCTGGATTGATTTCTGGCAAAACAATGCTGATCCTGTTTTTCTTTCAACCGAATTTACAGGCACGAAAAGCGAGTTAATTGTTATCTGGAAAAAGGTGATGGAGGATTATATGAATCTGATTGAGCATTTTCCACAAGAAGAGTACTCTAAAATCATCTCTTTGATCATTAGAGGCGAAAAATGGAATATGGAATTTTACCAAACTGTTCTCCATCAAAATAATCACGCTACTTATCACCGCGGACAATTGGTAACGATGCTACGCCAAGCGGGCTTTAGACACTTATCTAATACGGACCTGGCAACTTACTATGTGAAAATAAATAATGTAAATTAGCTCGACAAAAAGGCTATGATCCGCTAATTTAAATGGGAATAGCAGGAAATTGCTAATCCCTATTTTTGGCGCAGTAAAAAACATTTTACCTAAAGGTGCATAAACAGATAGACTTTTCTTACTTATGACCGCTTTTTCCTCCTCATTTTCTTTTTCATCTCATTTTCAAAATTTAATTCCTCATAATCCTCTCCGCGAGCTTCAGGCAAGAATCCTCCCAAAACATCCAATAAACCTTCATCTTTCTCCTCACTTAGGAAGTCGAATAAATGGTGAGGGTCTGATGGCATAAAATCCGCATCATTTGCTTTAAATATTCTTTTTGACTGATCTACGTCAGCGTCCTTAACGTCCGGTGCGATGCTGTGATTCCAATAACGAATGAAAGTATTGGCAGAAAATTCTTTTCCCAGGCGCGAGCCGTTCCACACGGTCTTAGAGTTATGGTCTATGAAAGTGATCCCGTAAATCCGGCCTGCCTCATTCCTGCGGACCACTGCGTTAATGCCCTTTTCGGCTAACTGCTTTTTAAATGTTTTCTCATCACTGGTCAATTTCAAGGCAGTACTGACAGCTGTTTGTATAGTCTTTTGCGTTGGATTATTTTTCAACTCTGCTTTGCATTTTGCAAAATGCTGTTCCAATGCAGCAAGGCCTGCATTTTTCCCAAATAATGAAGCTTTCAAAGGATGCCCTGCTTTTTCGCCTCTTTCATTTAAAGGGATGTAGAGTAGGCCTTCCCGAAATTTACCCTGTGTTTCTCTGCCTACCTTTTCTACAGTGATATTGAACAGGGAAAGCAAAGCATTGTATTCTCCCAGCGTTTGGTATTGATAATAGTTAGGCAGATGACGGACGACAGAAGCTACCTGACTTTTTACATCTCCAGCCTCATAATCCACCGGTTTGAATATTTTTTCATTTCGGTTGCGTTCCCTTCCGGTTGCTGGTATCAATCCGTACTTTCTTTCCAGTTCGCGGCAGACTTTCATTGAACGGATTTTCTCAAACTTGTCTGAAATCTTTACACCCTGCTCATTCACGCAGACCGATACAATATGGATATGGCTTCGGTCAATATCGTTATGCTTGAAGACGACAAAAGGTTGTTGCCCGTATCCCATTTCACGCATGTATTCTTCTGCCATTTCGCGGTATTTATTGTCGCTTACCTTGTCTTCTGGATCGGGATTCAGTGAAATGTGCAAAGTATGCCTATCGGTATTTCGATTGGCTATTAAATATGGTTCAAAGGATCGTACTAGTTTGGGCAAAGAATAACGTCCGTTGGTACTTTCGATCATCTTATTTATGAATATAATTTCCCCTTTTTTATTCTCCACTTTATTCAGGTTATAAGTAAGCGCGCCATATAAGTTGCCACTCCTGCCAATTTTTGCAATCATTTCTTCGCCTATTTTTTAAGATATTTTGCATCAAACTCGTCACTGATTTTAATGATCTTTTCACATAAAATCGCCATCTGCGCAGTCTGTTTCTCTAATTTGTATAGGAATGCCGCTGCTTTTTTCTCGGAGAAATGACGGTATAAAAGCTTTACAATCTGGTTATAATTTACAGCTACCGAACGAAACTGGCTATGAAAAGAGGTCAGCCGCATATAAAAATCAACTGTTCCCTTGTCGATCTTAACCGACTTTATTTCCTTACTGAACAACACAGTGGTAATGAACTTCGCTTTATTGGGCATACCTGATGCTTCAAAAAGGGATAAAAGTTTAGCATTTTCCGAGTCGGTAAGACGAAAAACGTGACGGTGGATGCACGGATCGGTTTTGGGCTTCCGTCCGCCTTTTTTGTAGTGGGTTTTATTATTCTGGTCCGACATAAATCCAATATTTAAAGTATAAAATCACGACTCCGGAGGGATTTTCCAGCCCCCGGCAGGGCAAGTTGTTTTGAGGCACTTAAAACAGTTATGAGGCACTCAAAACACAACTTGCCGTGTTCCGGTTAACACAAGAATCCGTCCTTCGGAACGGATTACAGTTACCAGGGAAAAACAGCTTAAGGCTGTTTCTTTGCCCTTTGATTTGTGCAGCCACCTTTGTCTAAATCTGTTCACAATTATCATCTTACAAAGTAAGAACCTACTTCAAAGAGTATCGCCAGGTGATACCTGACCAAATACTTCCATCCACTGCCAAACGCTGCCATATTAGTGAACACATGTATGTATCTGCATTACTTTGTGCTTATGAACCGATGTAAAGGCATAAATAGCTATACAGGTAGCAGTGTATCTACACAAGCACGCACCTATAGGGAGCTACGCAACTGTGCAGCGATAAAAGTGAATTGATGTACCTCCATGCTTAAGTACATAGTGTTTTGAGTATTTATGCAAGCTTCTGCGTGTATGCAGATTTGCTTACCTACCCTCCGACGTATAAGCATATTTAAGTATGCAGTTAAGTTACCGCATACCTTAATAAATGTAGGGTACATATAGTGGTAAGAAGCTAACTGTTGATATGCGGGCATAGGTAAAGAATAGATAAATAATTAAACAAGTAGAATATGGACGCAAAAAATAAAACAGTATTTATCGCCTTTTCTTCGCAGAAGGGCGGTGTAGGAAAAAGCACTTTTACTACACTTGTTGCAAGTACATTGCATTATCGCCTTGGCTACAATGTAGCCGTATTTGACGCGGATTTTCCGCAGCACAGCCTCATGAAAATGAAGACAAGGGATCTGGCAATGGTAATGGAAAACGAGACTTTGAAAAAACTGGCCTACAGGCAATTTACCAACATTAACAAGAAAGCATATCCTATTTCTCAGTGCAAAGCCGATAGTGTACTGGAGGAAGCACATGAATTTGTAAATGCTGCTACCGTTCCGCCTGATATTGTTTTCTTCGACCTGCCGGGAACCGTCAATACGCCGGGCATCCTGAAAGCACTGGCAGGAATGCACCACATTTTTACGCCTATTACAGCAGATCGTTTGGTCATGGAAAGTACGCTCATCTTTACACAGCTATTACAGGACGTGATTATGAAAAAAGGTGAAACCTCCATACAGACCATTAATCTGTTTTGGAACCAAGTGGATGGGAGGGAAAGCACCCCCCTTTACGAAGTGTATAACCAGCTCATCAAAGAACTGGGCTTAAGCTTGATGCGAAGCCAAATTAAGAACAGCACTCGTTTTCGCAAGGAAAGCGAAAGGGAGAGCAAAACTGTTTTTCGTTCTACGGTGATGCCTCCAGATGAACGGCTGATGAAAGCCTGCCAGTTAGACCTGTTCATTGAAGAATTTTTGAAAATCATCCAATTGTAGCGCTATGGATAAAGATAACAAAAGTAAAAGTACACCGGAGATCGATGAAGAGATGATGATGAAGCTGATGGTAGATGGTGTCAGAAAGGACGGCTTACTTCTTCCGACCGACCCTGATGAACAACAAGCAAAGCAGGATATAAAGGCAGATGAGGTTCCAAAGGAAAAGGCTGCCGTCAAAGGAAACAGGGCGAAGAGAACAGGCGAAGCCGATTACGAAAGTATCTTTTTCAAAAGACCTGACACGAATGCTCGTGATGGTAAAACCGTGTACATCCGCCCGGATTTTCATGAAAAGCTTTCGCGTATAGTACAGGTTATTGGAGAAGATAAAATAACGATCTATGCTTATCTGGACAATTTGCTCAATTACCATTTTCTGGAATTCGGCGAGCAGATAACCAAAAGTTTTAATGATAAATACAAACCTATTTTGTAGCGATGGAAATAATAATTGTGATATGCCTGTTGATCGTCATTGCCCTGCTATTGCATGACAGGATCGTTATTCAAAAAAAGTGTGAGCAAAAATCTACAAAAGAAAATATCAATTCCGGACTGCCTGATGTTATGGGCCATTCAAAGGCTCAAATCAGACAATCAATGCCAAGCATTTCCTCTAAAAGCCAAGAGCCGGCCCATATTCCTGAAGTCAATAATTTTGATATAGAAATCAATGGGAATCGTTTAAAAAAACAAGTTGCAGAGGAAGAGTTAGATGAAATCTTTGGTCAAGTATCTATCGATCTTGAAGAAGAGGAAGAAGAATGGAGGTCTGAAATTTCCAACGGCGATGACGGTTTAGCCCAAGGGGTCACCTTTGAAGAACTTACGGCAGTGGGGATGGTCCTTAATAAAGAGGTTGAAGATCCATCCATGAAGGCAAAAGCGGCTGAAACAGTTCACAAAATACAAGGAACCGAGCTTTTCGCTCTGTTGGAAAATTCGACGGTAGACGCTTCAAAGCGAATTGCAGAACTCTTGGACAATAAGCTTTCACGTGTAGCAGATAACAGCTCTTCCACCAAACGGAATGATTTCGATGGTTTTGATATTGGGGAATTCGTCTGAGACGGTTCCCCTTTATTCTGGCTCTTTCATGCGGACTAATACCGATGGTTTTTGATTTCGCGGGGTTTCCGTAAACCTAATTCAATAATTTCTAAAAACGAGAAAGAATGGAAAACAGCTTTGACCAAGATGCCTACGATTTGCGTGTTAAAAAGGGTATGCTTCCCACAGTAGATATTGCCGGGCACACGTTCTATGTGGATATTCGTATGGATATGTTGCGCCCAAAGGATGATTTTCTTTCTAAAGGCATTGTGTTCACCGATATACAGAATTATTATGATGCCGATAAACAACTGTACACGATACCATACAATCCAAAGACACATGAATTCCAGGAACCCGACTTCCTGACTATTAAAGAGGCGCCCAGGGATTTGATCGCTATCCGATTTTTCTCTGAAAAGCTTCTTGACAGAGTGGGATGGAACAGGAAGTATGGATTTGAACTTACAAACGGACTGTCAGAGCAGGGTTTGAAGTTACAGTTTACCGCAGTATGTATTCCCTGGGAGAAAACATGGTTAAACAAAATTATTAAAATAAACATGGAAGCAGAGATGAAACAATCTGCGAACAGTCAACTGAAGAAAGGGCAGTCATCACCGAGAAATAAACGGCGAAAAATGTAGCCAAGAAAATTACTTTTTAAGATTTACATAAGTACTTGTAATACTGGTAATTGGTGATGTGAATATTGGTTGATCTTCGATAGATTTCTTTACAAATGAGATCAAGAATTAAAACATATTTGCTGTACTTCGTTTTCACGGTATGTTTTATGTAAGTTCTATTTGCTGATAATCAAAATCCAGCCTTAAATGCTCCTTAATAAAATTGATATATTTTAAATCGTTTTCAGTTGCATGATACTGGCCTGCAACAATGTGCTTTTTCGGTTTTGAATCATTATCTGACTGGGAATATAAAAGGAGTTGTCCCAAAGCATCCCTTATACATCCTGAGGCATAAGGTGCCGATTTTACTTCGTATAAGACTATGTATTCAGGTTGGATGAGTTTAATATCAACATAATTTTCTTCCAAAAGAACATTCTCCCTTCCAAACTTTTTTACCAAAGATTTCTCTAGTGCCAACTGCAACTTATTATGTTTTTGTTCGGCTATGTAAGATCGGGTAGCACTTCTAAATTGATCAGAAGTATCTCGTGTTGTAGCTGCTTTTCTTATCCCTGGCTTATCATTAATAGCTGTAGCCTCTTCAGCAACAAGTTCTTTCTGATCCCTTCCAAAACGATCATATAAATGGCGCATATAGACATAAATATTTAGGTGAGCCGGCTTATTTTCGATCATCAATTCATGTATTTCGGGTATTCTTTTTGTATCAGAAGTGATCATACCAAAATGATTTGCTATCTTAAATAAGACCTCACGTCTAAAAATGGGTACCAAGCGTTCATTGGAATATAAAAATGCAATTTTCCATTTAAAAAGATCTGGTAATAGTAGCTCGCTTAGCTCTTCAAATCGTCCATTTTCTGCTAAATGTGCGATACGGATAACATCTAATTTTATATTTTCAAAGGCCTCTTCACTATTCTCACCATAGGCCTTAAGCCAGGAATAAGTATCATCACCTTTATAATTTTTTGGTTTTTTAGAATTTGGATCTCGTTGGTAGATACCAAATTTTATCGATGTCATTCCCTTATTACTCCCCAGCATCCGTGTTTTCGTTTCAATCCATTGGCAAAAAGTATCTTTATTGCCCAGACCAACATATTCTTCTATGGTAAGCGTGTGTAATTTCTCGATCGGCCATCTGGCGAGAAATTGATCATGGATATCTTCAAGTTCAGTAACTGTCATTTAAGATGAGATATTAATTTAAATTTTAAGAGATTTTTTATAACATTAATTTAGTCAATGTATTCGTCTTTTATATTTTTTTTAGCTGATCGATTGTAAACCTAAGCCTATCGATCAGATTATCATAAGTTAGGATCTCCACTACATTTTTATATTTTCTTTTAACAACTTCAAAATCACTTTTCTGATCAGAACTAAGATTGTTTTCTCTACCCATTATAATCAATCCACTTGGATTTGCTATCTTGATGTCAAAGCCCTTTGGTAATTGTTCCTTATACCGTTCCGTCAAAAATTTTTCGCCATCTGTACTCCAACGGTTTAGGTAATAAATATATTTTTCAATCTGCATCACCGTTCCCGATAGTTCCCGCAGAGGAATATAATTATCTCGATATAAACCTTTGGTCATGATCACATTTTCAAAAGGTTTTTTAATTTCGATAATATCTACATAGCCATTTGAGTCAATCAACATTAAATCAAGTTGTTTATCCTTAATTCCGTTTGATAACCTTGCTTGAATAGGGACTGACTTAAATACAAAAATGTATTTAGGATAAAGTAACTGTACAATCTGCAAAATTTCGTCCTGCCACTGATGTTCACTATACTTATCTTCATCTTTAAGCATTTCCTTTAATTTCTCTAAAATCGTTTCATATTTTAAAAGGTCTATAGCTTGAAATGTCTTTTTTAGATTCTTACCTTCCTTCGTCAACTTATCGTCTATGAACTTCTGGTAAGTTTTTTCTGCATCTTTAACTCCATCTAAATAATTTCTTATAACGGATGATAATCTTGCCTCAACATATTTTCTTCGCTCATAATCTGTAGGAAAAAATTTTAGAACTTTACTGTATTCCTCAAGTGGGATCGCACTCGTGTTGTCTCCCCCTAAATAGAAGTCATTTGTAGATATCTTTGAAATTACATTAAATACGGAAACATTTGAATTTGCAAGAAAAAGTTTGTTTTTGAGAGAAATATCTTTGTGGATATAAATATCAAAGTTACCAACGAGTATGCCCTTTTCGATCCTCCAATAATCTCCTTCAAGCCTCGCAAAACTAAAATGTACTACAGGCTCTAGAAAAGGATCACTAAAGTTTTCTTCATCATCTTCAACTTCATCTTGATCAATCAATTCTTCGTTATTTATAAGATGCTGCTGTTCAAAGTTGTAGGTTCTCTTAAATCTAATGAAGCCTTTGTGTTTAATAGCCTCACTAATCCAGTCCACTGACCCACTATAGTCCGCAGTGTATCTAAAGAGTATTTTTTGGTTTACTTCTATAAAATCAATCATTGCTCTGGTTTATTAGTTTAGTTATGCTTTCTCAAAGATCTATATCAAAACTTTATTAGAAATAAGAAAAATTATAGTGGTTAAACTCAAAAGTTCTGGGTCCAGAAAGCCTGTTCACTTTTTGTACTTTAATGATAGGCTAATTTATAAAATAAATATTTATCAGCCATTACAAGCCAAATTAATCCAAAGACTGCCAATATCTTAAGGCGCTTCTATTGTCATGACACCTTTGTTTCCAAGCCCGCATGACGCGGGGATTATTAACCGATAAAATGTTAAAATCATGGAAAAACAAAGAAAGAAGCTGCTGGCAACCTATATCATATTGCTGGCGGGTACAGAAGCATTTGCTCAGGGAAATGGGGTAGGGGGCATCAATGAAGCGACTCAAATGGTGACTTCCTATTTCGATCCGGCAACCAAGCTTATTTACGCCATTGGCGCTGTCGTTGGGTTGATCGGGGGGGTTAAGGTATATAACAAATTCAGCAGCGGCGATCCCGATACCAGTAAGACGGCTGCCAGCTGGTTTGGGGCCTGTATCTTCCTGATTGTCGCTGCAACAATTCTACGTTCATTCTTCCTTTAATCCTGTGCCTTATGAACAACTATAACATCAATAAGGGCATAGGAAGAACGGTTGAGTTTAAGGGGTTAAAAGCGCAGTACCTTTTCATTTTTGCCGGCGGTCTGCTTGGAATATTAATCCTTGTCATGGTTTTTTACATGGCTGGGGTTAACTCTTACCTCTGCTTATTTCTGGGCGTGGCCGGAGCCTCTCTTCTAATCTGGCAGACTTTCTCGCTAAACAGGAAATACGGCGAGCATGGGCTTATGAAAGTCGGTGCCCTAAAAAGCCATCCCAAGTACATCATCTGCCGCAAATCTATTAAGCGCTATGTGAAACCTTCCAAAAAAGTTGCACTATGAGAAACACGAGCAAAGCAACAACGCTGGAAAGTAAATTTCCTTTGCTGGCTGTAGAGGATCACTGTATCATTTCAAAGGAAGCGGATATTACAGCCTGCTTTCAGGTTCACCTTCCTGAAATTTTCACGGTTGCCGGTGCTGAGTATGACGCGATGCATTCAGCATGGCACAAGGCTGTGAAAACATTACCGGACTACACGGTCATCCATAAACAGGACTGGTATCTGAAAGAAAATTATGCGCCTGATATCACCGGCGATCATCTGAGTTTTCTGGCCAAATCCTACCAACAGCATTTTAATGAAAGACCATTTTTAAATCACTACTGCTATGTATTCATCACTAAGACCTCGAAGGAAAGAATGCGGATGCAAAGTAACTTTTCAACCTTATGCAAAGGGGTGCTGGTTCCAAAAGAATTGCGGGACAAGGAAGCCATTTCCAGGTTTATGGAGTCAGTGAGCCAGTTTGAAAGGATCGTTAATGATTCATGCTTTGTGAAATTGGAGCGGCTGAATGAGGATGATATTATCGGGACGGACGGCAAACAGGGATTGCTTGAGCAGTACTTTACACTTTCAAGACAGCCGGGAGCATCGCTTGAAGATATTGCATTGGGAGCAGAAGAAATGCGCATTGGAAATAACAGGTTGTGCCTGCATACTTTGTCTGATACAGATGATTTGCCGGGCACCGTATCAACAGATACCCGGTATGAAAAATTATCTACCGATAGGAGCGACTGCCGTTTATCCTTTGCTGCTCCGGTGGGCCTGCTGTTGAACTGCAACCACATTTATAATCAATATTTATTTCTTGATAACAGCGAAGAAAACCTTAAAAAGTTTGAAAAGTCAGCAAGGAATATGTACTCGCTTGCAAGGTACAGCAGAGCCAATCAGATTAATAAAGAATGGATTGAACGCTACCTTAATGAAGCACATTCTTACGGGCTTTCGTCGATCCGCGCACACTTTAACGTGATGGCATGGTCAGACAATCCGAATGAGCTGAAGCAGCTGAAAAACGATACCGGGAGTGCACTGGCATTAATGGAATGCAAACCCCGACATAATACTACCGATGTAGCCACATTGTATTGGGCTGGTATCCCGGGGAATGCCGGTGATTTTCCAAGCGAGGAAAGTTTTTACACGTTTATTGAGCCGGCATTATGCTTTTTCACGGAGGAAACCAATTACCAAGATTCACTTTCACCGTTCGGAATCAAGATGGCTGACCGGTTAACGGGAAAACCTATCCATCTGGACATCTCCGATTTACCGATGAAAAAAGGAATCATCACGAACCGGAATAAGTTCATTCTCGGGCCGTCGGGTAGTGGTAAATCTTTCTTCACCAACCATATGGTGAGGCAGTATTATGAGCAGGGCGCTCATGTTTTGCTGGTAGATACGGGGAATTCCTACCAGGGATTATGCGAACTCATTAAAGGGAAAACCAAAGGCGAAGATGGGGTTTATTTCACGTACACCGAGGACAATCCTATTGCCTTCAATCCATTCTACACCGATGACGGGGTGTTTGATATTGAGAAGAGAGAAAGTATCAAAACCCTGATCCTTACCCTTTGGAAGAGAGATGACGAACCGCCAAGCCGTGCGGAAGAAGTAGCGCTTTCCAATGCAGTGAGCGGCTACATCGACCAGATCAAAAAGGATAATGTCAATCCTTCCTTCAATGGATTCTATGAATATGTGAAAGGCGGTTACCGCACGATTCTCGAAGCAAAGCAGGTCCGGGAGAAAGATTTTGATATTGCCAACTTCCTGAATGTCCTTGAGCCCTATTACAAAGGCGGTGAATACGACTACCTGCTGAACTCGGAAAAGCAACTGGATTTACTAACCAAGCGCTTTATCGTGTTTGAGATTGATGCCATTAAAGACCACAAGATCCTCTTTCCGATTGTAACCATCATCATTATGGAGGTTTTCATCAACAAGATGCGCCGGCTGAAAGGGATCAGAAAGTTAATCCTGATTGAAGAAGCCTGGAAAGCGATTGCTAAAGAAGGCATGGCAGAATACATCAAGTACCTCTTCAAGACAGTCAGAAAATTCTTTGGTGAGGCCATTGTAGTGACCCAGGAAGTGGATGATATTATCCAGTCTCCCATTGTGAAGGAAAGTATCATCAATAATTCCGATTGCAAGATCCTGCTTGACCAGCGCAAGTATATGAACAAGTTCGATGACATCCAGGCAATGCTCGGCCTTACCGACAAAGAGAAAGGTCAGGTACTTTCTATTAATATGAATAACGATCCCTCCCGATTTTATAAAGAAGTGTGGATCGGACTTGGGGGCACGCACTCAGCTGTGTATGCAACGGAGGTGTCGCCAGAAGAATACCTGGCGTATACAACCGAGGAAACAGAAAAGCTTGAAGTGATGGAACTGGCGAAGGCGCTTGACGGCAATGTGGAGCTCTCTATTAAAAGGATTGCTGCCTACAAAAGTGAAAATTCATAAAATTCTACAAACCCAAACATTTTAAATCCAAAACAATGAAAAAGTTAATCTTAAGCTGCGCCTTACTGTTTGGTATGGCCACAGCCAATGCCCAATTCGTGGTAACAGACCCCACCAACCTGGCTTCAGGCATCTTAAATTCTGCCAATGAAATTGTGCAGACTTCCAATACGGTCACTAATGTGGTGAAGAACTTCAATGAGGTAAAGAAAGTTTATGAACAGGGTAAAGAGTATTACGACAAACTTAAAGCAGTTACCAACCTGGTTAAAGATGCCAGGAAAGTACAGCAGACGGTGCTTATGGTCGGTGATATCTCAGAAATGTATGTGAGCAACTTTGGCAAGATGATCAATGATCCTAATTTCTCTGCACAGGAACTAACGGCCATCGCCTTCGGGTATTCAAAACTGCTCAACGAAAGCGGAGGACTGCTAAGTGATCTCAAACAGATTGTAAATGCGTCCTCCCTTTCTATGAATGATAAAGAGCGAATGGAAATCATTGACCAGGTGTATAAGGAAGTGAGTGAATATCATAAACTGGTAAGGTATTACACCAACAAAAACATCTCGGTAAGCTACCTGAGAGCGAAAAAGAAAAATGACGCTCAGCGTGTACTGAAACTCTACGGTACAGCCAATCAGAAATACTGGTAGAATTGATCATCTCTAAAAAATAAATAAGATGGACTTTGAAAATTTGCATGAAATATTGCGCTCGTTATATGATGAAATGTTGCCGCTGTCCGCCACAATGGCGGCAGTGGCCAAAGGCGTAGCAGGGCTCGGTGCCCTGTTCTATGTGGCCTTGAAAGTTTGGCAGGCGCTGAGCCGCGCTGAACCTATTGATGTATTTCCCCTGTTAAGACCTTTTGCAATAGGCCTCTGCATTATGTTCTTTCCGACAATCGTCTTGGGAACAATCAATGCCGTACTAAGTCCCGTGGTTTCCGGTACACATAGTATGCTGGAAAGCCAGGTGTTGGATCTGAATAAATTGCAGCAGCAAAAAGACCAGCTGGAACGGGAGGCGATGTTACGTAATCCTGAGCAGGCTTATCTGGTATCTGATGAGGAATTTGATAAAAAACTCGAAGAGCTGGGCTGGTCTCCATCCGATTTGGGAACAATGGCGGGCATGTACCTGGAGCGGCAGAGTTATAAAATGGAAACAGCCATAAAAAACTGGTTCCGGGATCTGCTTGAAATTCTCTTTCAGGCTGCCGCTCTGGTAATAGACACGATACGCACCTTCTTCCTTATCGTTCTGTCAATCCTGGGGCCTATTGCGTTTGCCATTTCGGTATGGGATGGATTTCAGTCTACCATGACCCAATGGATATCAAGATATATAAGCGTTTACTTGTGGTTGCCAGTAGCTGATATCTTCAGCTCTATTCTCGCTAAGCTGCAATCGCTTATGCTTGAAAAGGATATTGAAAAATTGTCCGATCCGGAGTTTATTCCCGATGGTTCTAATACAGTTTACATCATTTTTATGATTATTGGAATTGTCGGATACTTCACTGTTCCTACGGTAACGGGCTGGATTATCCAGGCTGGCGGCGCAGGAAACTTTATGAGGAATGTAAACCAGACCTCTAACAAAGCTGCTAATGTCGCCGGTGCGGGTGCTGGAGCTGTTGCAGGGAATATAGGCGGGCAACTACTAAAATAACCAGTACGATTAAAAAGTAAGAAAATGGAATTTAAAACCTTAAGAAATATCGAAAACAGTTTCAAACAGATAAGGCTTTACGCTATTGTATTTGCAGCCTTATGTGTTCTTATTGCCGGATACGCGATCTGGAAAGCCTTCAGCTTTGCCGAAGAGCAGAGACAGAAGATCTATGTCCTGGATAACGGAAAATCACTGATGCTGGCTTTATCACAGGATGCGGCAACGAACCGGCCAGTGGAAGCGCGCGAACACGTTCGCCGCTTCCACGAGCTTTTTTTTACGCTTGCACCGGATAAAAACGCGATTGAAAGTAATATGAAAAGGGCTTTTGACCTTGCTGATAAGAGTGCCTTCAACTATTACAAAGACTTATCGGAAAAAGGGTATTACAACCGCATTATATCAGGGAATATCCAGCAGCGGATCGAAGTTGACAGTGTGCAATGCAATTTTGATATATATCCTTACGCGGTAAAGACATTCGCCAGGCAATATATTCTCAGAGAAAGTAACCTGACCGAAAGAAGTTTAATCACTTCTTGCTTTCTGGTAAACTCAGTCCGGTCAGACAGCAATCCGCAAGGATTTAACATCGAGAAATTCAGTGTCATAGAAAATAAGGATCTGCGGGTCAGTGAACGCTAAATATAAGATGATGGAAAAAGGTTATGACTTAGACACGTTCGCGAAAATCCTGACAGAGAAAGGATACAGCGGTAATTTTCAGACAGCGGCGGGCTATTCCGACACAGTGAAAGAAAGTATCAGCCGGTTCCTGGAAGCGTATCGCAACGGAGAGGAAACGATCAGAAATTCTGAATTGCGACTGAATACCTATCTGCAATACAATGGGGAAGATAAGCCCTACGTCCATTGCTATATGTCCGTAAAATACCACAATGAAAAATTTGATCTTCTAAGCATGGATATCAAAAAAAAGGATTGCTATGGGAATTTAATAAAAAAATCAGAACTAACCGGCCTGTCCTTGTCGACAATTCCTACCGCCAGGGAGGCAATAGCGATGGTTAATGAAAAATTGAAACAAAAGATGGTACCCCGAAAGAAGGGTTTCGGCCTGTAAACTTATAACAATATAAGAAATGGAAAAGATAAGAACAATGATCAGAAACCAATGTGAAAATCTTAATTCAGATTGGCAAAAACTTACTCCCCGAAAGCAAAGAAAATGGATCATCTGCTTTTTTGCGGGATACCTGCTCCTGACGGTAATCGTCGTGCTGAATGCCTGGTATGGTGAAACCGTGAAAAACAATGTTGTTGCAGACCATATCCGCAATCCCATTACAGAAAGGGAGGAACAGCTGACAGATTCGTTAACTAAAAAAATTAAAGATCATGAAAGACAATGATAAAAATAAAGCTACGGTAAAGCTTACTGAGGTCAATGAAAAAGGAATCCCTGAGAGCGAAGCAGATGATGGAAGTAAAATCCAAAAGCTGAAAAAACCGATCATTTTCGTACTGATGGGTATCGTTTTTCTCGGATGCATGTATCTGATCTTCTCACCTTCATCGGATGAAAAACTTCTGGAACAACCTGGTCTGAATGAAGCAGTCCCCCAATCAACGGAAGCCGCTATGCAGTCTGATAAAAGTAAAGCCTACGAGAGCGACTTGCTCGAACAGAAAGAAAAGGAGAAAAAGCAAGCACTTAATGCCTTGTCCGACTACTGGAGTGCAGATAGTACCGGTTCAAATGTAAAAGCGGCAAGTGCTGTAAACAATTTAGAAGCCAACCATAATCAGGCACTAGGAAGTTACCGTAACATCCAAAGTACACTTGGGAACTTCTATGAAGACCGGGACGAAAGCAGTAGCCTGAGAAATGAAATAAAATCGCTGAAAGCGGAACTTGCTCAAAAAGACGCACCGCCTGCCAATCCTGTAGCCAATCAGCTTGAATTGATGGAAAAATCCTATCAGATGGCAGCGAAGTATTTCCCTACGGGCAGTAATTCAGGAAAAATAGATGAGAAGCAGGCAAGTGGTTCAGGCATTAAGGATTCCGGTAAAGAAGATAAGCAGAAGATAGCTTTCGCCGCGCTGTATCCTGCCAGAAAAAACATCGTTTCCGGGCTCCGCCGTGAGCCCTCAGACAGTGCTTTGCTATCTCAATTAAGTAATCTAAAAACCAGGGAGTTCAATACGGCGGGAAAAGTACAGGAAAGCAATCAGGTTGCCAATAGTATAGCGGCCTGTATTCATGATACACAAATCATTGGTGCTGACAATTCGGTACGGATACGGCTTTTAGATGACGTGCGGCTGTACAAAATGGTCATTCCAAAAGGCACTGTCATTACGGCGATAGCCAAGTTTCAGCAGACACGGCTTCAGCTCCTCATCAACTCGGTAGAGTACAAAGGTCATATTATGGCAGTTGAATTAACCGCTTATGATGTAGACGGACAGCCAGGCCTGGCGATTCCGTCCTCTCCGGAAAGAAATGCGCTCACTGAAATCGCAGCCAATATGGGAAACACCGGAGGAACGAACATTTCAATGAGTTCGACGGCAGGTCAGCAGATTAAATCCGATCTGAGCAAAAGCCTTGTACAGGGGATTTCCGGATACTTTGCAAAAAAAGTGCGGGCTCCAAAGATTACGCTAAAGACCGGCTATAAACTATTTCTCGTCTCTAAAAAATAATATTAACCCATAATAAGTACTTATGAAAACGCTAATAAAAGGCCTGTTTATGCTCCTTACGGTATTGACCAGCCAGCTTAAGGCCCAACAAAACGATTCAATACCCAAAAGCGACACGCTTGAAACCGGATCAAAATTAAGGGCCGGAAAGATAGAGCCGTACTGGCTTACCATTACTTACGATAAGACCACCCACATCATTTTCCCTTCAAAGATTAAATATGTTGACCTTGGGAGTGATAACCTGATCGCCGACAAGGCCGATGAAGCTGAAAACGTTTTACGCATTAAAGCTTCGGTGCAGGATTTTGATACTGAAACCAACTTCTCTGTAATCACTGAGGACGGAAGATTTTACTCCTTCGATGTCTTTTACAGTAAATATCCTGCGACCTTAAACTATGATGTTGAGAAGATGCTTCAATCCCGGTTAAAGGAAAAACTGAATGACGTCTTGTTTGAAGACCTGGGGGAAAGCAACCGGCCCTCTATAATTGAAGCGGCAATGAAAACGATTTATAATAAAAATAAAAAGTTCATACGGCACATCGGTTCCTACAGCTTCGGGATCAGCTTTCTGCTTAAATCCATATACATCTATAATGGAAAGTATTTTTTTCATACTGAACTTAAGAATAGTACCAACGTCCCTTTTCCTATTGATTTTATGACCTTCAAAATTGTCGATAAGAAAACATCGAAACGAACCGCTGTTCAGGAAAACGACCTGATTCCGATAAGACTTTATCTCCCGTTAACGGATGTTCCGGATAATGGGCACGAGCGCAATGTGTTTCTGCTCGACCAGTTTACCTTAGCAGATGATAAAGTGTTAGTCATCGAAATCTTCGAGCGCAATGGCGGAAGGCATCAACGGATCGAAGTAGAAAACCTTGACTTAATCCACGCCAGACCCGTGACTGATTTGAAACTTATCTTCTAAACAAAAACCTAATTAAAATGAACAAAATTATAACTACCGTCCTCCTGCTTATGGTAAGCAGTACGGTTTTGTACAGCCAGCGGCTGATTAAAGGACAAAAAGGTTTTGAGGCTACCTTTGGCATGGTCGCAGATCAGAAGGCGATCCATAACAATTTTTACCTACAGGCTGGCATAACTATTAATGGCAAAAGTGGAAACTATCAATTTTTGTCCGCAGAATATTCCCGCAGGACGCATGAATTTGAGAACTACCTGATTCCTGTTGACACCTATCTCGGTGAAGGCGGATACAGCTTGGTTTTATTTGGGGACCTGTCGAAAAGCATCTCTTTAAACCTGGGTATTAGCGCAGTGGCCGGCTATGAAATCATCAACAACAGCAACTCTATTCTGCCGAGTGGAGCGGTTATAGAAGCTAAAGATGGCTTCGTGTATGGTGCCGGCGGGCGGCTTTCGCTGGAAACTTACCTGACTGATCATTTTATACTGCTAGTGCAGGGTAGAGTAAAAGGGCTATGGGGAACTTCGGCGGAACAATTCAGGCCAGCTTGCGGGGTTGGAATCCGCTACATTTTTTAATCAAAAACCTGAAACAATGAATACTATATTTGAAAGAGAAAAAAGATCTTTTGTAAAAAGATTGATTTTAATGGCAACTACTGCCACATTATTAATTCTGGTAATGGGACTACATTCGTGTGAAAAAGAGCTGGATATTCAAACAGATTTTCCATTTGAACTGGAAGCGATGCCTGTACCTAAAGCTATTGGAAAAGGGGAAACGGTAACCATTCGCTTAACGATCAAGGCCGAAGGAGATTATAACGGGATCAAGTACAAAATCCGGTACTTTCAATTTGACGGTGCAGGTAACCTGATCTTGTCAGGCAAAACATTAAAGCCGAATGATTTATTTCCTTTACCGGGTAAGGAATTCGTACTGTACTACATATCGGCCTCTAACGTAACACAGGCTTTTGACATCTGGGTATCGGACAATAAGGGCAACGAACAAAAGTTGAGTTTTCAGTTTAATTCGAAAGCAAATTAGAATCTTAAAAAAAAAGAGTGTTGCAAAACACTCTTTTTTTATTTAATTATAATAAAAAACTTACCGATTTAAGTCTTATTAGGATGAAAATCCGTAGAAACACTGATTGTCTAAGGTGTTATCTTTTATAATTTGGTAGAACAAGCTAAACAAGCCAAAAATTGAATTATATGATGGGAAGCCGAAGCCATGTTTCCTGTCCGCCACAGTTTATTCTGACGCAATAATTGATAAGATAGCGTCCTGAAATATTCTATTAGACAGTATACTTCTGTTTTTTGGGTAGGTTTTCAGTTTTAAGCCGGTTGATATTGGCTGGCAGATTCAGTATAAAAACACAGATAAATTATGAAAGAAAATGACATTACGATCACGGAGTGCTCTAAATGCGGCGCCCGTTATGAAAATTATTTCAACGCATCACCTTGCTGCAAAGCCGTAATTTTTAAAGTAAACGAACACGGCAAACGTACCGCCATAACTTTTTTGAGTACACTTACTCTGCCTCCGGCAAACTTGCGTAAATTCCTTGAGGCCGCCCAGGACAATGCAAAAGTATTGTAAGTATACTATTGATGATAACGGCAAAAATGAGTTTGAGTTTAATTCTAAAAAAAATTAGAACCTAAGAAAAAAGAGTATTTAAACAACACTCTTTTTTTTACTTCTATTTAGATACATCTTTCAGTAAAGGAACTGGAGTGACTTTGTAACCGTGCTTCTTAAGATTATTGATAATTCCACAGTCTCCAAAAAGATGCATTAAGCCCACTGCGATAAAGGCATTGTTATTTTGCAGAATCTGTTCAATTTCAGGCATCCATTTTTCATTTCTATTAATTAACATGGCATCATTCTCAGCGCATTTAACATTAAATTGATAGTCAAAATTCATATCGCCCATATAGGTATTTGCTATTCGGCACAACTGATTTTTATTTTTTTTCTTTTGCAAATTTTTAACTCTGGCAGCAATTCCTTCTCTGAATGCTTTCCAATCATAGATTTGCATAGCGTTTATTGCTTTAAACTGGTCAGCGTTACTTTCCAGCCCCTGGAGTTTGATGTTGGCATTTTGAGCTAATGACAGAAGGTAGTCATCTAAATGCTTTGCTGTATCAGACGGTTTTGTTGTCTCACAAACATCCAATACGTACAGTTGCTCTAGTTTTAAAGCCAGCTCAGCAGGGAATGCTTTGCTTATGGGCGCTGGCCAATCCTTAGAGATCGATTCCAGATACTCAACATCTTTTTTATCAAGGTCCTCCCTATACGAAAAGTTATCGGGCCTGTTGTTCATTACATCAAGTATCGTTTTCTTTTTATCTTCAACCGATTCGAAAACAGCAATATTGGAACGGAGTAATAATGATTTGATCATCGGTCTATCATCGACAAAAGAATTGCCTACCTGATGAAGTGTACCCAGCAGATAGGAGACATTTTGGGTTCCCGGCCTTTCTATTTTCCACAGGATTGTTTCCTGTGCAAATAGGAATTGAATGGTTAAAAGGAAAACTGAGAGTAAGAGCGTTTTAGATTTCATCAATCATTTTTTTAGGTTAGTATAAATTTAAAATAAAAATTGATAGGTATATAAAGCCGGACAGTATCCGGCTTTAATGTTGCTTACCAGCTAAAGCCTAAAGTTGCCGTCGCCCCATAGGTAACAGCTCCCGTTTGTGGATTGTAATTTGTACTACCACTTACAGAAACAGAAGTTTTCTTTTTGCTATTGCTACCTTTAGAAGCTTCTGCTGGAACAGGTTCTAATATTATGGGTTGCCTGCCAATTACATTAGCTGCTAATTGCCATCCGAGCAAATAATTAAAATCATCGGGCAAAGATTTGTAATATTGTGCCTGTTCATCAGTTAATTTAAAATTGTTTTGTACCCAGGATCTTGCATCTTGAGAAATCACAACGGCTTGTCTGGTTAATTCCTTGCCGTCAAGCGCATATAATTCTTTCTGTTTCGCTTGTACTCCTTCCGGAGTAAATGGATAAAGTGCCATGTTTTTTAAGGTTAAAAAGTAAAAAAATAGTTATTGTTTTTTTATAGTATTTGTAGCTACACAACTATTTCATAAAATTACTAACCTCTGTTTTTACAACCTATAGGAGTTTTACCTATTTTTTATCAAGTTCGTAGATATCAATAATTCGATGGCTGATGCAGTACAATACTGCTGAAAGCATGGTGTCAAAACCATATTTCTGCTGGATATTTTGTTTGTGTGCATTTACTGTTTTCGTACTGATGAACAATTGATCTGCAATTTCTTTAGCCTTTAAGCCCATGGCAGTCAGCGATAATATTTCCTTTTCTCTTGCCGTGAATGAAACTTCGTGCTTTTTGTCAAGTTTGAGGCTGTCGTTATTCCTGATTTCGTTGACGATTGAGGTAAGATTTTTCTCGAAATAAAAACTGTCATCCTGAATTTTCCAGATTGCATTCTCCAGCTCTGCAGGGGGAGTGTTCTTGGTAAAATATCCATGTACGCCCAATGTTATGCATTTCCTTATGCTTTCAATCTCATCCATAAGGGTAAGAATTAATATCTTAATATTCGGATACAGCTTTCTTATCTTCTCTGAGGTTTCAAAACCGTCCATTTCAGGCATCTGTAAATCTAGCAAAAGAATATCTGCGGGAATAGTATCCAGTTTTTGGATAAGTTCTATTCCGTTGCCAGCCTCTAGGACCACAGTCATATCGGCAAAGGTATCAACCAATAAATGAAGGCTTTTTCTAAATAAAATATGGTCATCTGCGATGGCAATCCGTATCATAGTAATAAATTTGAATTGTATTTCCTGTATTGGCGGGTATTTGTTTGAGTCTGGCTTTGATTTGCGAAACCCTGGAAGTGATATTTTTTAATCCCATACCCGATGGATTCTTCAGGTTTTCTAAAAAGTCAAAGCTTCTTCCATTGTCTGTTATTTCAATCAGAATAAATCCACTTTCTCTAATCATTGAAATCCATATTTGACTTGCATTTCCATGTTTAATGATATTGGTGACCAGCTCCTGAATAATCCGGTACAACTCATAGGAATCGTAGGGAGGCAGCTCTATTGATGATACGCTGTACTGTTCAGAAACCGAAATCTGATTCCATTTTCTGACTCTGTGAAAATAACTCTCTAAGGTTGCTATCAGTCCCTGCGTTTCCAGCATAGGCGGCATTAAATTGTAACTGATCCCCTGGATGTTTCCAAGCGTACTGGCGACTATGGTTTCAAGTTCTTTTAATATAACCTCATTCTGCGGTGCATTTTTACTGTGCTTTAAGATTGCTATATAGTTTTGCACTGCATTCAAATCTCCACTGATCCCATCATGAAGATCAGAGGCTATCCTTTTACGTTCCCGTTTCTCAGAAGCTAAAGAGATCTTTAGTAATTTTTCAGATTCTTGCTTCTTCATCCTTAACAATTTATTGCGATGGATTAGGACAATAATTAACACACTTAGTACAGAGCCAAGCAAAATAGCCGTCCCCATCCAGAAGAATAACTTGATGTTTATTTCGTTTTCCATACTCCGATAATTAACAGTATCCTTAGAATAAGCGTAGCGATAATGTTCACTAACCAATAGTTATAATCACCGTTTTTAAAGAAATAAGAACTGAAGAGAAAAAGTAAAAATGTACTGGCATGATAGATTGATAAGCCGACGGTGTAATAGAACGATGGTTTTTTCCATAAATCTATCTTGGTATCATCCAGCAAATCTTTAAAATAGCAAAAGGAGAAAAAGAAGACAAAAAGTGAAATTGAAAAGGTGTTTACCGCTAGTGTTAGGCCTTTATGCTCTTCATTCCAATAGAGAAATGATATAAGATAGGTTGAAATTAGAACGACAGCAAAGAAATAGAGTATTTTTTTGTAACGCAGCCTGTAGAGATGGAAGAAATAATAGAATAGGGAGATCATTTCTAATCCAGAATAAAGTTGAAACCAATAAGCAGTATTTATCTTTAAGATTTCTGTTCCGAAAAATTCATATAAAGTAGCAACAGCGGTAACCCAGATAAAAGAGATTGCCGGTTCGTTCTTGTCAAAAGCCCTTCTTTTCCACAGCAAAATGCTTAAGGGTACAATTCCTATAAAAAGAGCTAAAAAATATAATATTTGGTACAAAGTGCTTTATTTCATTAATGAAGAGTCTTTAGGACAGTCCGTAGGACAAGGTTTTAGCTTTTCCAGAATGATACCTTCTGTCATATCATCACCGTTTTTATCTACACCCACTAAAACAAGGTTAGCTTTGTTTTTATCCGGATCATATCCATTATATATTCTGATCCCAGCACATCCGATTTGCTGAAGTAGCGATTCCACCAATTGCTTTTCTGCATAGTAAGCTTTGGTAGCTTCGGGGTTTCTTTCCTGAAAGGCGTGTGTAAATTTTACGGCCTCTCCCAAGGAGATAATATTACCTCCAGTAATGTCTGATTTCATATCACCTGTGTTTAGTGCCATACAGCGTATATTATCATACATCGTACAGGCGTGGATAAATGACTTTTTATGTATGCACTCTTATTAGATGGGAGTGTATGGGAATAAATGTAGTTAATTATTACTATTTCTCACAAATGTGATATAAATTCATGATATGTTTTCGTATTAGTCATACTACATGTCACTTAAGGCAAATTTAGACGTTTTAATAATACACATGAATAAAATCATGCAATATCTACCTAAATAGATATTATCAATAATGCAACGTTTTCATTATTAGTGTCATACGAATTGAATACGTCCTAACTTTAAACCAATCTGATGAAAACGTTGAGTATATAACTCAAAAAAATTATGTGTATAAATTAATTATATTGGCCTCTGAGTTTGCATGTGTTAAAACCTACTATATTGATTATAGTTTTTTGTTTGAGCCGACAAAAATTTGAAATTTTGGATTAAATACTCTTATGAGTTCGTCTTCAGTATCATTTTTTTGCAAGCTATAATTTACGTTTTCCAGATCATATCCAAATATATAGATTTCTCGAACTTCGGCGACCTCTAGACCTTGCTCTTCAGTAAAAATTGTAGGTAAAGTTGTATCAAGGCTTTGCCAGTTGTCTAGGGAAGGCATTTGATTTTTAGTTCGAATTTTAGGATTATCATCTTTATCATCAAATAGTAATTCTTCTTCTACCTCTTTTCTTGAAAGCTTAGGAAAAATGCAGACTAACTCGTGCCAAGGAAGCGCTTTGAATAAAAGATCTGTAAATTTAACTTTGTCACTGAGATTGCCATCTGGTGTAGAGTAATTATCTTTTAAGTATTGGGCAGAAATAGCCGTACAGCCATGTGTTGATGAATTTGTAGGATCAAATTTATGACCTACATAATTATAAAGCAGATAAAGAGGAATATAATCATTAACTCTAGCATACTCGAGTAAAAGGTCAACTTGCTTTTTTCTAGCTGTTCCTTTTCCTACCCAATGCTTCAATTGTTGATAGTGACCATCTCTTAAGTCAGCTATGCCTTTTTTTCTTTTATGATATATGATTTTTGATTGAATGGCATAAGTATAAACATTTCCATCATCATGAACTACACTTAACACCAAATCATCACCATTAGCCTTTTCATCTGTCGATTCAAATAACTCGAAATCAAGTCCTGGATGTTTTGCCTTAATCAGGTTCATTTCATAGACAAGATTTTGAGAAATTGTTGTTTCGTGAATTTTCAGTCTTGGTGTTTTACGGCTGAAATGAATGCGGGCCCAAGTGTCCGGCTTTGAACAGCTCGCATATAGTTGGATTCTTTGGATCAGATATGTAGTGTTCCAAACTCATTTAGCTCTTTTAATTTTACTTCCAAGTATAAATTGGATTGATTAGATCGTTACAATAATTTGTCTTCTATTTCTGCTGTAACATTCGGTTCCAATCTTTGCTCCTTCCAGTCAGTTATTAATTGGTAAGCTACGTTTTTAATTGTTTCAATTTTTGCGAATACATTTTCTACAACGTCAACATCGATTGAAGCTATTCCATGAGCAATATCTTTTCTTGTTTCATAACTATGGTCTATCCAGTCTAATTGTCCTGCGATTATTGGCCAATTTGCACATTCACCCCAAAGACTTTTGAAAGTTTCCCATATGTGACATTTCGAACCTCTTTCGCCGCATGCATTTTTATTCGGATTATATTTTGAGCATAAAGTTTCAATGCTATTATAAAAGGCTAAAAATTTATCGAAGGGGTCTTCTGTATATAATCCTTTTCGATACCAACCGACTGCCCGTAGAAACGTTGGTTCAGTTAACAACCATAATCTTGCAGTCTTAAAAGCATCAGTCAATTCATCCTCAGTTAGCCTTCTTCTTTCATTTTCCGACCTTGGTATGAAGTTATTGCTATTAGTTAAAGTTAATATTATAGGAAGATTCAATGTTATAGATAGGACGTCTAATGTTTGCCCGCAAAAATACAGTGCTGCTTTTCGGGCAATTACTTGTTCTTCTGCGTATGCAGTAAGGGTTAAGTTAATTCCGTAAGTGCTATTTTTAGTCACTTCTATATCACTATATAATCTATCATTAAAGTGAAAATCCTTTCTTTGTCGAAAGTTAAATTTCTTTTCTACTGTAATTGGTCCATAAATATTTAGTGTAATATCCCAAGCCGGTAATTGATGTGGCATAGCTTATAAATTTTCAAGTTGTGAAGTTCTGATTTTTATAACAGGAAGTTGATCGGAGAAATAATAGGCATTTCCGATTGAATGAAAGTATCTTAATTTATATTAACTCAATCTTCCTGATTTGATCACTCAGGTGATAACGCAGATAATAAACTAGCATTCCTATAATCATGGATTTGGAACCTTCATTTTGATTAATTTCGAATTTTAATAAAACTGAATCAACACTTACTCTGAAGTAAAAAGGTTCATTTTGATATTGATTTTCTATATGTGTAAAAAGAGGTAAAGTAATATCGTTACCGATATCAATTCTCCTATCAAGGAGTAGCCAAGTTGTTGCGTTGTTGCTTAGACTGTCTAGTATGTTCTTTCTTAAGTTTCTTACGGTATTATCTTCAGTAGAGCTAGGATAGATGTATAGATCCATTATAATTAATTTGAGAGGTTAAAGTTTTATTGTAGATAAATTTACAAAAAAAATAAATTTAAAAAATAAATTTTATATCTATTTCAAGAATTCTTTTTTAACTCCTCCCTCATTTTCTTTATGTCAGCCTTCAAAGACCAGAACATTTCCTTTACCACATTGTCAGTAAGGTCAATCAGCTCATATTCATCCGTAAGCGCTTTCACAAACTTCCAGACTTCCAGGATGTCATAGAAAAATATTTCATAGGTTTCGTAAAACTTATTTTTTGAACTTACGATAATGGAATCGGGATTGATCTTTTCAATGCGTTTATAAACGAATCCATTTTGAGTGACGATGAGGTACGTTTTGTCTACTTTGAGATCAGACAGCTGTTCAACAAACTCGCCGATAATGTAGGTGCCGTCTTTGAAGGGCGGCATTGAATCGCCTTCGGCAGGGAAGGCTCTGTACTTTCCATTTCTTAAGAAAGGAAGTGACATATGTTGAAGGTTCTCAATATATTCCGGATCCCGATAGCCATTAACGTATCCCATTGAGGCTTTGTAAGGAATAATCTCAATTCTATTCTCTCCTGTACCATCTACGACAATGGGCAGTAGAATCCTGTTATCTGTCATCTGAATAATATCCTTTAATTGATATTTGCTCAGTTTTACTGTGAGTAAAAGATCGGCACTGATGTGATAATAACGGGAAATTTTCAGTAATAATTCCAAAGGCGGCTGCGATGTGCCCTCCTCATATTTGGAGTACCTACCACGTGTAATGATCAGATCGTCAGCTATTCGCTGTTGTGAAAGGCCTTTTTGGGCCCTAAGGTATCTGAGATTTTCTGCCAGGATTAACATTGATATAAATTTTAGCAACAAAGTTAGAGTTATTTGCTAAATAAATTAGCAATTTTGTTCCGCACTATAAAAATAATAAGGATGGATCGGGCAATTGTACATATGGATATGGACACGTTTTTCGTTTCGTGTGAACGAAGAACAAATAGCGAACTGATTGGAAAACCAATAATCATTGGCGGCGGTGACCGCGGCGTGGTTGCTTCCTGCTCATATGAAGCCCGGTACTATGGAGTGCGTTCAGCGATGCCAATTAAAATGGCCCTGAAGCTTTGCCCTGAAGCTAGAATCATTCGGGGCGATATGGATCTCTACTCCAAACTTTCACACGAAGTTACTGAGATTATCGAAGAGAAAGTTCCTCTCTTGGAAAAAGCAAGTATCGATGAATTTTATCTGGACCTTTCCGGAATGGACCGCTTTTTTGGTTGCTATCAATTTACGCAGGAACTTGCCCAGAGTGTAATCAAAAACACCGGGCTTCCGATTAGTTTTGCCCTCTCCAACAACAAGACGGTTTCAAAAATCGGTACGGGTGAAGCCAAACCTAAAGGCCATTTAGAGATACAAACTCCTATGATCCGGCGATTTTTAAACCCGCTTTCCGTAAGAAAAATCCCAATGGTAGGTGAGGTGACCTACCAGTTGCTATCAAGAGTTGGCATCAGGACTATTCATACACTTGCTGAAATGCCCACTGAGGTCCTTGAAAAGATTCTGGGAAAAAATGGAATTGAACTTTCGCGCAAAGCCAATGGAATTGACGAGAGTCCTGTAATTCCGTACACGGAGAGAAAATCAATTTCATCCGAACATACCTTTGAAAAAGATTCAATAGATATTACAGGAATAAAATCTCTGATTACAGGGATAGCCGAACAGTTGGCGCACCAGTTGCGTAAGGAAAAGTGGCTGACTTCTACCATTGTGGTCAAAATCCGTTATGCCAATTTCGATACAGAAAATAAACAATGCAGGGTATCTTATACGTCAGCAGACCATACAATCAGTAAATATGCGCTCGAATTGTTTGATAAGTTGTATACCCGACGGATGCGGATTCGGCTTATCGGATTAAAGCTTACCGGCCTCGTTCACGGGGAATACCAGATGAACATTTTTGAAGATACCCAGGAAATGATGAATCTGTATCAATCGATGGACAAGATTAAAAACAGGTTCGGAAAAAATGCCATCGGACGGGCATCGGGATTTGATTTTCCTTCAAAAACTTATTAGCCATGTACCTTAATTGCCATACTTACCATAGTCTCCGTTACGGGACGTTCTCTGTTCAAAATCTGGTGCAATCTGCCACGGAAGCAGGAGCAGAGGTGCTTTGCCTTACTGATATCAATACGATGACCGCCATCTATGAGTTTTTAAAAACCTGTAAAACTGCAGGGATTAAACCTGTGGTAGGGATGGAGTTCAGGGATGAAGGAGAGCTGCTTTATATAGCTTTAGCTAAAAGTGAGCATTCGCTTTCTGAAATTAATCAATTGCTGACAGATCATAACTGTGAAAATATCCCTTTGCCAAGGCATCATCCCGAATTCCGGCAATCTTTTGTCATCTATCCTCTGGAAAATGTACCTTCAAAACTCTTGGATCATGAATATATCGGGATACGGCCTGATCAGGTAAATACATTGTTCCAAAAACAATGGCGGCAACTGATTCCTAAAATGGTAATTCTACAGCCTGTTACGGTAAAAAATGAGGATGAGTATGAACTCCATAAAGTACTGAGGGCTATTGACTTAAATACAGTGATCACTCTACTGAAACCGCATCAGTACTGCAGCGCAGATGAAGTCATGCTCCATCAAGAAAAGCTTCTGCAATATTATAAGCAGTACCCGGAGATTATCAGTAATACAAAAATGATCTTAGAGAATTGCAGTTTTGATTACGACTTTTCTTATCCCAGAAATAAAAAACATTATACTCGAGATAAGCACAATGATATTAAATTACTGACTTCGCTTGCATACGCAGGTTTAATAGCAAGATATGGTGATCATCATATCGAAGCCAGAAAGAGGGTAGATAAAGAACTGAGGGTGATTGATCAGCTTTCATTTAGTGGTTATTTTTTAATCACTTGGGATATTATCAGATACAGCAATAGCATGGGCTTCATGCATATTGGGCGGGGGAGTGGTGCCAACAGTATCATAGCCTATTGCCTGGGCATTACCGATATCTGTCCTTTGGAACTGGATCTGTATTTTGAACGTTTTCTAAACCTCAATAGGAAAACTCCGCCTGATTTTGACCTGGACTGGAGTTGGCAGGATCGGGATGTCATCCTGCAATATATTTTTGATCGTTATGGTAAAGAATACGTGGCTTTTTGCGGAACCAATGTAGAATTCAAATATCGTTCGATATTACGTGAGGTCGGTAAAGTGTTCGGTCTTCCTAAAAATGAACTGGATGCCCTAACTACCCAATCTATAGAACTGCATGATGATAACTCAGTCGTTCAGCAGGTACATCGATATGGACAGATGCTGGATAAGTTTCCCAATCAAAGAAGCATGCACTCCTGCGGAATATTAATTTCAGAAGAACCCATCAGTAATTATACGGCGCTGATTATGCCGCCAAAGGGATTCCCGATTGTTCAGTTTGACATGCATACTGCCGAAGAAATCGGCTTTGAGAAATTTGACATCCTTAGTCAGAGAGGAATTGGTAGTATTAATGACGCAGTAAAGCTGATCAGAAAAAACAAAGGGGTGCAGGTTGACATCCGCAATACCTCAATATCAAAGGATGAGAAACAGTGTAACGAATTTTTAAGTGTCGGAAAAACATTAGGATGCTTCTATATAGAATCGCCGGCAATGCGTGGGTTGTTGCGACGCCTGAAATGTGATAATTATAAAGTACTGGTTGCAGCCTCATCCATTATTCGGCCCGGAGTAGCACAAAGCGGAATGATGAAAGAATATATTTTCCGCCATAACAATCCTAACCAGTTTGAGTACTTCCATCCTGTTTTCAAAGAACATCTGGGAGAAACATATGGCATTATGGTATACCAGGAGGATGTAATAAAAATCGCTCTTCATTATGGCGGACTTCCAGCAACAGACGGCGATGTTTTGCGGCGGGCCATGAGCGGCAAGGGCAGGTCGCTCGCTGCTTTACAAAAAGTAAAAGATAACTTTTTTGAATCGTGCAAAAACCTCGGCCATCCTGAAAAACTGAGTTCTGAGGTCTATCGTCAGATCGAAAGTTTCGCAGGGTATTCCTTTTGTAAAGCCCACTCCGCATCTTACGCTATAGAGAGCTATCAGAGTTTATATTTAAAAGTGCATTATCCGGTAGAATTTATGGTTGCCGTGATTAATAACGGAGGAGGATTTTATCGTACCGAAGTATATATCCATGAAGCAAGAATGTCAGGAGGCAATATTTTAAATCCATGTGTAAATCACAGTGAGTACCAGACAACACTATTCGGTACTGATGTGTATTTAGGATTCATGCACCTGCAATCTATGGAAAAGACAGTTGCTGAACTCATTGTAGAAGATCGGGCAAATAGGGGAAATTATAAATCTCTAGAAGATTTTATAAAACGGATACCCATTGGCATATCAGGATTAGAGATTCTTATTTTCATTGATGCATTTAGATTTACTGGTAAACAGAAAAATGAATTGCTGATTGAAGCCAGAATACTTCTTAATGATTTCAAACCTGAAAAAAGAATGGAAACACTGTTTGACGAGCCGGTAAAAGAATACCAGCTTCCGGTGCTTAAACGAGACCTCTTCGAAGATGCGTTCGATGAAATTGAACTATTAGGATTTCCTGTATCCGTGAGTCCTTTTGACCTCATGGTTTCTAAATACAGAGGGGCGGTAATGGCAAAAGATCTTATTAAATATCACAAAAAACAGGTCAAGATGTTGGCTTACTTAGTTTCCAGAAAACACGTCCCAACAAATAGGGGAGATATGTTTTTCGGTACCTGGATTGATGTAGAGGGAAATTATTTTGACACTGCCCATTTTGCTGATTGTTTGCAAAAATATCCGTTTCAGGGTGGTGGGTGTTATTTATTATTGGGTCATGTAGAGGTTGATTACCACTTTCCGAATATTACCATTACCAAAATGGCTAAGATGCCTTTTATTGCTGATCCCAGGTATTATCATGATGAAGATAAAAAATATAATGTCCATGAAAGACTCAAGGAAGATGTCAGTATGACTTCGCGGAAACCCTATCCGCAGGAGCATGAGATTGGGCTACCAAGAAGAAAAATGATTTAATTGAGCTATTCGTTAAGAAATTGGCCGCCAAAATACGTCAATGGAAGTCAAGCCAGTCTCAATATTACCCATATTGTCCATAATTGTAGCGCTAAATATCTTTAATGAGCGCTGAACAACATTTTATATTATTTGAGAAAGTTAAAAACATAGTCACCAATACACACCAGGCATTGGTACGAAATGTAAATGCTGCAATGGTTTTTGCCTATTTTCAAATAGGAAAAATGATTGTGGAACATGAGCAACACGGTAATCAAAGGGCTAATTATGCCAAGGAAACATTATTAAAATTAAGCATAGAGCTTCATAAAGAATTCGGAAAGGGTTATTCAGTCTCTAACCTTGAATACATGCGTAATTTTTATCTGATATACCAAGATCGAATTTCCCAAACACTGTCTGGGATTTCTGAAAGCCATTTCAAGTTAAGCTGGAGCCACTATATTCACCTACTCAAAATTAAAGACATCGATGAACGAAATTTTTATGAAATCGAATCTACTAATAACAATTGGTCTGTGCGTGAATTACAGAGACAGTATAATAGTGCTTTATTTGAACGCTTGGCTGTAAGCAAAGATAAAGAACAGATTAGCCGGCTTTCTCAGGCAGGCCAGGTTATAGAAAAAACAACAGACTTATTGAAAAGCCATTACGTGCTGGAATTTTTAGGATTGGAAGAAAAAAGCAAGTATTCAGAAACCGATCTGGAAGCAGCTATTATTGATAAGCTGGAAAACTTTATGCTCGAATTGGGCAAAGGTTTTCTCTTTGAAGGACGTCAAAGACGCTTCACCTTTGAAGGAGACAGTTTTTTTGTAGATCTGGTTTTTTATAATCGTTTGCTCCGCTGCTTTGTTTTGCTGGATTTAAAAATTGGCAAACTCACCCATCAGGATATCGGACAGATGCAGATGTATGTCAACTACTATGATCGAAAAATTAAACTCCCTGAAGAAAAACCTACCATTGGTATCATACTTTGTAAAGAAGAAAATCGCACCGTGATTGAGTTTACTCTGCCTGAAAAGAATGAGCAAATTTTTGCAAAAGAATATAAAGCGGTGTTGCCAAGTAAAGATGCATTAAAAAAGCAATTAGAGTAAGGTGTCCTATGTAAGAAATTGCTATTCTGCCTAAAAAGTTTCTTATGTTCATAATTCAACTAAAGCACTATATATACTGGTGTCTTTATATAGGTAGGATAGGTTTTTGAAATTTCAAATCCTTATCGAAATTTTTAAAGTATTTTTTTGAAAATAAAAGAGCCATCGATATTAATAGCTCTTTTATTGGTCACCGTTACCTTGGAAAAAAAGTTAATTTCTACGCAGACAGGAATGCATTAAAAAGCATGGTCCATTTATCTATGTATTCTTTTGGTATATCGCCAGCTTTCTTACTTTTTAGTTGAACCTTAGCTGCCATAGATATGCCTACTTTCCATCCTTTTTCTAATTCAATTCCATTAGATTCAGCAAATGTCTCAATTTGAGAGACCATAGGTATTTTTTCATTATAAGTGTCTTCAAAATCTACCTCATCTAAAGAATTGAAAATTCTATTAATACCCTTCTTTACTAATGAAAATGGGATCAAATCTTCGACTTCTGATTTTTCGATACCAGTATAATCTTTAACATCAAGTATTCTGTTTTCAAACCCCTGATACAGACCTGATAAGAGTCGTTTTTTTGCATCCTCGCCGCTTTTGTCTGAATCAATAATTAGGTAAGGTATATCATCTGCTTTACTTGAGATCATGCTAACGACTCCTGGAACACCTTTCACGCCACCTGAGGGTACAAATACAATTTCTTGTTCTGGCGAAATAAGCTTCTCTCTAATTAAAAATCCTTTGATCGCATTAAGATAAAACTGGTCAGATGGACCTTCTACTACAATGGCTTGACAACCTTGTAATAAAACATCTGAAACACTTAATCCTAAAGCAGCATGAACTGCATATATAGATTTTTCATTCAAGGCGTCGCTACCTTGTCTCAAATTACTTGAAGCAACGGTATAACCTTCCTTATCCATATACACAACCCTACATCTATCTATATTAGAAGTATCAACAATAAAGGGAGAATGTGTTGTATTTATTATCTGGTTATTTTGTGATAAATTATCGAAAAATACAGCAAGATCTTTTTGGGCCAGTGGGTGTAATGTAAGTCCAGCTTCGTCAAGCAATAAAATTGCTCCTTGGTGTTGTTCTTGGCTTTCAACAAGAAAGATTAAATAAAAGCTAATAAACCATTGAAGTCCCGTACTACGTAATTCCAATGCCACTTCATCCGTTCTCACACTATCGGATACCCAGATACGAAAATAATCGCCGTCTGCTTCAAATCTGAATTTATATTCTCCCTGCTTCCACCACTCTTTAAACTTCTTCGTCAAGTCGCCTGATGCCGACTGTAACAGAATGCTTCGTTGTTCCTTGTCGTCTTCTGCCTTTTTTATATCAGCGCTCGTCGGCTCTTCCTTTGAGTATCCTGAGCTACGTGCAATTGCCATCTCTTTAGGATCTTTACCCAATTCCAAAATCTCTTCAGGATCAAGCCGTACAAATTCAAAAAGAACTCTTAATGTCCGAACCTGTTCTTCATTTATATCTATTCCGTCTACAGAAAGCCCGTTTAACCATTTAATAACATTTGGGAGATAAATTTTAGAGGATAAATTTCCATAGTTTGAGTAATAAACAAATGAAGGTAATTCCGAAAGAATAGCTTTTTCTAAATCCTCTTCTTTAAGAGGTACAATACTATCTTCTTCAATTGGATCTTCGCCTTCCTCACCTTCTTTAGTAACTTTCTCTGTTTTTGTCGATTGCGGATAGCCATTAGAAAATTCAAACATATACCGACCGTTATAAAAACGAGAAACTGTTAATGATTTACTACCTACAAGATTACATTCAGCACTAGATTCAATTTTGGCAATTGCTTCATCATCGAGTTCAAATACAGCTGTAATAAATTTCACATCTTCTGGAGTCTTACGAAATGTGCTTAGTTTAGAAACCGGCATGTCATGCAAAGTATCAATAGCTCCCTCTCTTGCTGGATTGAGCTTCCACAGGGCTAAGAGTAGGTTTGATTTCCCCGCTTCATTAATTCCTACCAATGTGGTTACATTATCACAATCAATCCATCCACTATCAAGGACCGACCGGAAGTTTTCTACTTTGTATCTTTTTAATACCATAATTTGTGAGAATTTAGATTTTTGGTTATTTTAAGTTGAGCAATATTAGATTGAAAAATAGAGTTGTTTAAGCTACTATATTTTGTTACTGACCTTTTTCGTATTTCATGTATCTATTTTAAACTTTCGCGAATCTTATTAATTTCAATTTCATCTACTCTTTTTGAGGTTAGAAGATTTTTAATGTAAATATTATCAATTTCTGCACTAAAAGTACTTTCAATTTTACTTACGAATCCAATACTTATTGTCGCTGCAATATCCGCAATTTTACCATCGTCTAATGACTTGAATTTGGCTTTAAGATCAGCTTTTAATGCTTCTTCAGTTAGTTTGGTTTTATTAATTTTTCCATCTAATTTAAATACTACTAGGCCAGTTGTGGCTGCCCTTAAACTTCCAGGTGCTGCATAATCTCTCAATGCTTTTGAGAAATTGTCATTTCCCGTTTGGCTGCTTGAAATTCCATTAAGTGCCAAATTTAATCTAGTCATGTAGTCATCCTCAAATTCAACAATCATCATAGTTCCTTTATAAATTGTTTGTGAAGTAACAGCAGAACTTAGATAATTTACCAAATTGGCGCTTGCATCAATATTATTGGCCTTCAAATTCGCTTTAATATCGGCTGTAATAGTAGCATTAAACTTTTGTGTAACTGTTTTACTTAAATCAAAGGGAGCTGTAGTATATGTAAATCTTTTCGTTTGAATAAATTTTCCAAGACTTATATATTCATTTTTAAACAGCAATGCTTTTCTGTCTTTATAGCCTAAAGCATTGTCCCAACCCTGACATAAGTTTATAAACTCAGTTTTGTCTTTCACTGCTGTATCAGACTTTAAATTTGGTATTACTACCTCATCATAATATGTCATATTGATACTATCCAACAAAGGATAGGAACCTTTATCAATCAGATTAAACAGACTATGGGGTTCATCGCTCATATAGTCGTCTCGGTAACTCCCAATAGTTTTTAGGTAAAATTCATTGTTCCTTACCAATACTTGATTTAGCTGACGGTTCCACTTTTGTTGCGTTACATTTGTTGTCCCAATAATATCTTTAACTTTCAATGTGGTGTTAAAGATTTTTACATTTCCTTGTGAAAATACTTTTGTTGTAGTAATAAACACAACAAGCAGAATTAAATAGGTTTGTTTCATGTTTAGAGCTTTAGATGGTTATTTATTTTAGCTTTTTAAGGCTATCTATACATGTATAAATTTACGTATTTAAATAAAATAAATAATAAAACTCATAAAAATTAAAAAGTAATTGTTGATACTTTTCTTTTAATATCTACTGGACTCCCTTATCAATCTGGATTTGGAAATTGTGATATAAAAAAATGTTAAAACGATTTGCCAATATTTATAAAACGGCTACTTCCGAATCTAAGACATTTACGTCAACTTTCGCTTGATTATCTTACACAGAACTGCAAACAATTAAATTTGAATTAATAGGCATACAATGCTTGGACAATTGGAATAACTATTGTTGCTATAAGATATCTGTTTAAAAAACACAAAAACTGTCCGTAATGAACAATTTCTATGAGAAATTTAGGCAAAGAAAGAACTTTGATGAACATGCTGAAGCAATTTCAGCACATTTAGACGCAAGATTTCAGCCTGACGAAATTACGGTCTATCACGAAATGGTTTCCCCGGATTTCCATCTCGATGTCTATTTCGTACAATCTGAAAAACACAGCTATAATATATTACTTACCGCTGGGATGAGTACGTTGGAAATGACGGTTCCGGAGAGTGTAGAGAATCCAGATCATTATAAATTTGCGGAGCTGATGCTATTAGTTCCCAAAACCATAACCTTCGGTAAAGTTACCGGCGATAATCCAAACGACTGGCTTATCGAAATGTTGAAAGAAGCTGCCCGTTTTCCGCATCATTATGATACGTGGTTAGCCATTGGCCATACTTTGCAAGCTACTGCAGATATGGAACCTTACGATGAGACAACGAATTACACAGGTGTAGTCATTTTGCCTTCGGCAAGTTTAGATGAAGATTTTACATCTGTACAAGCTGGTGGAAACTTGATTAATATTTATTCTGTTTTTCCTTTATATGCTGAAGAAATGAACTACAAAATTGATAACGGTTATTCTGCCTTTTTTGACAAATTGGTTGAAAGAGATGCCAGTGATATTTTCGATAACGATCGGGCCAGTTTATTAAATTAATGCTAGTTTAATAAAAGGATATTCCATATATCCTTGCATAAAACCCGTAACTGTATCCAGAATATTTCTGTTAGGCTTTGCGACAGGGATGAGAAAAATTACTGGATAGTGTTACGCCATCTGTATTGCACAAAGAGTATCACAACAGTATGGCGTGATTGTCTTTGTGCTTACCAGCCATTTGTCCCTTAATGTTTAATTCAAATAGGTTGTGGGATATTTGATATATCCCCGCAAAAAGTCCGCAACTGTAATCGGAGATACCAGTGGACTGCTAGGGCATAGCTCCGTTTAGGGTTGCACCGATGAGATGCGCAAAGACGGTCACGAGATAGGGAGCGACGGTCTTTGTGCCGCCCGATTTTTCGGGCTCTGCATTACTTTGACGGGCTGCAATCGAAAATCCTTGGATAATGTTATTATTTTAAAAGCCACCGCCTGTAAAGGCGATGGCTTGTTCAGATTAATTAAGGTTAAAAATTTCACTTCCGCCAGTAGCGAAGGCTGTGCACAGTTCAAACGCCTTTTGTGATTTGAGTTGCGCCGTACCGCCCATTACAATACTCTGCAGTTTAGCTTCTTCGTTTTTGTAATTTCTTACGTTCTGATAGTAGCCTGTAACCGCATTATATGCTCCGAACAATGTACCTTTTGTCGTTTCCATCTGCTGTGTATCACTCATCATAGCATACGCAAAGGCATCATCCACCGTATTCTTAAAAACCGTAGAAATTTTGTCCTCTTCGCCCTTCCGAATAAGATCGAGTGTTTCTTTCGTCGGACATAGGACCAACTGTATCAGCTTCTTAACCTCTTTATCATTGATCCTTACTTTTGCCCAATGGTTAAAAATTTCTTCCAGGTTTTTGCTCATATTGTTGGCTAAACCCATCACTTTATGGGCATCGTCTAAACGTTGCTTTGCCCCTGCGGTATGCTTGATCCTGACTACGTTGCTCATATTACGTAGGGATGCGTTTAAGGTATTCTGGCATACAATACGGATAGGGGTAAATGCGGCGGTGATGCTTCCGCTCCCGTCATGAGAAGTAGTAAGGAAAATGTATTTCTCGCTCACATCGTCGCCACTGCCTACGCGGATATAATCAGGTAATTTGGCGGTTATAAAAATCCGTTCCCCGTTTCCAAGGGCTCCTGCAGTCTCGTATAAAATCCCATCGCCACCGCCTACAATAGAATCAAAGAAACTAAAGGCGTCACGGTTCTGAACAATATGGTAATCTTTGCCAACTACACCCAATACAGCATTGTTATCAGTACGAACGTTTGCAAAATAGTTGGGAACTTCATTGTCAGTATCTTGGAGGACAATCCCTTCAGCTACCTGAATTATTCCTGAACCTTTTGTGTATAGCGGACTTTTTTCCACCTCGTAATCAAGCCCTGCAAATTTGATGGCCTGTTCGCTTGTCGGATATTCTTCAACAATTTTTCCTAAGCCGTGCCATGCTTTTTTCTTAACAGAAAAAAACGAATACTCACCTGTGGTTTGGTTTAAATTAAGATTATGTGCCATGATTTTAAAATTTAAATGATTATTAAAATTGATTGATTGTTTAAAGGAGGGGTCATTATCCCTTGGTTTTTCGATAGACACAATCGAAAAAGGTTGTCTTTTCGATACTTGTCCTGTTTGTCATCTGCCGCGTTGGGTACTTCCGCATTCCGTGTCACTCGTCCGATAATGTTCATAATCGTTCTTTTTTAAAGGTTATACATTAATTCTTTTGCTTTCCCTTTCCGCTGTGGCCTTGAGCTGTCTGCCCCTCCCACAAATTTTTCCAAAAGAAAAACCGGAAAAAAGAAAGCAGACATTTAATGCGGTCAAAGGGGTAAAACCAAAAGGAAACGGAATAAAGGATGGACCACGGCGGCTGCCTGTGTTTATGCCGTAGTCTTTTGGTTGGGAAAAGCGGTGGCTGGCCGCAATACCTTGGCTGCCTTTTTACCGGTTGATTATGGAAAATTTTAAGTCTAAAAAGTAAATAGACTTATTTAAGCCTCAGTAAAAAATCTGGACTCATCTAAATTTTAAAAGGATTTTTAATGCTGTTTGGTAATAGAGAATAGGTTAGAAGTACTTGTACAAAGTATATGATCTAATTTAATTGCATCAGGGATTGCAGCGGCATCCTCCTTATGGAGATATAGCGGAAAGCCCGGCCTTAATGGGATGCTCGGTCATAGTGTTGGTCTGGAATAACTAGATAGATAATGCAGTAGATAGTATGGCAGGGGCTGTATGATAAATGTGTTAGAAAAGTGGAAATGCCGACTTTAAAAATGATTAAATTTGTTTATCGATTAAAGCTCATTTGAATGGCAAAAGGGAAAAATAGGAAATCCAGAACACCGGAAGAAATTCAAGATTCCGGTAACATCTTATTGGATAATGTGCTTGAACGGATACGGGCAAAGTATCAGGATTTGAAGATCAATAAAACTTCGGAGGAACACCAAAAAGATCGTGGAGTGGATTTCCAAATTGAGCTTATAAGTAAGCCAAAAGAAAATACGGTTGATATGTTCAAGTTGCAGGTTAAAGCGACGGACGATCATGTAACCCCATTAAAAAGCACTGCTAATAAAGGGTTGATATCTTTTCAGCTTGATAACAGGCATATCCGTTATTACCAACAGGAAATGCCCTGGCCGCTACTATTACTACTTTGTGATAATTCGACCAAGACTGTTTACTGGTATGCCATTCAGTTAGATTACTCGTTGGAAGAGCGCTTTAATCAATCAATTGAAAAAAAGAGCAATTCAATTCAGATCTTTATAGATCCTAAAAATATTCTGGATGAGAACACTTTTGTACAGTTTATAAGGGATGTAGTAGATTCAAAGACATTGCAGTTTTTTAAAGTGTCAGAAGGAAATCAGAATGCATTAACTGCCGACGGTGATTTTCAAATCGACCGCAGTAAGCCACTTCTTCAGCAACTGTTTGATTTACTGGAATATCTTTATGAAGAGGTGCAATACCTTCCTGTGCATCTATTGAGCCAATATTATCCGTTCAAGCTGACGGAAGGTCAGTCATGTTTCTATCAGCAATTCAAGCTATACAGCGAGAATGATGACCTTGTGGCGATGTTTGATTCGTTTAAAGTATTGGCTGATGGAACAATAAATTTCAAAGACCCTATTTATATAGCGGGCGTTCAAGATTATGAGAAAAAAGCTATAGCTATACTGAAAAAACTTAGCCAAAACCATATTTACTCGATTGTTTCAGAGAAAACAAGAAAGGAGGTCTCAACCCGATATTTCACTCATGGCAACTGCGATTGCGTAGCATGTTGCTACAATAGGTTGGACATTCCCGACACCATAAAAAAACTACAGATACCAAAAGACAATTCTTTAGATGACCAAATGAAGACTGCATACCTGCATTATAAGCTGGGCAATTATATTAGAGCAGCAGAAGCCTTCCAAAGTATTGGTAAACAAGCAATCAAGGAAAGTAAAAAAACCTTGTTCCTAATTACCCAGTTCAACCTGATCAAACTAAGTAAGTTGATCAAAAGTTATTACTATGATCATGACATAATTAAGTACGGAAAAACTTTAACGGATATCAATTTGGATAGTGCTGTCTATTCGGCCCCCAATCGAAGCCACCACCGAAAGCTTTTCAATTACATCAAGGAGACTAGATTTTATTCTGATAGTGCCTATGAGATCCAGACTGCCGTGTCAAAACTAAGAAATGAATATCAAAGTTTCCTAACAGGAAGAAAATTTAATACCCATTCCTATGACCAGTTACTTAATGGATTTGCCCAACTAAACTCTTTTATAGGGGGAAATTGGATCGTCTATGACCGTTATGGTGAATACATTTTGCAAATGGATGAATTTACGGAAGGTATTTTTATTGCCTTAGCGCTTCGGGAGTCCAATAGTAAAGTAATTTCAGAATTTAATGACTATCATATCCACAGATTAATCTTCGATGGGGAACATACAGTTATATGGCGGTATTGCAATAAGTACCTTTTCAAATCTATTCCTTATAAAGATGGAAATTTTTTTGTGATGATAAGCAACCTTCTTGCTAATCATCACTTGGTTGATGATGCATATAAGGCTTACTCGCCTGAAGAGGGTTCTTCTTGGCGTAAACGTTACCCTGAGATCTTCGCTAACTGCCTATGCCTTGCATCAATCATTGAGATGGATGATAAAAGGGTCGAGGCAATTACCAGGGAACTCATAGACTGTTATGCTAAAGCGGATTTACCTGGCCCAGATGCCTATGTGCAGGTCAATAGTTTTTTTAGTAGCAAGCGGGGTCAGCTTTCCACAGATATGATTATCAATCTTATCAACTTTTTCTTGCGATACAAGAATAGCTATCTTGAGAAACTGCTTGGAGTTTTTACTGCTGAATTAAAGACAAGGAAGCATACAATAGCTCTTTCCGCTGGACAGAGGAAGTTATTATTCGACTATGCATTAGGGGAAGGGAATGAGGAATTGCATTATTTCAACACGCTGGCTTTTTTTCATCCTGTTACCAATACTTCTCTTAAAAATGAAATACAAAAACAGATTGTAGCGCAGCTTCGCGCTGATTTTGATGCCTATCACTACTATTATGCGGTTATTACAGACACTCTCCCTTTTGTGGGTTCAGAATTCCTAGAAGAATTCATTGACGCAATATATCCAAATCCCAACAAATACTCCTTTAGAAATTCCTTTTACGGCCCTCAAGATAATGAATATCCATTATTCGATATGTTTTTTAATTTAATTTTCAAAGCTGGGCTGCAGCCAAAAGAAATTACCAATAAAAAATTAGAGGGTTTCGGTGACTATTACGACTGGCTTCTTAACCTTAATGGATTTGATTACAGTAAATTCAAAATATCCTGGATAGGTCTGTATCCAACAAAATTTTACTTTCAGGAATTTGCAAAGCATGTGCTTCTAAGAAGCACAATAGAAAAGTATCTGCAGAATAATAGGGACCTCCAGATCGAGCGGTTATATTTTGATATTTACAATCCTCAGAGTGACGAAATAGAACCAGATTATTAATAAAGTCACTAACTGTAATCAAGAAAATGTGGTTTCGATGATATATGGGAAAAACTGCGCAACCAAAAGTTAGTCGTAGCATAAATTATATTTGTATCTTTATATCCAACGCCGATAAAAATTGAATCCAGATCTTATATTTAAGAAACTAGTTGCTGACCTAAAACTTAAAGTTACAAGCTTTGGAGATTTTATTGGGATCATACAGCAAAACGAAATTGAAGGTGTCTACCTTGCTGGAGGAGCAATAAGGAATGTATTAGTCGATCCCGATTTACCTACAAAAGATCTGGATATTTTTATTAGCCCTTGTGCTTTTGATATTCTTAGGGACCATCTTCAGCGAAATGGAAATTTAGCAAGAAATCAATTTCAGACTTACAGATGGCATGCCCATGTTGACCGAGGATTTTATTACGATATCATTGTAATACCGGAATTCTACAATGGTTTATGGAAATGCAGAAATATAATTGATGCACTAAATCAATTTGATATAACAGCAAATGCGTTAGCATTTGATTTACTAAATGGAGCATTCTATAACCCACAAAATGGATTACTGGATATAGAGCAAAAAATATTAAGGGCTGTTCGTTTTGATTATCCGGAAATCCCTGTATCAAAAAAGATCTTCTTGTCAAGGAATACTGTTTTGTGGTTCAGATATCGGCATTATGCTACGAAACTCAATTTTAGTATAGATCCTATAACCGCATTTTGGTTACAAGAAAATGCCTTCAGAGGAGAGAGTATGGCCGAATTTACCCAACATTTTTTTAAACCGTCGCTTGGAGCATGATTTCAATAAAAGAAATTGAGCAAATAATTCATAATCAGTGGGGGATTTCCCCAATATCATGTAGACCTTTCTATCAGGGGGGTATGAATTATATTTACGCAGTTACAGTTCTTAATCAGGATTTTATGCTGAAAGTTTATCCTGCTTCGAGAGCATATATAGCAGACTTTGAATACAAGATGCTTTTAAATTCTTACAATAATGATATTAAAGTTCCCAAACCGGTAGGATCTGGATTATTTAAGAGCTTTGGTTTTTTAATTTATCACTATGTTCCCGGTAGCGATCTCCAGTTTGAGCAGCTTACTACTGATCAAAAGCTGGGTTTTAGTACGGATCTAATCAAAAATCTTATAAAATTCAGTGAGTTACCAGCTCCTTTTTTTGGCACGGTAACCGAAGAAGATATTAGATATGCTACTTGGAATAGTTTCTTACGGAATACTATTAAGATGGGAACGGAAAATTTAAAGTCTTCTGGGGTAATAAGCTTAAAGCTGGTCGATAGTATCTCGCAATTTCTAAAGAGTTATCAACCGAATTGTTCTTATTATGGTATGGCCTGGGGTGATTTGAAATCTGAAAATATTATTGCTAAAGAAGGAAAATTAGCCGCTATATTAGATCTGGAGTCTTGTTTTTACGGAGATCCGCTGATCTCATTAGGTTATCTATATGCAAGAGAGGGACCAAGCTCATTTTACAAATCAGCAGCAGAATCATTCGGAAGCTTCTTGCCATACACGATTGAAGATATCTACTATTATGCGTTAATTAGGCTCTTGCGTATTAGCCGCTATTTAAAAAAACCCTTACCGACGGGAAAAACCAGGGACCCTATAAGCAATTATTTTAAAGGTATAAACACTTTAATTAACGATATTCTCTAATATGAAAAACGAAATAATCCTATTATTAATATGTAGCGGGCTTTTCATTTTCATCATCGCCTTGTTACCGATGATTTTACTGTGGTTTAATAGGCGCGCTGTGAGAAATTTATCTGCGAACGCGACTCAAGCAGTTAATGCCAGTGCTCACCAAGGTCCTGCGGTAAATCAGACTATTAATCAAAACCTGGCTGGATCTTCGCTTTATCACAATATTAATACTAGGGAAGCGACAATTTATACTGCCGCATTTATAGTTTGCACGACAATATTAGCCCTAATTATGTTTTATTGCTCGCACAAAATTGTTGGAGATCAAGTCAGACCAACAAAAGTAGATTGGATAAAAACAGATAGCTTAAAGATCAAGTCAGGGCCGAACTGGTTTTTTTACGACAGTAAATCAGGAAAATTGCAAGCTTTGCATCAAATAAATGATAATGAAAAGACCTTGCTTATAGCTTTGGTAGAAACTGGAGATAAGAATTATCAATCTTACACACAGGCTATAGACAAATTGGCCTTTGAATCTAACAATAGCAACGGTAATAATTTCAGTTACTGGTTAATTCTTCTTTATGCTTTGGCTGGATTAATTGGCGTACAGATGCGTACCATAAACAATTTTGTCGGGGTCGCTTGCTTCAAAAACAATTTCAATTTCCATGTTTGGTGGCCTTGGTACTTGGTACGTCCAATTCTTGGTTTTATAACCGGTGCAATAGTATTTCTTTTAATTGATGGTAGACATTTATTAGATGGGAAAGTATCAACTGGGCTAAGTACTGCTATACTTGGTGTCGCTTTTTTAGGAGGTTTTAGTACAGATGATTTTTATGAGCTTCTGAGAAAATTATCAAAAAAATTATTTGGAACGGCCTAGCTGTAAGTTCAAACTTTGCACTTTTATTGATGAATGATCAGTCTTAGATGAAAATATTTCCCTCATTAGTTTTGATATACAAGAAAAGTCCTAATTTGTATATTGGTTTTTAGAATCATAGTTTAATTAAATATAATAAAATTAAGAAATGGGTCATTATTCAACATTGATAATCGGTAAGAAAGAATTGGGTTGGAAATATGATATTCCAAGTTATCTTTCTTTCTTATTCGACGAAAAGGATTTGTATGTTGAAGATAATGAGGATAATGGAGAATATGTTGGGATTGGCTATAAATCTACTTGTAAAAGGGCATTAGAGAAGCTGGATAAGTTGGGTTTTGATTGGGTGATGATTACAGAAATCTACTCTTTTTTTTATAACCAGATAAAAGAGGAAGTTTACGAAGATATATATGATGAGTTATCCGAAAAATTTCAGAATCTTTCTGCAACAGCATTAGAAAAAAAGGTGAATGTATTTTTTTCCAAAATCCCAAACTTTACACGTGAAATGGAGTTGAAAGATTTTGCGAATTTTTTTTTACCACTGATGGAGGCAGCAAGTGGAGAAAATTCACTAAAAGTTCTCTCAATCGATGGTAAAATATACCGTGTTGAGAAGGACAAACATTCTTTTGGGATAGATAATTTCCTTAAAGACCCGGCGGAATTTCTATATCAAAAGGCTCTTATTCTTCCGCCATGGATTCAAATCGTAGCTAAATTATTTGATTATGAATTGGTTAGCGAATATGCGGAAATAATTTCCGTCGTTCAAATAAAACTTCTATTAGAAGCTACAGATGCTGATAGCATAGTTGATTTGAAATTGGAGGATATGATTGAACACGAAGAAGAAATCTCTGACTTTCATATAGAATCTGCCAACAGATTAATTGGTAAGATCCAGCTTTACAATAAGTTTTTCAATTCTATTTTGAATCAGGAAAAAGTTATAAAAGATGTCTTTTTCAGGAAGGAGTTATTAGTGTCTCTAAATAAAATTCCTTTGATTAGTAATTCCGCAGAAAAAGGTAGAGCTCTTGAAGATTTGATGGAAACCGTATTTTCATCCGTCGAGGGGTTAGAGGTTATAGAAAAACGCATAAATACTCGCGACGAAGAAATTGATCTCCAAATTAAAAATAGTGTGGCTGGTACCTTTTGGAGTTCTTTAGGAAGCCCGAGTTTCTTTGTTGAATGTAAAAATTGGAGTGCAAAGGTTGGTGCTAAAGAAATACGTGATTTTGAATTAAAAATTAGAAACCATAAAAAACTCGTAAATGTTGGTTTTTTTATTTCATTCAATGGCTTTACAAGAGAAGCCAAATCTGCTCTGCAAAGAGCTAGCAGAGAGGACTATCAAATTGTACTTATTGATAAAGATGATCTCTGGATTTTAGCAGATTCGCATAAAAACACTGTATACTGGTTAGAAAAATTGATTCTTAAACCACAATAGATACATTTAATTATAAATTAGATAATGCTATATGCAGCTAGTTTGTACAGTCTGATTAATGTTAATAATTATATTATCATATTCAATATTGTCAATTGTATTTAAATTGAAAAGAAGAGTTTCTATATCTAATATTTTTTGCAATTAATTAATCATTCGGATATATTTACCAATGACATTAGATAAGGGCTAAAAGGTACAGACCGCAGACTGTGCCTCCTTACACGATAAATGCTTAGTTAATTATATTTAGATAATATTGTTTTTAACCATTTGAATTTCGTGTGTTGTCCAATATAGTCTTTTGGATTAATTGACAAGAATGAAAGCCACTTTAAAATGAATGGTTAGGGAGGCCCGCTGCTGATAATATCAAGCTCCAACTTTTCTTTCAATCAAATCCCATAGATTACCATATAAGTCTGCAAACACTGCTACGGTTCCATACGATTCTTCAACCGGCTCACGAAGGAAGACAATGCCACTTGCCAGCATAGAACGATAGCCCTCATTAAAGTTGTCTGTCTCGAGAAACAGAAAGACTCTTCCTCCGCTCTGATTTCCAACGGCTAAAAACTGCTGTTCATTTGCTGCCTTTGCTAGCAGAAGACAGCATCCGGAGGAACCGGGAGGCTTAATTAATACCCATCTTTGATTTCGGTCAGGGGTGTGTCTTCAACAAGATCAAATCCCAATTTTTTATATAGAAATCGATAGCTTCATCATACTCCTTGACCAAAAGTGTGATATGGATTATTGACTGTTTCAATGTCTTTTCTTTAGTGTTTCTAATTCCCTCGATATTCGTCAATCAAAGATAAAGCAAATAGGTTATATGTAATCTAGAATTGATGCCATTGAATGCTAAAGAATACCTTTCGGTGCCTCTTCCAGATTTTTTTTTAGTGTCAAAATACCTTAGTGAGCCACGCTAAAATATTTGCTATGAAAAAAGACAAATCTTCAGTTAAACATCGTAAAGTAGCAGCCGATCAATATAAGTACGGATATCAGCTGATTCCAGTAAAAATAATGTCCATAAATGAAGCTGCTGCGTTGCTATGCAGTGCTGGGATAGAAGTTAACGAGGAAGAAGCTGAACAAATTATGGAGTTTCTTTATATTCTTACACAAATAACTCTCAAAGAATTTTTCTCACCTGACTGATTATTTGTATATTAGCAATACAAAGAGGCCAACAAAAAGCTAACTCATTTCAGGTTTACCAGTGCTGAAAAATTAACCTATACTAAATACTTTCCTCGGTATTCATTGCTCACCATTTTTAATTTTATAAAAATTTTTGCCATGCTAACTGCCGATTTATACATCAGGGTTTCCACCGATGAACAAGCCGAAAAAGGATATTCCCAAAGAGATCAAGCCGAAAGACTTCGTAAGTACTGTTTCCAGAACAATATTACCGTTGGTCAGGTTGTTTACGAAGATCATTCAGCAAAAAGCTTCAAGCGACCGGAGTGGGAGAAATACCTTAGTGAGATCAAAAAGAAAAGCAATAAAAGCAGTTTGGTCCTATTCACCAAGTGGGACCGATTCAGCCGAAATGCAGGTGACGCCTATCAAATGATCAGTTTATTACAAAAGCATGGGGTCAATCCTCAAGCGATAGAGCAGCCGTTAGATATGGCAGTGCCTGAAAATAAGTTGATGTTGGCCATTTATCTGGCTTCACCTGAGGTGGAAAATGACAGGAGGGCACTTAATGTATTTTATGGTATGAGAAAGGCCAAAAAGGAGGGGAGAATAATGGGCACGCCTCCTTATGGATATGTTAACCGGAGTATGGAAGATGGTACGAAGTATATTGCTGTAAAGGAACCTGAAGCTACTAATATCATCTGGGCATTTAATGAAATAGCCAAGGGTTGTATTCCTGCCGATCATGTAAGAGTCCTAATGAATAAAAGAGAGGGAAGAAGTATTACACGAAACACGTTTATAACCGCTGTTAGGAACAGCGTGTATTGTGGTAAGATCTATATAAGCAAGTATAAGCAGGAAGAAGCCCATTATATCCAGGGCAAGCATGAGCCCCTAATCAGCGAAGCACTTTTTTACAAAGTACAGGAGGTGCTCGATGGAAAAAAGAAAGATGAAAGACCTGGCGGTAAAGTTTTAAATAACGAACATTTTCCTTTAAGGGGAATATTGACCTGTCCAAAATGTGGAAATAATCTGACCGGTAGCGGATCGAAAGGAAATTCAAAAATTTATTACTACTATCATTGTAATTCAAAATGTGGTTTTCGATATCAATCTCATATCGTTAACAATCTTTTTGAGGCCGAGCTTTCAAAATTTGAGTTCACGCCACCTGTGAAGGATATTTTGAAAAAACTTTTGCTAGGTAATTATAAAGCCTTTACTGGCAGTTTAGATGAAAAAAGAAAATCAGTGTCAAAGCAGATAGATCTAATAAATGAACGGATCTCCAAAGCAAGGGATCTGTATCTTTCGGACAAACTGGATGAGGATGATTACAAGGAAATAAAAAGTACTGGAAAATTAGAAACTGATAAGCTGGAAGCAGAGCTGACTTGCTTGATTTCTGAAACAAAAACTTTCGATGTTCAAACAAAATTGGAAAAAGCTTTGAATGTGATTGGAAATGTGTCAAAGCTCTATCAGCAGGGTGATATGCAAATCAAAAGAGCGATTGCCAGTTCGATATATCCTAAAAAACTTGTATTTGATGGAAAAGGGTTTCGAACTGATGAAATAAATTCTATCGCGAAGTATATCTTTCTCACTAACAGTATGTTAGGGAATAAAAAAAACCGACATCAGATCATTAAAAATTCTGATGTCGGTCAAGTGAGCGCGAAAGGATTCGAACCTTTGACCGTCCCGATTAAAAATCGGGATGCTCTATTTAGTTGAACTTTTAATTAACTTTAATATTTTAGACTTGCTTTTCCAGGCTTTTATTTCAAGCTCTCTTTTGTATGCATCAGATTTGGAATCATAGTTTTCAGAATATACGATAATCCAATCTTTGGCTTTAGCAGTAAAACCTGTATGGTTTGAAAGATGCTTTCTTAGTCTTTCCTGTAAATCTTCACAGGAGTGTCCAATATAGTATTTGTCTAAAGATTTTGAATAAAGAATATAGCAATAACACATATAAGCTAGTATAACAAAAAAAACCTCACAACGATAAGAGTTATGAGGTTTCAGTGAGCGCGAAAGGATTCGAACCTTTGACCGTCTGCTTAGAAGGCAGATGCTCTATCCAGCTGAGCTACGCACCCATTTTGCAATTTTTAAGAAATTACTGAAAACTTTTTAAGTGGTAGTA
>Ga0256786_1000084_pt1 | contig 76730 bp, 73 predicted proteins | sample MC6MC0937MT_FD_186053 | JGI IMG/M metagenome (GOLD analysis project Ga0256786, IMG submission 186053) | Metatranscriptome of enriched soil aggregate microbial communities from Iowa State University, Ames, United States - MC6-MC0937-MT... | ecosystem: Environmental > Terrestrial > Soil >...
TATTATCAGACAAAGAGGTACTCAACATCACCCAGGTGAAAATGTTGGTATGGGTAAAGATCACACTTTGCACGCTCTTGTTGACGGTAAAGTAGTTTTCAGAAAGAAAGCAAACAACAGATCTTACGTATCTATTGAACCAAACGCATAATTAAAAAGCGTTTTATAAAAATAAAATCCTCAGCATTTTTGTTGAGGATTTTTTATGCTTTATGAGTTTTTAGATTTCTTTTCTTGCAGCTTAGATAGAAATAATATTTCTAAAACGCCAATTGACCACCAGACTGGATATTTAAATATTAGATACCAAAGATTAAAGCCATCAACGATTATAAATTTTTTATAAATGTTTCTGGTTTCAATTGTGTTTGATAGATAAAGGATTAATATAAAGAAGAGTAAGAATGTGGATATTTTTGTAAAGTGATTTATTTTAATGCTTTTTCTGTTTCGAAATATATAAATATTGATTATTACTATTAAAATAAGGAAAGCAATATCATAATATGTAAATGACATAAAAGGCTTTGCTGGTTCATTAAAGAAATACATTGTCAAAAGAATTAAAATCCAAACTGGAAACCTGCTTTAATTCCAAACTTCGAAGCATCCGGTCGGTCTAAATAATTTCCTCTCCAGTTGAAATCTACCCTGAAAATTCTGATATTTCCGAAACCAATATTTTCGATACCAAAACCATATTCGTAATAGATCTGCTGATCAGGTGCAGAATACTTCAGATTATCTACATTGATATTTTTCGAAGCATCACTTAAAGATCCGTAAGCCCCTCTGATAAAGGCAACTTCTCTCAATTTCAATTTCTTGATTAAAGGAATGAAAGACAGGATTTTGCCATTAAAATGATGCTCAATATGCATTGTTGAGTATGTGTCGGCAACAAATTCATAATAATTCAGCTGGGCAAAAGTATTGGGAACAATTCCGTAAGATTGGTTTCCGGGTATGATATTCTGTAAAGCCAAAGGAACCGTATCAAAGTTTTTTCCTGCCTCAAAACTGAATAAGGTTTTGCCCCAACTTCCTAAAAGAATGGGTTTGTAAAACATGAACTGCAGTTTATTATAATTAAAATCTGCATTAAACAGGCCTTCAATACCTCTCGTATATTTTAAAACAATCGTTGGTGCTAAAGTTCCGTGCTCGTATCGATCAACTCCGGTTTGTGAAAACTTCGCTCCTGGTCTTGCAATGAAACTGATTGTTACTCTGGAGTCGTTTGTTGTTTTTCTTAAGTCACCGTTTCTGTAATACATGAGATTAAACCCATCAGGATTAGCAGATTTAATGCTTTGCAATGTTCCGTCTACTCTTACCTGAAAGTTTTTCCAGGGTTCAATAGAGGTGAAGAAACTGGTTTGGTTTACCGAACTTAAAGATGCATTTTCTCCTCTTGCAAAAACGGTTGAAGAAGCAAATGAACGAGATAAAATTCCGTCTTCTGTCGTCAGTTGTACTCCAAGCTGAGTAATGTCTCTTTTCGTTCCCCCACCGATCATAAAACGGTTTACTCTGTTAAACATATAACGTCCTTCAACGCCGTATTTGAATTGTTTATCTTTAAAGCCATAAGCATTATAAAACTCAACTCTCCAAGGATCATTTTGCGTGAAATAGGTTCTTGCTCCCAATCTTATTCTATCGCCTTCTACTTCATTTTTACCGTAAATTGAGGTGATGGGTCCCAAATCGATTCCTTTGGTCACATTATAGTATCTTGAAGCTAAAGTTTCAGTCAATTTTACGATCCTGTTGAATTTTGGAGTGTGCTGCAGTTTATCAAGCATTTCGTATACACCCTGTTCCTGTTTTGAAAGTGAATCAGGTCTTGCAGTTGTCCAGAATGCTTCATCTTTGTCTACAAACCGATCATCATATTCTTCTTTTCTTCTTGTGAAAACAGAATCTGCCAAAGGTTTATTAAAATCATACTCAGAATAATCTACAGATCGTTTGGCAATGATGCTTTTTGCACTTTTCTTTTTTGAAAATGGCGTCATCTCAATTTCTGTAACGAATTTTTTTGGAAGAAAAGTTTCGTCATCCGGATTGTCATATTCCAATTCGGTTGAAATTGCGTTGATGAAATTAACATTGATCTTATTTGTAGATTTTAAAGTAGCTCCTAAAACCGCATAAGAATCGGTATCGATATAAAGATAACCCTGAAATGCCAAAACCTCAGTTCTTCTTGGTTGATACCTTATTTTGTAGGCATTTTCTCCGTTCACCGAAATAGTATCCACTAAATTATAATCATACGTGCTGAAACCATCGGTTCCGACAGGACTTGGAAATCCGATATCGAAATAATTTAAGGTGTTATCGTAAATATTGATGTCACGATAAAGGTTTTTAGCAGTAAGAGTAATGACCTGATTGTCTTGAAATCCCGATGTTTTTTGTGCAACTAAAAGCCTCTTATTCTTTTTATTTGGTTTGTTTTCTCCAAAATTCTGGTATATCGATTCATTAAGAAAAACCGGAAGTGCCATTTTCCCGCTGGCTGTAGAATCTGCGTAATCAAAAATAAAATCTAGCTTATTAAAGATTTTGCGATTCATAAAGGTGCTGTCGAGATTGTTGGCGTCAAACTGAATCTTTTCGTATTCTTTATAAGTGTAAGTATTGAATTTTTCGAGACCGTTGTTTCGCTTGCGTTTCCAGACTTCCTGCATGATTCGGTAAGCCGGATTCTCTTTTTTACTCTTGTATTTCGTTTTCTCATTATGAATTACAACTTCTTCAATGCTGCTTACTTTTTCCTGAAAAAGTTTTATAATTAGATTATTGGCATTGTCAGTGGAAATATCTACGGTTTCAAATGCATAGCTTTTTCTTGAAAATTTTAATTTATAAATGATAGAATCAGATTGAACGGTAAAATTGCCGCTTGTTGTTGTAAGCGCTGATTTTTGGCTTTCATTAATGAAAATTTCAACACCACTGATTTCCTTATTGGTTTTTTCGTCAATAATTTTTCCGGAAACTGTAGTTTGTGCTTGTAAGAGTCCTGTAATAAGGAGAGAAATATATAGGAAACAGTATTTTAAAAAGTTGGTTGGCATCATTCGTTTCTTCGAGCATTTAGCTTAAACAAAAAGTGTGCTGATTTGTTGAAAACATAAAATATTTTTATAAAAATTAACAATCATTCACAAAACTGCAAAGGTAACGAAAATAAGCTTATGAATATTGCGCCAATACAACGATTGTTTTATAAAAGTAATAATGATTTTGGATAGATTTAAAAATAAAAAAGACCTACATTTCTGTAAGTCTTTTTTGCTCCTCCTGCTGGTTCAGCAATTGCGGAAGCCCCCCTCTGATTAATCCCGAAGTATCGGGACTCTAACCAACTGAGCTAAAATTTCACTTAGTTGCTGATTTTCATCACATAACTTCTCCAAAAACTTTCTGGATTTTTGTTTTTTAATATATCGCTCGAGAGTTATTGCAGTTGTTTTGTCGCTCGAGGCTTCGAAAAGAGCAACTATTTTCCACGGACGAAATTTTCGGGTGAAAGTATTAAAGTCTTCTTGCTGGTTATGTTTCAAAAGCCTTTCAGCCGGAAATTGTGTATAACCGATGTAATATTTGTCTGCTGACTCTGAAAATAAAATGTAGATGTAGTACATAAAAAAACCGTAATCGATTGACTACGGTTTGCTCCTCCTGCTGGTTCCGCAACTGCGGAAGACCCTCTGATTAATCCCGAAGTATCGGGACTCTAACCAACCGAGCTAAGACTCCAGATAGTTGTTGATTTTCATCAGAAAGTTTTTCCAAAAACTTTCTTGATTTTTGTTTTTTAATATATCGCTCAAGAGTTAAAGCAGTTGTTTTGTCACTCGAGGCTTCGAAAAGAGCAACCATTTTCCAAGGGCGGAATTTTCGGGTAAATGTGTTGAAGTCTTCTTGTTCGTTGTGTTTCAAAAGTCTTTCTGTTGGAAATTGTGTGTATCCAATATAATATTTGTCTGCGGACTCTGAATATAAAATATAGATGTAATACATAAAAAAACCGTAATCAATTGACTACGGTTTGCTCCTCCTGCTGGGCTCGAACCAGCGACCCTCTGATTAACAGTCAGATGCTCTAACCAACTGAGCTAAGGAGGAATGTCCTTGTTTTAAGTGGTGCAAATATAGGATGAAAAATAACATCAAGCAAATATTTTTCACACAAAAACAGCTGAAACAAGCTATCAGATTATTTTTCAGGAATTTAAATTTGTAATAATTAGACTCTGAAATTAATGTAAATAAAAAAGACTTACAGAAATGTAAGTCTTTTTGCTCCTCCTGCTGGGCTCGAACCAGCGACCCTCTGATTAACAGTCAGATGCTCTAACCAACTGAGCTAAGGAGGAATGTCCTTGTTTTTAAGTGGTGCAAATATAGGACGGATATTTAAACCACACAAATTTTTTAATTAAAATTTTCAAAAAAATTAAAATTTATTCGTAATGATTTTGAAAATGTCTGCTCCAAAAATCAGTAACATCAAGCCTAACAGGAAGATAACTCCAACCATCTGAGCGTTTTCTAAAACTTTTTGAGGAACTGGTTTACCAACAATCATTTCATATAATGTGAAAATAACGTGACCTCCATCCAATCCGGGAATCGGAATCAGGTTCAAAAATGCCAACCAAACCGAGAACATAGCGGTAAAACTCCAGAACAACGTCCAGTCAATTGATACACTTCCATCTTTCGCTTTGTCAACTGGCATGTTTTTAATGATTGCCAATGGACCACCTACTTTTTTATATCCCTGTACTTTTGAATTGAAAATCAGTTTAAATTGCTTAACCTGATACGTCAAACTTTCGATACTTCTTGTAAATCCTCTTCCGATCGATTGAGCAAAAGTAAAATGCTTAGTTTCAGCATATTTTGTCAACTGTTTGTAAGAAGCCAGACCTAAAGTTCCTTCTTTTGAAACCTGTAAAACCAGTGGCTGAACTGCTCCATTTCTTGAAACCTCAATATTAAGATCTTTTCCTGCATTATTTCTTACGACTTCCTGAAATTCGTCGTAATAGGCAATTTTCTTTCCGTTTGCAGAAATTACCTGATCGCCAACTTTTAAACCTGCAGCAGCTGTTTTAGCATTGTATATAGAATCAATTACAGCAGGATATCTTGGTGTAAGGAACGCTTTCGGGTTTGGATCTTTAAATGCTAAAGCTTTGCCGTCGTCATTTGTTGGGAAAGTAACTTCTTTACCGTCTCTCAAAACAGTAATATCGTCACTTAATAATATGTCTAATGAAAGTTTATCAAGATTATTCTGAACTTTTCCGTCAACTTTTAAAATTTTATCACCATCCTGAAAACCCATTGCTTTTGCAACATGGGTATAATTCATGGGTGCATTTACTTTAGTACTGTCGAAAACAGTTTCTCCGTTAAAAAACGAAAGGCATCCGTAAATGATCCACGCAAGGAAAAAGTTTACTGTAACTCCACCCATCATGATGATTAGTCTTTGCCAAGCCGGTTTTGCTCTGAATTCCCAAGGTTGAGCCGGTTGCTTTAGCTGTTCGGTATCCATGCTTTCGTCAACCATTCCGGCGATTTTCACGTAACCTCCGAAAGGAAGCCATCCGATGCCATATTCCGTTTCACCGATTTTCTTTTTAACTACAGAAAACCACGGGTCGAAGAAAAGATAAAATTTTTCTACTTTGGTTTTAAACCACTTTGCGGGTAAAAAATGACCAAGCTCGTGAAGAATTACTAAAATGGAGATGCTCAATATGAATTGAAAGATCTTGATTGCTAATTCCATTAATTGTTTTTAGATTTTAATTTGCAAAGGTAACAATTATCAAAAGGATGCCAAATAAAAAAGCTCCTCGAAATGAGAAGCTTTGTCATATATTGTGGCAGATTTTAGAAATTAAAAGAAACACCCAGGCTTCCGTTGTTACCAACCTCTGCAAAAACTCCGAATTTATCTGTGAAGAAATACCTTGCACCAATGTGCGCTCCGATTCCGAAATCTCTTCCTAAAACACCCAAATCAACTCCCGGATAAATATCCAATTGCTCCGGCAATTCTAAAGCTTCTCTTAGATGAAAGTTTACTCGCCCGAAAATAAAAACCCTGTTGTCTTTATCGTTGTCTCTGTAATTATCAAAATACGCATTTCCTCCGGCTCCGATGGAAATAAGCTGATTTAAACCATAGTCATAAGTTGCCGTGATTCCCGTTCCGTATCCCCATGCATTAAGTCCTAAATTTACTTTCTGATCACCTTTCCCCGTGTAGGCTTGTGCGCTGACTGTTGCTCCCATAAAAAGCATCAACATCAAAACCAATTTCTTCATAAATTTTAATTTTAAATGTTTACTAAAAAATATCCGCAGCAAAAATAAAACCGAAGTCAATTAAAAGCCGTAATTTTATGGAACTTTGAATTGAGAATATGAAATCGCTATGCATGTTTTTGAATCATATGCATGCACTAACGTAGCGATTACATATGGTAATTAAAAAAAAGAAATCTACATATGAAAATTACAGGATTAAATTTTGACATCGTTTGGAGAGATAAGGCAAAAAATTTCGAATTGATTGCCAAACAACTGGAAAATGAAACTGCTGATCTTTTTCTTCTGCCTGAAATGTTTTCGACAGGATTTTGCATGGATGCTGCTGAAGTTTCAGATAAAAATGAAGAATCTCTGGAGTTTTTAAAAAAGATTTCAAAAGAAAAAAATGCAGCATTTTGTGGAAGCGCTCCGGTTGAAGCTGACGGTCAGTTTTATAACCGAATGTATTTCGTAAAGCCCGATGCTGAAGTTGTTTATTATGATAAAAGACATCTGTTTTCGTTTTCAGGGGAAGATAAAGTCTACACTCCAGGAAAACACAGAGTCATTGTTGAGTATATAGGAATCCGTTTTATGCTGCAGGTTTGCTATGACCTGAGATTTCCTGTTTTTGTAAGAAATAATGATGATTACGATGCCATTTTATATGTGGCAAACTGGCCTGAAAAAAGAGTGGGAGCGTGGGAACATCTCTTGAAAGCTAGAGCTATTGAAAATCTTTCTTTTGTTTTTGGTTTAAACCGAGTCGGAACCGATGGTAATAATCTTTTGTATCAGGAAAGTTCACACTGTTTTTTTGCTGACGGAAAAGAAATTTCGGAGAAAGATGGAAACTTTGTTACTGCAGAATTAGATATTAATGAACTGAAAGATTTCAGAGAACATTTTCAGTTTTTGAACGATCGGGATAATTTTGAAATTAAAATTTAGGCTGAGATTGAGGCTGGAAAATCCCACAGATTACACAGATTTTCACAGATGAATGAGAATAAAGATCTGTGTGAATCCGTGAAATCTGTGGGAGTAAAATTATTTTTTTGAAGAGTTAAACCTTAATCTTAGCCTCAACCTAAATATACTGTTCTAAAAGCTGTGTCAAACGATTCACGTCATGTACTCCGCTTTCTTTATACAACAATTCTCCGTTTTTGAAAACCGCTAGAGTCGGAACTCCTCGTACTCCATATTGAGAAGCGATTGCGGGATACTGATCAACATCTATTTTCACAATTCTTGCGCCTTCACCTATATTTTCTTTCACTGTTGTTAAAACAGATGACTGTACTTTGCAAGGTTGACACCAGGTTGCGAAAAAATCAATCAGTACCGGTCTTTCCGAATTGATGAGTTCCTGAAATTTTTGTGACATTGTAATTAATTTTTTAGATTCTGAATGGCTTTTACATTTTGAAGACTCGTTCCGTCATAAACTTCCACGCCGTTTTTCTTAAGAATTTCTACAGCTTGGTCAGCCTGAATACCCTTGTTGCAAAATACAACAACTTTCTTGCCTTTTAATTCGCTGCTTCTGTTTTCTATTTCCGCTAACGGAATATTGATGGCATTTTCAGCCGTTGCTTCTGCAAATTGTTCCGGAATTCTTACATCAACCAAAGTTACATCCGGGCTTTTTACAATTTCAATAATATTTGCGTTTGTACTTATAGCCGTATTTTGAGTTTTGCAGGAAAATATAAGAAAAGAAAAAATCAAAAAGTAAAATATTTTCAGTTTCATTTTACAGAGTTTTTGTCTGACAAACAAAATCTGAAACCGGAAATTTTTCCGTTTTTTTAATTCCGTTAAAGCCACCTTCTATTTCAGTAAAGTTTCTGATTCCGTGCGAGTTAAGGATGCTTGCTGCAATCATGCTTCGGTAACCTCCAGCGCAATGTAGAAAGAAATGCTCAGAATCATCAACCGTGGAAACCCAGTCACTGATTGTGTCTAAAGGTCTGCTGTAGGCATTGTTGATATGTTCTGCAGAATATTCTGAGATTTTTCTTACATCAATTACTTTTGAATTTTCATTAAAAGCTTCAGCAAATTCTGCCGGAGAAATTCTTTTTATTTCGTCAGTTTCTTTACTGGAGTTTTTCCAGGCATCAAATCCGCCTTTTAAATATCCTAAAACATTATCAAAACCCACTCTGCTTAATCTTGTAATGACTTCCTCTTCAGTTCCTTCGTCAGAAATCAGTAATAAAGGATGTTTTACGTCAACAATTAAAGTTCCTACCCATGGTGCAAAATCTCCTTTCAATCCGATATTAATTGAGTTCGGAACAAAACCTTTATGGAATTCAACAGGGCTTCTTGTATCTAAAATCAAAGCGCCGGTTTCTTCAGCAAAACTCTCAAAATCTTCTACCGAAACAGGGTTTAAACCTTTATTCATGACATCATCAAGACTTTCGTAGCCGCCTTTGTTCATGGCAACATTCATCCCGAAATATTTCGGTGGAGCTGTTAAACCATCAAGAACTTCTTTTACGAAAGATTCTTTATCCGGTTGATTTAGAGCGTAATTGGTTCTTTTTTGGTTTCCAAGGATATCAACAGTCTCTTTCTGCATATTTTTTCCGCAAGCTGAACCTGCTCCGTGTGCCGGATAAACGGTAATGCTGTCATCCAAAGGCATAATTTTAGTATGTAAACTGTCGTATAAAATTCCGGCAAGGTCTTCCTGAGTTACGCTTCCTGCTTTCTGAGCCAGATCCGGTCTTCCAACATCGCCTAAAAATAAAGTGTCTCCTGTGAAAATTGCAGTTTCAACTCCGTTTTCGTCGATCAGAAGGTAAGTTGTGCTTTCCATGGTGTGACCAGGAGTGTGAAGTGCTTTAATTTTTACTTTTCCAATCTCGAAAATCTGATCGTCTTCAGCGATGATGGCTTCAAATTCAGGTTTTGCAGTCGGTCCGTAAACAATCGGAGCGTGAGTTTTTTTGCTTAAATCCAAATGTCCCGAGACAAAATCTGCATGGAAATGAGTTTCAAAAATATATTTTAAGGTTACATTATCTTTCTCTAAACGATCAAGATAAGGCTTCACTTCTCTTAAAGGATCTATAATTGCCGCTTCGTTTTCTGATACAATATAATAGGCACCCTGAGCCAGACAGCCCGTATATATTTGTTCAACTTTCATTGGATCTGTTTTAAATTATTTATAAAGATACAAAGTAAGTCAATAATTGGAAAGAAATATATATTGTTGCTGATAGTTTCTGTCGATTGTTAGAATTTTCAAACATTTTATATGATGGAAACTCACTGATTTTTAGGTGTAAATCAATTTTAAATATCATTAAAACGAAATTGCTGTTTTTTATCATATTAATTTAGTAGACTTTTAAAATTTTAATTAAAATAAATACCACAAATCATCATCAACATATTCTCTAAAAATTTTATATTTAAGAGTTAAAAAAATCAAATGGCAGATAAAACAAAATTTATTGATGAACTGAGTTCAAGATATACTCCGAAAGGAGAACATATTATATTAGGAAAAGGAATGCTGGATGGTGATGTGGTCACTGAAGTCAATGTTACCATTCCTTTAAAAACAATCAACCGACACGGATTAATTGCCGGAGCAACCGGAACCGGAAAAACCAAAACGCTTCAGGTTTTTGCCGAACAGCTTTCTCACGCAGGAATCCCGTCTTTGGTTTTAGATATCAAAGGAGATTTTTCGGGAATTGCGGCAGCCGGGCAAATGAATTCAATCATTGAAGAACGTTATGCTAAAACCCAGCTTCCATACAATCCACAAGCTTTTCCTGTAGAATTAATGAGCATTTCGGGTGGAAAAGGAATCAAGCTGAGAGCAACCGTTACCGAATTCGGACCTGTTTTATTAAGCAAAATTTTAGAGCTGAATGATACGCAGCAAAGCATCATGTCGATTGTTTTTAAATATTGCGATGATAAAGGTTTGCCGTTAATTGATCTGAATGATTTAAAGAAAGTTCTACAATATGTAACCGATAATCCACAGGGAAAAGCGGAATTGGCAGCCAATTACGGGTCGATTGCACCCGCATCTTTAGGGGCAATTTTAAGATCGATTGTTGCCTTGGAACAACAGGGAGCTTCAGATTTCTTTGGTGAATTGAGCTTTGATGTCCATGATTTGCTGGAAACCAGAGATGGAAAAGGGGTTGTCAATATTTTACGAGTTGCGGATATTCAGAATAAGCCACAATTGTTTTCAACATTTATGCTTTCGCTTTTCGCTGAAATTTACATGACTTTCCCTGAAGAAGGCGACAGCGGAAAACCGAAATTGGTTTTGTTCATCGATGAAGCGCATTTGATTTTTGATGAATCTTCAAAAGCTTTGGTTTCACAAATTGAAACGATGGTAAAACTGATTCGTTCTAAAGGAGTAGGAATTTATTTTATTACTCAGATTCCCGGAGATGTTCCGGAAAGTGTGCTTTCGCAATTAGGCTTAAAAATCCAGCATGCATTGAGAGGATTTACGGCAAAAGATAAAAAAGAAATTTCTAAAGCGGTTGAAAATTATCCGACAACGGAATTTTATAATGCTTCGGAACTGATTCAGAATTTGGGTATCGGTGAAGCTTTTGTTACAGCTTTGGACGAAAAAGGAATTCCGACTCCTTTGGTTCATACGTATTTGATTTCTCCGGAATCAAGAATGGATGTTTTGAATGATGCAGAAGTTTCTGATTTAACTTCAAAATCGGCATTGGTTTCAAAATATGAGAAAGCAATTGACAGCGAGTCGGCTTACGAAATTCTGGTGAACAGAATGGAACAGGCGGTTCAGAATTCGGCTCCGACAGAAAAAACAAAACCTGTAAAAGAAGAACCGGGAATGTTTGAGCAGGTAATGAAAAGCAGCGCCGGAAGAACATTTGCAAATACTCTGATGCGTGAAGGAGCCAAAGCGATTTTAGGAATGCTAGGTTTAGGAAAACGAAGAAGATAATTTGGAGTTTAGTGATCTCTTTGATTTTTAAATGTAATTTTATTATTTTAGCAGATTAGCCTTTTAGCAAGATACCGGATTTTAAAAGGTTTGGTTTTTGATTGTACAAGCTTAAAGTAAGACTACAAAATGTATTCAATTATTGATATAGAAAGTAATGGTGCAGGTTTCAGGAAAGAATGCATTATAGACATTGCCATTTATCGTTATGATGGTCAGAAAATCACTGACCAGTTTATTTCACTTGTAAATCCCGAAGGAGATATTACTCCTTTTGTGCAGAAACTGACGGGAATTACCCCAAAAATGGTAAAAACGGCTCCGAAATTTCATGAATTGGCCAAAAGAGTTGTTGAAATTACAGAAAACACTACTTTAGTCGGTCACAATATCGATTTTGATTACAGAATGCTTCGTCAATCATTCAGTCGGCTTGGTTATGATTTTAAAATCAATACTTTAGATACAATTCCTTTAGCAAAAAAACTGATTCCCGATGAGGTAAGCTATTCTCTTCAGAAATTGGTGAAATCTTTAGGGATTCCTCTCGTAAATGCTCATCGAGCTGATGGAGATGCGAGAGCTACTTTAGAGCTTTTTAAACTTTTGATTTCGAAAGATACCGAAAATGAAATTATTCAGAAGCAGCATGATGAAACCAATGCTAAGAATTACATCAACAAAATCAAGCAGTTAACTCAGGATTTGCCAAACGAAAAAGGCTTTATTTATTTTCAGAATGATGAAGGGAAGATTATTTTTTCTGATTACGTTCAGGATATCAACAGATATTCTAAAAAGCTTTTTAATTCCAAATCAAAAAAATGGGAAAACGTTCAGAATGAAACGGAACAAATCAATTTTGAATTAACAGGAACTGATATTATTGCGAAGCTGATTTTAAACTCAAAAGGGATAAAAAAGAGAGAAATCTTTCCTTTCGGATTGTATTATAAAAACGAAAAATATATAGTCGAAAAAAATAAACTGAATAAGACAGAAAAACCACTTCTGAAATTCAGGGCATTTACGCAGGGTTCAAAAGCAGTTCAGTTTATCAATACGTTCGAAGAATATCAGAATGTCGAAAATTTCAGAAGGAAAATCGATTTCAAAAAGAGAAATGAACTTTGGCTTGGAAGCGGAAGAAAATTAGGAGAAAAATTATTCCTGATTATTGAAAAAGGAAAAGTGGTTTCTTACGGTTTTTATGAGTTGTTTACGCAGATTCAGACCATGAGTAAAATTTCAAAGCTTAAAATCGATTTGCCTTTGTCAACCTCTGATCTGATCAATGAATTGCAGTTGGCACTGCTTCGTGGAGATTTTGAGACGTTGCCATTACCGAAGTAATCTCAGTTTTGGAAAAAATAGATGAACTTTATACTCAAAATAATTAATCTGAGTAAAAAATAGTATTTTTGCAAAAGAATAACAAAAGCAATGCAAAATTTTAAACAAAATAAAACTGGTAAAAAGGGAACTATAAAGTTCTCTAAGGTTTGGAATATTTAAGGAGTTGCCTTGCATAAAAAAATAATTATTGCGGCAGGCTCTTTTCGAAGAATCTGCCTTTTTTTATGTAAAATTTAGATTATGAATTCAAAAGAATTATTAAAGATCGCCAATGAATTTGGCACGCCGGTGTATGTTTACGATGCAGAATCCATCAAAATTCAATACGAAAAACTTACATCTTCTTTTTTAAAACACACAAAGTTCTTTTATGCCGCAAAGGCATTGACCAACATTAATATTCTGAAATATGTCAAGAACCTGGGTGCTTCTTTGGATTGCGTATCGATAAATGAAGTTAAATTAGGTTTAAAAGCAGGTTTCCCTAAAGAAAAAATCCTCTTTACTCCGAATTGTGTAGATCTTGCTGAAATCGAGGAAGCAATGACTTTTGGAGTACATATCAACATCGATAATATTTCTATTCTTGAGCAATTTGGAAACAAATACGGAAATTCTTATCCCATTTTAGTAAGAATCAATCCTCATATTTTTGCTGGTGGAAACTATAAAATTTCTACAGGTCATATCGATTCAAAGTTCGGTATTTCCATTCATCAGGTTCGTCATATCGAAAGAGTGATGAAATCAACCAATCTTAATGTAGAAGGACTTCACATGCATACCGGAAGCGAGATTAAAGATCCTGATGTTTTTCTTCAGGCTTTGGATATCATGCTTGAATTATCTGAACATTTTCCGAATCTAAAATACCTTGATATGGGAAGCGGATTTAAAATCCCTTATCAGGACAGTGAAGAGGAGACCGATGTGAAAACTTTAGGGAAAAAAGTAGAAAAAGTAATTGCCGAATTTTCAAAATCTACAGGAAAAAAGTTTGAGCTTTGGTTTGAGCCCGGAAAATTTTTAGTAGGAAAAAGCGGTTATTTATTGGTAAAAGCAAATGTCATCAAACAAACTACGGCAACGGTTTTTGTTGGTGTAAATTCAGGCTTTAATCATTTGATTCGTCCGATGTTTTACGACTCTTACCACCAGATTGAAAATTTATCAAACCCGAAAGGTGCAGAAAGAATCTATACCGTTGTCGGAAATATTTGTGAAACTGATACTTTCGCCTGGGACAGAAAATTGAATGAAGTAAGAGAAGGCGATATTTTGGTGTTCCATAATGCAGGAGCTTATGGTTTTGAAATGAGTTCCAATTTTAATTCAAGATTAAAACCGGCAGAAGTTCTTTTCTTAGACGGAAAAGCACATTTGATTAGAAAAAGAGACGAGTTTGAAGATCTTCTGAAAAACCAGATCGAAGTATTGTAAATTTAAATTCATTACTCATAAAAAACTTCACATTCGTTGTGAAGTTTTCTTTATTTGGCTTGATTTTTAATGTAATTTAAAAAAGTAATTTTATGAAAACATTAGCTTTATTTTTAGGTCTTTTTGTTGCAAACTTCGCCTTTGCGCAGGATCTTGAAGACAGAGACGATTCATTTATTGTTGAGAATAATAAAAACCTTTTGAAAATTGATATTAAAGAACCATTCATGCAGGTTGCATTGAAAGGCTGTAATGATTTTCAGGCGGCAAGTTTTGATGGTGGAGCTGCAGCTTATAAGGATATTTTAAGAAAATATATGTACACCTATCTCAATTCTGATTTTTATACGTTAACAGGTGATTTCACATTTACATTAACTATCGATGCAATGGGGAAAGTGACAGATGTTGCAGGAGACCCCAAAGTTCTGAACAGTGAAGTCTTTTTTGATGATATGCAGTATGTCGTGAGAAGAATCAAGAAAAACTGGAAACCCGCAATGTGTAACGGACAAGCGGTAAAATCTGAAATGAAATTAAAAATGAATTTCTCATCTTTGTCGGCAGATATGTAAATATGAATAAATATTTTTTTGTACTGCTCCTACTGATTGGGTTTAAAAGTTTTTCACAAGACTTAAAACCAAATACAGAAAATTCTATAATAACCAGCAATGCTGAATTTCCAGGAGGTGATAAGGCCTTCACTAATGAATTTTTAAGAATGATTCATGGGTATATTGATATGAGTAAATATGCGGTAAACGGTCAGTTTACTTTTCTCTTTGACATTAGTACTGAAGGAAAAGTTGAAAACCTGAATGTTTTACCTAAAGTGAAAAACAGCGAATTATTTATTGAAGACATAGAGTTTGCCATTAAAAAAGTTAAAAAGAAATGGAAGCCTGCAATGAAAGATGGAGTACCAATAATTTCTAAAAAAGTAATTAAAATAAATTTTACATCTGATCATATTGATCACGAATAAAAATAACTTTAAATATCCTTAAAATACACTAACGAATAAATAATTCGTTTATTTTAGCTGTTGTAATTTTGCAATGGCTATTTTTAATTTATTTACCATGAAACTTAAAATTTTTATTCTTATTAGCTCAATATTTTTTATCAGTATTGATGCTCAGGTTTTGTATAATTATCCAAAAGGTCAGGATTTTTATGAAGGAGGAAGGGAAGGTTTTAACAAAGATATTCAGGACGCTGCTGTAAAAAGCGGAATAAAGCCATGTGAAAAAACAGAAGCTTTGTTTATGAGGTTTATTATTTATCCTGACAATCAAGTAAAATATGTTGCAGATCCGGATACGCTTGCTGTTGCAAATAATAAATGTATAAAAGATAAAGTTTTGGGATTGATGAAATCTTTGAAAAACTGGAAGCCAGCCGAACTGGATGGGAATAAAACAGCTGCAATGTTCTGCACTCTTTTTACAGACGATCTTTTACTTAAAAAAGGATTTAGTGAGGAAGAATTTTCAAATCCTGTTTATATGTATAAGGATAAAGAAAGTGATATCATGAAATTCCGCGAGAACTTTGTTAAATGTTTTGATTCGAATGGATATAGAGCAAATTTAGACTATTCTTTTGTTATTAATTTTGATGTTGATACAAAAGGCGAGGCAGGCTTTTTTTATATTGAAAATCAGTCTGATTTGGAGAAATTCAACAAGATGGTTGTCGATTGCGCTTCTAATACAAAAAAATCTTACTGGAAACCAAGTTACTACAAAGGAGTTCCTGTAAAGCAGGTATTCAGAATGCCTATACGATTTAATGCCTACTAATTCTTATTCAATAGGCTTTTTTAATAGTCTACCCATTTCTATGACATTCTGTCACAAGATTTTGTATCTTTGCAAATTCAATTGATTTGAAATTTAATGTTTGAATTTGAAATTACACAGTAGTTTTAATTTCAAACTTCGAATCTCGAATCTCAAATTTTAAAAACCGTGCAGGAAAAATATATAGACGAAACAAAGCAGGGAGAGGCTTTTGCAATCGCTGAACGAGATGGAAATTCCAAGAAGTTATTCTTGGAGAGTTATGGTTGTCAGATGAATTTTTCTGATTCTGAAATCGTTGCATCTATTCTTAATGAACAGGGATACAACACTACTCTAAAAGTAGAAGAAGCAGACCTTATCCTTTTAAATACTTGCTCAATCCGTGAAAAGGCTGAACAAACGGTGAGAATGCGTCTTTCTCAGTTCAAAAACCTGAAAAAAGAACGTCCGAATATGACGGTTGGTGTTTTAGGTTGTATGGCGGAAAGACTGAAAACCAAATTCTTAGAAGAAGAACAGTTGGTTGATTTGGTCGTTGGTCCTGATGCATACAGAGATTTGCCGAATCTTTTAAAAGAAACCGAAGACGGTAGAGATGCCATCAACGTCATTCTTTCAAAAGAAGAAACTTACGCAGACATTAATCCTGTTCGTTTGGGTGGAAATGGCGTTACAGCTTATGTTACAATTACAAGAGGTTGTGATAATATGTGTACATTTTGCGTGGTTCCGTTTACAAGAGGTAGAGAAAGAAGCCGTGATCCGCATTCTATTTTAGATGAATGTAAAAATCTTTGGGAAAGCGGTTATAAAGAAATCACTTTATTAGGTCAAAACGTTGATTCTTACCTTTGGTATGGAGGAGGTCCTAAAAAAGACTTCGCAAAAGCATCAGAAATGCAGAAAGCAACAGCAGTGAATTTTGCTCAGTTGCTTGATTTGGTGGCTAAAGCAGTTCCTGAAATGAGAATCAGATTCTCAACTTCAAATCCGCAGGATATGAGTCTGGATGTATTCAGAATGATGGCGAAGCACGATAATATCTGTAAATATGTTCATTTACCGGTTCAGAGCGGAAGCAATAATATGCTGGAAGCAATGAACAGACAACATACGCGTGAAGAATATTTAGATTTAATTAAAAAAGCAAAAGAAATTGTTCCGGACATTTCTTTTTCTCAAGATATGATTATTGGTTTCTGTAACGAAACTGAACAAGATCACCAAGATACATTGAGCTTAATGAGAGAAGTGGAATACGACTACGGTTATATGTTCGCTTACTCAGAAAGACCTGGAACTCCGGCTCACAAAAAAATGGAAGATAATATTCCTGCTGATGTTAAACAAAGACGTTTAGCAGAGGTAATTGCTTTACAAGGGGAATTGTCAAGAAATAGGATGAAGTCTTATGTTGGAAAAACACATAAAATCTTAATTGAAGGGATTTCGAAAAAGAATAAAAACCAATGGAAAGGAAGAAATTCCCAAAACGCGGTTTGCGTATTTGATATGCTGGAAGGTCAGAAAATAGGTGACATTGTGGATGTTTTTGTTTTTGATAATACACAAGGCACACTTTTAGGAGAAACTGTTTCAAAATAAAATATGTCTGCCGATTTAACGACAAAACAACTTTTAGATAATATTTCTGCATTACTGGATAATGCCAGAAAGAGAGTTGCGGTGGCTGTAAATCAGACGATGGTTCTCACTTATTATGAGATAGGAAGGATGATTGTAGAGGATGAGCAACATGGTGAAAGTCGAGCAGAGTATGGAAAGGCTGTCCTTAAAGATCTGTCTACACATCTTACAGAAAAATTTGGTAAGGGTTTCTCTCAACGAAATTTAGAACAGATGAGACAATTCTATTTGTCTTACTCGATTCCGCAGACACTGTCTGCGGAATTACAAAATTCAATAAGTCAGACAGTATCTGACGTTTTTCAAATTCAACAGACACCGTCTGTTAATTTCAATCTTTCATGGTCTCATTATCTTAAACTGATGAGAATCACCGATATTCAGGAAAGAAAATTCTACGAAATTGAAAGTTTTAAAAATAATTGGAGCTTAAGAGAGCTACAAAGACAATACGATTCGGCTTTATATACAAGATTATCTTTAAGTAAAAATAAAGAAGAAATCCTTCAACTTTCTGAAAAAGGCCAAATTATAGAAAAACCGAAAGATCTCATCAAAGATCCGTATGTTTTAGAATTTCTTGGCTTATCCGAAAGACCACATTATTCTGAGAGCGAATTGGAATCAGAATTAATTGATAAATTAGAGCATTTCCTTTTAGAATTAGGAACGGGATTCACTTTTGTTGCAAGGCAAAACAGAATAACTTTTGATGAAAAACACTTTAAGATCGATCTGGTTTTTTACAATAGGGTTTTAAGATGTTTTGTTTTAATTGATTTAAAAATCGGTGAGTTGAAGCATCAGGACATTGGGCAAATGCAGATGTATGTAAATTATTACGACAGAGAAAAACGCCTTGAAGATGAAAATAAAACGATAGGAATTATTTTGTGTCAGGATAAAAGTGAAGCATTAGTTCAATATACTTTGCCAGAAGATAACGAACAGATTTTTGCGAGTAAATATTTTACCGTATTGCCAAGTAAAGAAGATTTTATTAACATTTTAAAAGAAAATTAATTTTTTAATGTAAATACAAATGAGGAGTTTAATGTCAGTTTTGTTTTTGATTCCCTTGCTGATAAATTGTCAGTCGGAAAAGACGGTAGTTTCAAAATACCCGTCTCATGTAGGAGATTTGGAATTTGATAAAAAGCTGGATGGTGATTTTAAAAGATGTTCTGAAGATGGCAGTTACCAATATTATAATGATTCTAAAGGCTTTCAGATTGAGGGCGAAAAGAATAAGATTATACAGGAAATTCAGAAATTAAAATTTAAGGAGAGTAAAAATTCAAATGGATATATAACGATTCGATTTGTTGTAAATTGTGAAGGGAAAACTGGAATTTTCAGAATGGAGCAGATGGATTCGGAGTATAAAGCTTACAAGTTTGATGAAACTTTATCAAGTCAGATGTTAAATTTCACTCAAAACCTAAAGGGCTGGATTCCTAAAGAAATTGATGGCATTAAAAGAGATTATTATCAATATTTAACCTATAAAATTGTGCATGGACAAGTTTCAGAAATACTACCTTAGCCTTTTAGTACTGGTTATTTATTCTAATTTGCAGGCACAGGTCAATTGCAATACAATGCAAGATGACAACTGTAAAAAAGCCTGTGAAATATTTAATTATTGGTCTGAATTTCAAGGCTCAAGAGTGTCTCAGGAAAAACTGGATGAATCAATAGGATTATGTCCTGACTTCTCTAATGTTTACATGGAAAAAGCAGTTCCATATTTAAAAAGAGGAGATTTTATAACTTGGAAAATACTTATCGATAAAGCTGTTGAGTTAGAACCTAAAAAACATTTAGGCTACAGAGGTTGGTGCAAATATCAGTTTCTGAGAGATTACAAAGGAGCAATTCAGGATATTGAAGCTTTAGAAAAGATTTATACGACAGGCTATCTTGGGTATTCTTCAAATGGTGATTATGAGTTACATATTGCAAAAGCGATTTGTTATTCAGCTTTAGGACAAAAAGAAAAGGCAGTTTCAATTATCGAAAACCAATTGGCGAAAAAAGATCACAATATTGGTTTTTTTGATTATTATCAATTGGGCGTTACTTATTTTGAGCTGGGTAAGTACGATAAAGCATTACAAAATTTCGAAAAGCAAAGTAAGCAATACGATTTTGCTGAAAATATATATTATAAAAGTAAAGTTTCGAAAATTAGAAATAAAGATTATTTAGATTTAAAAAAGTTAGCTTTAAGAAGCTACGACGAAGGTAAAACTATGAAAGATGGTTATACTCATCATTTCAACAAAGTTTACAGAGCTCAGATTGAGGAGCTGTAAAAATTTAAATTTAAAAATCTAAAAAATGAACGAACTTCAAAATATAAAAAACCGTTTCGGAATTATCGGAAATTTTCCGGCTCTAAACCGAGCTTTAGAAAAATCAATACAAGTAGCGCCCACAGACATTTCAGTCCTTGTTATGGGAGAAAGTGGTGTTGGTAAAGAATTTATTCCGAAAATTATTCATTCAGAATCCAAAAGAAAACATCAGCCTTATATCGTTGTAAACTGTGGAGCAATTCCGGAAGGAACCATTGATTCTGAACTCTTCGGGCACGAAAAAGGAGCTTTTACGGGTGCAACAGCAACCAGAAAAGGATATTTCGAAGTGGCAGATGGAGGAACAATTTTCCTTGATGAGGTTGGTGAACTTCCTTTACAGACGCAGGTTCGTCTTCTGAGAGTTCTTGAAAGCGGAGAATTCATGAAAGTAGGTTCTTCGCAGGTTCAGAAAACCAATGTGAGAATTGTTGCCGCAACCAATGTGAATATGATGAAAGCAATTCACGACGGAAGATTCCGTGAAGATTTGTTTTATCGTTTAAATACAGTACAAATTGATATGCCGGCTTTAAGAGAAAGAAAAGGAGATATTCATTTGCTTTTCAGAAAATTTGCCATTGATTTTGCCGAAAAATACAGAATGCCTGAGTTGGTGTTAGAACCAAGTGCTGTTCATTATATCGAAAATTATACTTTCCCGGGAAACATTCGTCAGCTGAGAAATTTGGTAGAGCAAATGACGGTGGTGGAACGTGAACGAAATATCACTGTCGGAAAACTGGCAGAATATATTCCGATGGATGCTCATTTGCCGATGGTCGTGAATCAGCCAAATACACAAAAACAAAGCGATTTTGGCAGCGAAAGAGAAATTATGTACAAAATTCTCTTCGATATGCGAAACGATATAAATGATTTAAAATCCTTAACTTCGGAACTGATTAAGAGCAGAGGAACTGCGGATCTGAGCAATCAGGAAAAGAATTTAATCAATAGAATTTACACTCCTGAAAATCAGCAAGCTGCAAATTCGAATTCTTTGCTGTATTTTGAAAACAATAATAACATCAATCAGAATGTTCAGAATCCTACAATTATTTCAAATTCGGAGGATTCTTATGAGGATATTGAAGATATTGAGGTTGAGGAAAACAGACCGGAATCTTTATCGCTTCAGAATAATGAAAAAGATTTAATTGTAAAAGCTTTAGAAAAACACAACGGAAGAAGAAACAGGGCGGCAGACGAATTGGGAATTTCACAAAGAACTTTATACAGGAAAATAAAACAATATAACTTAGAAGAATAAACAAAAAAGAACTACCTAAATCATGAATGTAAATTTAACACCTAAACCGATCAATTTTAAGTTTGGAGAATACATCAACAAAGGCTTTGAGCTTATGAAAAAAGACTTTGGAGGCGTTTTCGTGGGCTTTTTAGTGACTTTTCTGATGTCTATCATTCCGTTTTGCGGACTTTTAGCAATGGGAAATTACTACAAATATCTTCGTAAACTGAATAAGAATCAAAATCCAAGTGCAGGAGAAATTTTTGATTTTAAAGATTTTATGCCTTATTTTATTTTACAGCTGATTATTATCGGTGGCGTATTTGTTTTGTATATACCTTTCATTATTTTTGCTGGTATTGCGGGAGCTACAGCAGATTCGAGTGGAGAAGTAAGTCCGATTTTCGGGATTCTGATGTTTCCTTATATGTTTGTGGTGTTTTTTGCAATTTATTATTTTGTGCTAAAAGGATTCTATATTTCACCTTTAATCAGCTATAAAGGGATCACAGATATTAAAACAGCATGGAATATTTCTAAAGTAATGACTAAAGGAAATCTACTCAATATTTTCCTGTTTTCACTTGTAGCCAGCATATTATCACAAATAGGTATTCTTGCTTGTGGTATTGGTATTTTTGTAACGGCTCCGTTTCTTTACGCAGCAAATTATTTTGCTTACGAAGATGCCATTCAGCAGATAGAATATGATGAAATTACCGAGATCGGTATTCAAGAAAAATATTAAAATAATTTTATAATGAATCAGCTTAAAAATCTTTTACTATTAATTATATCTGTCGGATTACTCAATTCCTGCTACAGTTTTTCAGGTTCGTCACTTACTGACGAAAAAACAGTTCAGATCAATGAGTTTCCTAATAATGCAGCGTATGTAAATCCTACCTTATCGCAGCAGTTTTCTACAGATATTCAGAATAGATTTTTACAGCGTACAACCCTTAAAGGAACAAAAGAAAATCCTGATATTTTGATTGAAGGTGAAATTACCGATTACTCAATTTCTCCGACAACGATTTCTTCCACCACGCAACAAACAACTGCAGGTGGAACAATTCAGGAATCTCAGAATAAATTAACGATCACGGTGAAAGTTCGTTACGAAAATAAGCTGCACCCGGAATTGAATTTCGACAGAAATTATTCTGATGAAGCCGTTTTCAACAGCAGCCTTTCGCAGAGTGACATTGAAGCTTCACAGGTGAAAATCGCAACAGACAGAATCATCAATAAAATTTTTAACGACATTGTCGCGAACTGGTAATTATGGTGAATACTAGAGTTTTAGAATTATTAAAAAATCCGAAAAATATACAGTCAGAAGATCTCAGTCTTTTGAAACAGGAAATTAATTCTTTCCCTTATATTCAAAACATCCGTGCTTTACATTTGTACGGAGTGCACCTTTTTGATAAAGAAAATTATCAGAAAGAACTATCTACAACGGCTGCTTATACTACAGATAAAAAGATTCTGTATCAGCTGATCAACGGGAAAATCCAGCAGATAAAAGCTGATCAGCTAACTGTAGAATCTTCTATAACTGAAAAAACAGATGATCTTCCTACTGAAAAGGTCGAAAATCCTGTTGCAGAAGAAAGAGTAGTGGCTCCTAAACATGATTATGAAGCTGTTTCCCAATCTTTGATTACTCCAAAGCCTGAAATCAAGCATGTATTTGTAAATGGAGAGCGCAACCGTATTTTATTTGAGGGGGAAGAGAATTTTCTCGATGAAACGAATAATGCAACGATCGATCTTGAAGCAACCTTAGAATCGGGAGTAATTGTTACCCAAAAACCATTTTCGACAGAAGAAGTTGTTGCTGAATCTGAAGTCGAACAAAAGCCTGAAACAGAATTTGTTGCTCCAAAGTCAGAAACAATTATTAACGAAGATAAAATAGATTCTGAAAAAGTTGAGAGAAAAATTAATGATGAGTCAGAATCCAGTTTCATTAAAATAGAACCTTTCGAACCTGAAGCTAAGGTTGTAGATGAAGACACTGTTGAAGAAAATATCACTAAGCCGGTAGATTCAAAACAAATTTCAGAAGATTTAAACATTGAAACTGTTATTAATGAAGATAAAATAGATTCAGAAAAAGTCGCTGAAAAAATCGGTGATGAATCTGAATTAAGCTTTTTAAAAATAGAATCATTACATCCTGAAGCCGAAATTTCGGAAGGAAAAAATATCAATGAAAAAAATGATTCTGTTGAATCGGAAGAAATCAGCAAGGTTTTAAATCCTGAAACAATCATTGAAGAAGATAAAATAGACTCTGAAAATGTTGCGGAAAAAATCAATGATGAATCAGAGTTGAGTTTCCATGGAACAGATTCTTTTTTACCGGAAATCAAAATTGAAGCCAACGATCCCGGAAATGATGCCGTCTCTGAAATTTCAAAATCGAACCTCAGTAAGCATGAAGATGAGATGCGTCGCTTAATTGAAGAGGTGGAGAAGAAAATGAAGTCTCAGAAAAAAAATGTAGAAGAAAAACCGGAAATTCAGCATGAAGAAATTGATGGAGAAATCAGTTTTGCTGAAACTCAGGCTTTCCATATCGGTGAAGAGCAAAAAGCAGCTGAAGAAGTTGTTGTAAAAATTGCAGAGAAAATTGTCGAAGAAAAACTCGAGGTTTTAAACACAGAAACTGAAAAAGAAGCAGTTTCAACTTGGAAGCCGATGAGTTTTGAATCTCATACCCCTGATTCGTTCAGCAAAAAAGTGGAAATTCAATCTGAACCTGCAGAAAAAGTAGAAAAAACTGAAGTAATTTCAGACAATAAAATAGAAGAAGAAAAATCAGAGATTATTGTAGAAAGCAATATTGAAGAACCTATAAATGAGGTAAAAAATATTGAAGAAAATGTAGAAACTGAGGCTACTGATTCTATCAAAGATGACGAAGTTCCGGTGATGAATGTTTCTTTCTTCGGAAATGATATTTCAAGTTTATCCATTCAAAAAGAAGAAAAGCAACCTATTGAAGAAAATCCGGAAATAGCTGTTCAAAATGAAAGTAACCTTTTAGACAGTAATGTTCCCGGTTTTATCAACACTTGGCAAAGCTGGCTGAAAATCGACAGAACAGAAGAAGTTGAAAAAGATAAGATTGAAATAAAGAATAAAGTTATTGAATCTTTTATTGAAAACAATCCTAAAATCAGTCAGCTGAAAGATGAAGTAAATTTCGTTGTAAAAGAAAAGACAGACGATATTTCGCATTTAATGACCGAAACACTGGCAAATCTTTATATTGAGCAGAAACTGTACACAAAAGCAATCAATGCATTTCAGATATTAGTCAATAAACATCCTGAACGGAAAGAATATTTTGAAAATAAAATTCAGGAGATTAAAGACAATCGCGGAAAAAATTAAACTAAAATGAGAATGGCGGAATTTTTAAATTCCGCCATTTTTATGTCATATTATTAGAAATCTCTTTTCTTTTTTTGAGCTTACGATATGCTTTTTTACCTAAAATAATAATCACAACCAAAGTCACAATTGCTAAAAAAACTGCAATAACCGGAGCAATCATTGCTAAAACGGCCATAATTCCGGAGCCAGCCGTTTCAGTAGTCCCGACAACGGAATTTCCTAATCCGCCTGTTGTAGCAGTTGAAGCCGCCCGAATTCCCGCAAAACCTGTACTGATTGTTGCAGCCGTTCCGCCTCCTGCGATTAAAGCTAATCCCCATTGCGGAAATGTTCCCAAATCTGCAAACTGACTCGCAAAAAGAATGGAACCTGCAATTGTTGCCAACGGTACAGAAACAGTATCTAAAAAATTGTCTATAAGAGGAATGTAATATGCTAAAATTTCAGCTAAAGTGGCAATTCCTGTCGTAATTAAAGCGGGAAGACCCGAAAGCCAGTCAAAACTTTCATGGGTGGGAATCCATTGGAAATAAGATGCTAAACTCACCGCAAACATCGGAAGGAAAACTCTGAAACCTGTTGCAGCAGCTAATCCGATTCCGATAAATGCACTCAGAATATACGGAAGATAAGGGATTTGATCTAACATAATCATCAATTGTTGTCTAAAGCTACAAAAAATATAATTACGAGCAGATCAAAACTTTAAATATAATTAGTGACGAGAGACAGGATATTCGGCTCCTTCGGAGCCGAACCTTTGTAGAAAAATGATGACCAAAGAAAATTGCGCTCCTACGGAGCGCAACAATTATTTATAACAAAAATCAATTGACAATTGATAAATTATGATTTTTTTTGAGATTGTAATTGGCAAAGCTTGATAAACTGCGCTTCAACATCCTGAAATTTCTCAGGAAGCTCATTCGAAACCCAAAACAACATGGCAACTGTTTTTTCACCAAAACTGTCTCTGAAAAGCTCTTTATTCAAACGATAACATTCTCTTAAAAGCCTTTTCACTCGATTTCTGTAAACTGCTTTTTTAAAATATCTTTTAGAAACAGAAACTCCGATTTTCACATTTTCATTCTGGAGATCAGTATGGTTTTTAAGAATAATAATTCGCAGATTTCCATATGTTCTCCATTTACCTTTAGCGAAAAGTAAGTCGATCTCTGCTTTTTTCTTGAGTTTTTCTTCTTTTGGATATTTAAAATCAGACATTATCATTTTTCACTAAATGATTGATAACTTCCGCTGCTGCATACAATCCGAAAATCGCGGGTAGAAAGCTGATTGTTCCGTAAAAAGATCTTTTATAATTGGCTCCGTCGGTCATTTTTAAGCTGTCTTCATCCTGAATTTCGTCAGAAAATACACAACGAACACCTTTGTCAATTTTTACTTTTTTAAGTCTCTTTCTGATCTGTCTTGCCAAATGACAATGTTGCGTTTTGCTGATGTCACGAACAAGAACTTTTGATGGGTCAGATTTTCCGCCGGCTCCCATTGAGCTTACAATTTTTATTCTTCTGCGTTTAGCCGCAATAATGAGTTCTAGTTTTGGGGTAACACTGTCAATACAGTCTAAAACAAAATCAAACTTTGCCGAATCTAAAACTTCCTCCATTCTTCCGGGATTCAGAAACTCATTGATTTTTGTAAGATTCAGATTTGGGTTGATGTCTAAAAGTCTTTCAGCAACGACTTCTACTTTATGTTTCCCTACGGTAGAATGCAACGCCGGAAGCTGTCTGTTGATGTTGGTAATGTCAACAGTATCTCCGTCAACAATCGTCATATTCCCGACACCGGCTCTTGCCAAAAATTCTGCTGCAAAAGAACCGACTCCACCCAATCCTACAACAAGAACCGTTGCTTTATTCAACTTTTCCAAACCTTCTTCTTTGATCAGGAGTTCTGTTCTTTCCAACCAGTATTTATCCATTTTTTATCGTCTCTAAGTTTTCTAAAATTTGCTTATTCAGTTGTTCCAAAGAAATTTCTTTTAATTCTGAAATTTTTAAGTATAATTCTTCGATATTAAAATCTTCATTATCAGTTTCAAGAAATATTTTATCTAAAGGAGTTGTCTTTAAAACATTCTGCAAAGATAGATTATACAAAACGGCTTTTCCAAAACTCAAATAAAAATTATTTTTCAACAGATCATTGGCAATGCTTTGTTTTTTATTGAATCCATGAATAATCATCGGCTGTTCTGCATATTTTTTGAATGAAATCACTTCATAGAATTTTCTTACGCAATGAATAATTAAAGGTTTTTTGAGCTCATTCGAAATCTCAATTTGCTTTTTGAAAACCTCTTCCTGAATTTTTTGTTCAACAGAAATCAGTCCGTCGAGTCCGCACTCTCCAATGGCAAAACAATTTTCCGTAATGTTTGATTTTAACCAATTGATTTGATTTTTGATGTTGTCTGATTGAATATCTTGCGGGTGAATTCCTATGGAATACAAATGATTAGGCGGAGTTTTTCCGTAGTTTAAATTATAAATTCCAAGTGGTTTATTTTCTCTATGATGATGAAAATCAAAAAAATCCATATTCAAAAATACTATATTTTGAACGGGATAGAAAATTATTAAACGTTCGTTTATAGATATGTTAAAAATTTCTTAACTTTACTAAAAACGTAACTATGGGAAAAAAGTTTTCTGACAAACAGATTCACATTCTTGATATTGCCGAGGAGCTTATCGCTAAAAAAGGGTATGAGGGAACTTCTGTAAGAGACATTTGTACAAAAGCCAACATCAATGTGGCAATGATTTCCTATTATTTTGGGTCGAAAGAAAAAATGATGTCTTACCTTTATCAGTACCGTGTGCTGAAAACCAGAGAAAATTTTTCTCAATTTGCAGACACCATCAAAGACGGAAGGCCGGAAATGCAGATGAAAGAAATGATCAAATATATTGTGAGCCAGCTTTTTAAATATAATTATTTCCATGGTTTCGTGACGCAGGAACTTCGCCATACCGAAAACCTTAAAGATGAACTGCTTGATTTTTACCAATTGTTTGTAAGAAAGCTTGATGAAGTGATCAAAAAAGGGGTGACTTCAGGTGTTTTTACATTTACTCCGAAACCTGAAGATATTTTAACGACGATTATTGGTTCTACTTTATTTGTCATCAGAAACAAAAATTTTTACGAGCTATATGTCCCTCACAAAGATGAAGAATCTTATGTAAAGGAAGCAGAAAAAAAGGTGAGAATGAATCTCTTAATGAATATTTTTGCTGTTTTGGGATACGCAGCCGACTAATTTTACGTTAAATAATCATAAAAAAAAATCTTTTAGCAAAAAAGTTATATTTTTGCAAATTAATAGGTCGGTAAACCCGATAGCTGTTATTTTTTATATGAAAAAATATATTTTAGGTATTTTCGCTATTGCTGTGCTTGCTTCTTGCAAAAGTCAGCAGGAAAAAGCATTAAGAAGTGCAGACAAGAATTTTATCCTTAAAACGGCAAATGAAAATTTTGCTAAAAAGAAATGGAAAAACGCTTTGGCGCTTTACGATAGACTTCCGAATCTTGTGGCTGGAACAGATGATGCACCAAATGTGGTTTTCAATTCAGCGTATGCCAACTATTATGATAAAAACTATAGACTTGCGGGAAATCAGTTTAAAAATTTCTCTGTAAGTTTTCCTCAGGATAATAGAAAAGAAGAAGCTGCTTATATGTCGGCATTGTGCTACTACAACGGTTCTATGGATTATAACTTAGATCAGTCGAGTACAGAATTGGCAATTAACGAGCTTCAGGAATTCTTGAATAATTACCCGAACTCTGAAAGATCTAAAAACATCAACACGATGGTTGATGAACTTTCTTACAAGCTTGAATTTAAGGCTTACGAAAACGCTAAGCAATATTTCAAAATGGCAAATTACAAGTCTACTGCCGTTGCTTTTGAAAATGTTTTAGATGATTTCCCGAGTACAAAACTTCGTCCGAAAATCTATGATTACATGATGAAAGCACGTTATCTTTTGGCTCAAAACTCTGTTTATGAACTGAAAGAAGAACGTATTGAAAGTGCATTGGCATTTACAAGACAGGTTGAAAAAGAACTTCCGAATACAGAATACTCTAAAACTGCACTTGATCTGAGAGAAAAACTTGAAAGAGAAAAGAAAAATTTTGCAGTTGTAAAAAAGCAAACCGAAGAGAGAATTGCGGTTCTTACAGCTAAGCAGAAAAAAATTGCAGATAAAATGGCTGAGCAAAACAAAACTGAACAGCAGATGAAAGATCAGGTAGATAATGAAAAGCAGGCAACCCAGATGAGAAGAGACAGTGCAGTGCTTCAAACCCCTCCTCCTGCAGCGACTTTCAAAATTCAAAGATAATTCGTAAATTTGCTAACTTATAAATAAATTAATTTTCTCAAAATGAGCGTAAAAGATACAAAAGCAGAAGTAAATACGATTACTTACGATAAAGATAAGATTGAAGACAAAGTAGGCTCAATCTATGAAGCTATTGTAATCATGGGGAAAAGAGCAGAGCAGATCAATGCAGAAATTCGTACTGAGTTACACAATAAATTAGACGAATTTGCAGTTCACAACTCTACTTTGGAAGAAGTTTTTGAAAACAGAGAGCAGATCGAAATTTCAAAACACTACGAAAAACTTCCGAAACCAACTTCTATTGCTATCCAGGAATGGTTAGAAGATGAAGTTTACTTCAGAAAAACTGAAGACAGAAAATAAATAAAATTATTTTTTATAAAATGTAAGGTCATAAAGGAAATATTTCTTTTGTGACCTTTGCTGTTTTGATATATCAGGATACGTTTAGGAAAAAATAAGTAAATTAGTGCTTTAAAAAAAACTACATGAGTATTGCCGGGAAAAAGATTCTCATCGCCGTTTCTGGTGGAATAGCTGCCTATAAAATTCATTTTCTTATTCGGGATTTTGTAAAAAAAGGATCTGAAGTTCAGGTTATTATGTCACCCGATGCGGAGCATTTTGTGACGAAGCTGAGTTTATCCACTCTTTCAAAAAATCCGGTTTACACAGAATTTTACAGTGATAACGGAACATGGAACAGTCATGTGGAATTGGCTCTTTGGGCAGATGTAATGATCGTTGCACCTTGTACAGCCAATACTTTAGCCAAGATGATTCATGGGATTTGTGATAATCTTCTGATTGCGACCTATATGTCTGCAAAATGTCCTGTATTTATTGCTCCGGCGATGGATTTGGATATGTATCAGCATCCTTCCATTAAAAATAATTTAAAACTTGCAGAAGAATACGGTCATACTGTAATTCCTGCTGAAAGTGGCGAATTGGCGAGTGGTTTGGTGGGTCAGGGAAGAATGTCAGAACCGGAAACAATCGTTAAAACCGTTGAGGATTTTTTCAATTCAAATCAAAAAAAATTATTACAAGGTAAAACAATTTTGATTACGGCCGGACCAACTTATGAGGCAATTGATCCTGTTCGTTTTATCGGAAATCATTCTTCAGGAAAAATGGGGTTTTCGTTAGCGGAAGAAGCTGCAAAAAGAGGAGCAAAAGTAATTCTTATTTCGGGTCCTGGTTCGTTAAAACCGAATCATCAAAATATAGATTTACACCGAGTTACTTCAGCAAAAGAAATGCTTAACAAGGTTTTTGAATTTTACGAAACCATCGATATTGGAATTGCGAGTGCGGCCGTTGCGGATTATGCTCCGAAAGTAGTCGCTTCAGAAAAGATTAAAAAAAATGAGGACAGCTTTTCGATTGAATTAATCAAAAATCCGGATATTCTAAAAACCATGGGTGAAAAAAAATCACATCAGTTTTTGGTAGGATTTGCTCTTGAAACGCAGAATGAAGAGGAAAATGCAAAAGGAAAACTTGCCAAGAAAAATTTGGATATGATCGTTTTAAACTCACTTCGGGATGAAGGGGCAGGTTTTAAAAATGACACCAATAAAATAAAGATATTTACCAAAACAGAGAAGCTGGAATTTGATCTGAAATCGAAAGAAAATGTTGCAAAAGATATTCTCGATTGCATTGAAACTCAGATTTTAAAATAAATTTTATAAATTTCCGTTTTCAATTTTTAATTAGCTAATGAAAAAAATAATCATACTCTTTTTTCTGATCGTATTCAATTTCGGGTTTTCTCAGGAACTCCTCTCTACCGTTCAGGTTAATTCTCAGAGCTTAGGCGGAAGTAATACGCAAGTTTACAAAGCTTTGGAAAAAAGCCTCCGGGATTTTATCAATAATACAAGCTGGACGGGAAAAAAACTTCAGAATTTTGAAAAAATAAAATCAAATTTTGCAATCGTTCTTACTGAAAGAGATGGAAATCGTTATAAAGGAACAATCGTTGTTCAGGCAGTTCGCCCGGTTTTCAGTAGTTCATATGAATCACCATTGCTGAACATTCAGGATAACAGATTCGGATTTGAATATGCTGAAAACGAAAACCTTGTTTTCAATGAAAGACAATTTTCAGGGAAAAACTTAATTGATGTGATCAGCTTTTATGTGTATCTGATTTTAGGTTATGATGCAGACAGCTTTCAGTCGATGGGCGGAACGCAATGGTTTTCAAAAGCTCAGCAGATTGCCCAGAATGCTCAAAACCGAGGTTATGACGGATGGAATCAGATTAACGAACCAAGAAGCCGCTCGATTTTGATCGGGGAAATTCTGAATCCAAATATGAGTCAGTTGCGTTCTACGATTTATACTTATCACAGAGCGGGTTTGGATGGATTATTCAATCAGGATCAGACGCAGCCAAAGAAGATTATTTTCGATGCTTTGATGCAATTGAAAACATATGAAAATTCTTTTCAACAGAATTATTTCTTCAATCTTTTTTTGGATAATAAGGCAGACGAAATATTCAATATTTTCAATTCCGGAAATAATGGTTCGGTAAACATTGGTACTTTGAAACAGCAAATGATCATTTTCTCGCCAAAGAATACAGAATCTAAGTGGAATAAGTGGAAGTAAAAGGTATAATTCTTGAATTCTGACTTCTAAATTTTATATTTGCAGAAACAAAACGTAATCTGCTTCTGAATCTATGCTTTCACGAATTTACATTAAAAATTTTGCTCTAATTGATGCACTTGAAGTGTCTCTGAAAAACGGTTTGCAGGTCATCACTGGTGAAACAGGTGCCGGAAAATCGATTATTTTAGGTGCGCTACGATTGATTTTAGGCGAAAGAGCAGATATAAAATCAATTTCTAAAGCTGAAGAAAAAAGTATTGTCGAGACAGAATTTGAGCTGAACAATCAGTTTAAAAAATTCTTTATCGAAAATGATCTCGACTATGAACATCAGACGATTATCAGACGTGAAATTTTACCTTCAGGAAAATCCAGGGCATTTATCAATGATGTTCCAGTAACTCTGGATGTTCTTAAAGAGCTTAGTTCACAGCTTATTGATATTCATTCTCAGTTTGAAACGTCAAATCTTTTTACTTCTGAATATCAGTTTAAAATAATCGATGGGCTTTCAGATAATAAAAAGCTTATTGAAGACTATCAACAGAACTTTTCTGAATATCAATCTTTAAAAACCCAGCTCAAAAAATATCAGACTCAGCTTTCTGAAAGTACAAAAGAAGGTGACTACAAGCAATTTCTTCTAAGCGAATTGGAAGAATTGAAAATGGATGATGTAAATTATGAAGATTTACAAAATCAGCTTTCTGTACAGGAAAACGCAGGAATGATTTCTGAAAATTTGTCTCAGATTTTGTCTAGATTTCATCAGGAAGAAATCGGGATTCTTTCATTTTTTAATGAAGCTAAATCTAAGCTTTCGAAAATTGCCGATGTTTCAACCAGCTTTTCAGAGCTTAATGAAAGACTTGAAGGCTCTTTTGTAGAAATAAAAGACATCATTTCTGAATTGGAAGACGAGTCTGAGAAAATTGAAATTAATCCTGAAAGTTTAGCTCAGCTTTTAGAATTTAATAATAAAATCAACAGCCTTTTTCTTAAACATAATGTTACTGATATTGAAGCTTTAAAAGAAATCAGAGATCAACTTTCAGGTGAACAAAAAGGAACTGCCGAAATCGAAGCTTACATCAAAGAAATTCTTGAAAATATTTCATCCAAAGAAAAATCTCTGGAATCTTTAAGTCAGAAACTTTCCAAAAACAGAAAAAAAAGTATTCCTGTTTTCATTAAAAAAGCTGAGGATTTGCTTAAAAAACTTGGATTAGAGAAAGCAAAAGTTGACATCGAAATCAAAGATTCAACAGAATATAACCCGTTTGGAAAAGAGAATATTCAACTGTTATTTCAGGCAAATTCTGGTTTTCCGCTAAAACCAATTCAAACTGCCATTTCTGGGGGTGAGAGATCTCGTGTTATGCTCGCTGTGAAAAAGATTATTGCAGAAAGTGATGAACTTCCAACTTTAATTTTAGATGAAATCGATACTGGAGTTTCCGGAAAAGTTGCCGAAGAAATTGGAAATCTGATGCGTGAAATGTCTCAAGATATGCAACTGATTGTTATTTCTCACTTAGCACAGGTTGCCGCAAAAGGAAATGATAATTACAAAGTTATAAAACAGGATGTTGCAGGAAAAACTCAGTCAACGATTATTCCACTAAATGACGAAGAAAAACTGAACGAAATCGCACAGCTACTTTCAGGAAGCAAAATCACGGAAGCGGCTCTGACGCAGGCAAAAGAATTGATTGGGTGATTTGTTTTGAATAAAATATAAGACTTCTGATTTTCAGAAGTTTTTTAATTTTACATATAATTATTATATTAAGTTTAATTAAACGCATATTATGAAAACAAAGCTATTTACATTGTGTTTTTCATTGTTTACAGTCAGTCTTATCTTTGCTTGCAGTTGTGATCCGAACGGTAATTTTTCAAAAGTTGCACCAAAAACAAATTTAGTTGTTTTGGTAAAAATCAACAAATATCTTACATTTCAGGAATTTGAGAATGATAAAATTCCAATGTCAATGGAAGTGGAAATAATTGAGATCCTAAAAGGTAAAATTCAAAATAAAAAAATTATAGTTTGGGGTGATAATGGAATTTTGTGTCGTCCTTATTTAACAACATTTAATGAAGGAGAATATTATTTTTTAGCTTTATATAGTACGGGTAATATGATGCGTCAAAAAGAAGAAAAAAAAACACATTATTTTGTTTCAGTTTGTGGAGAATATTGGATGAAAGCAAATATGGATAAAAAAATTGCATTGAGTAACTATATGGATAAGAAGAAACAAATTTCATTCAACAAAATTTTAAGACAATTCAAATAATCATAAAGCTTCTCTCTACAGAAGCTTTTTTTATTCCCACAACTTTTCTTACTTTTGAGAAAATCCTTCACAATGAATTTTAAACCGATTTTACTAACTGCCGGCGTTTTGTTTTCGGCTAATTTTTTTGCTCAGAAAATGACGTATCCTAAAGCAATAAAAGGCAATCAAACCGATACATATTTCGGAACTGCTGTTGCAGATCCGTACAGAGATTTAGAAAATGATTCTGAACCTACCAAAAAATGGGTAGATGAAGAAGTTGCTTTCAGCCAAAGATATTTATCTCAGATTCCTTACAGACAGGATATTGTAAAGCAATTAACCGACATCTGGAATTACGAAAAGATTGGCGCACCTTTCAAAGAAGGAGATTATACGTATTATTACAAAAATAACGGTTTGCAGGCGCAGTCTGTTTTGTACAGAACCAATAATAAAACAAAAACAACTGAAGTATTTTTAGATCCAAACAAATTTTCTGAAAAAGGAACGACTTCGCTTTCAAGTTTGTCTTTCAACAAAAAAGGAAATTTAGCAGCGTATTCCATCTCGGAAGGCGGAAGTGACTGGAATAAAATTATTATTCTTGACGCAGTAACCAAAAAGCAGATTGACGAAACTTTAGTTGATGTAAAATTTAGCGGAATTGCGTGGCAAGGTGATGAAGGTTTCTATTACTCAAGCTACGATAAACCGAAAGAGGGAACTGTACTTTCAGGAATGACAGATAAACACAAGGTTTATTATCATAAATTAGGAACAAAACAGTCTGCTGATCAATTAATTTTTGGTGGTGAAAAAACACCGAGAAGATATTTAGGAGCTTATCTTTCGGAAGACGAGAGGTATTTAATTATTTCTGCAGCCAATGCAACCAACGGAAATGAGGTTTTTATTAAAGATTTAAAGAAAGGCGGCGATTTTGTTCAGATCAACAGTGGTTTTGATATTAACGCAAGTATCGTTGATACGGATGGTGACAATCTTTACATCTTTACCGACAAAGATGCCCCGAATATGCGTTTGGTAAAAACGACCATTCAGAACCCGGCTCCTGAAACCTGGAAAGATGTTATTCCTGAAACAGAAAATGTATTGGGAATTTCCGGCGGTGGCGGTTATTTCTTCGCAACATATATGATTGATGCGATTGATCAGGTAAAACAATTCGACAAAAACGGAAAACTGATCAGAGAAATTTCTCTTCCAGGAAAAGGAAATGTCGGAGGTTTCGGAGGTAAAAAATCGGAGAAGGAATTGTATTACTCTTTCAGTAACTATATAACGCCGGGAACAACTTATAAATTCAATGCTGATTCCGGGAAATCTGAAATTTATCAGAAGCCTAAAGTGAAATTTAATCCTGAAGATTATGTTTCAGAACAGGTATTTTATACTTCAAAAGACGGGACAAAAGTTCCAATGATGATTAATTACAAAAAAGGGACAAAACTTGACGGTAAAAATCCAACAATCCTTTATTCTTACGGAGGTTTCAATGTCAGTTTACAGCCTTCTTTCTCTGTAGTCAATGCAATCTGGATGGAAAATGGCGGTATTTATGCGGTCCCAAACATCCGTGGTGGTGGTGAATACGGTAAAAAATGGCACGATGCAGGTACAAAAATGCAGAAGAAAAATGTATTTGAAGACTTCATTGCAGCCGGAGAGTATTTACAGGCTAAAGGCTATACATCCAAAGAATATATGGCGCTTTCTGGAAGATCAAATGGTGGTTTATTGGTTGGGGCAACGATGACGATGCGTCCTGATTTGGCAAAAGTCGCTTTCCCTGGAGTTGGCGTTTTGGATATGTTGAGGTACAATAAATTTACGGCAGGAGCAGGTTGGTCTTACGATTATGGAACAGCAGAAGATAATAAAGAAATGTTTGATTATTTAAAATCTTATTCGCCTGTTCATAATATAAAAGCAGGAACTTGCTATCCATCAACCATGATTATTACAAGTGATCATGATGACAGAGTTGTTCCGGCACATTCATTTAAATTTGGTGCAGAATTGCAGGAAAAACAAAAATGTGAAAATCCTATTTTGGTAAGAATCGAGAAAAATGCAGGCCACGGAGCAGGTAGAGCAACCGACCAGGTGATCAGCGAAAATGCTGATTTAATTTCTTTTGCTTTGTATGAAATGGGAATTAAAAAACTAAATAAATAGTCAACCTCATTAGGTTTAAAACGATTAAAGCGAGACTGTAGATACAATCTCGCTTTTTATTTAACACATTATTATTCTAAGATTTGTTGAGAGTATTTTAGAACACGTGAGAGGAAGTTAAACATTTTCAAAATTAATATATTCTTTATGCAGACTTGCAATAAACTCTTTGTGCTGTATATGATAAAATTATTTTAATTCGCTTCAAGTCTTTGCTGAGTGAAACGCCTTTGCGAACTTAAAAATATGCGTAAAGTATTCAAAAAAAATCTTAGCGGACTTTGCGTTTAAATATTCTTCGTTTTCGATTGAAAATTAAACACAAAACATTATTTCAAAAATGCTTATTTTTAAAATCTTAAATCTGAAGAAATGAGAAGGGAAATAAAGAACAAAACTCCTCAATTTAATATATCTGAAAATCAGCAGGAAATCTATCAATTCGAAAAAGATGGGCTTGAGCTGAAATCAAAATATACCACAGAAGATGTAAAAGATAAGAGCATTTCAGACTCTTCTCCGGGAATTGCACCGTATATGAGGGGACCTTACTCAACAATGTATGTCCAAAAACCTTGGACAATTCGTCAATATGCAGGTTTCTCAACAGCTGAAGAATCGAATGCGTTTTACAGAAGAAATTTAGCGGCAGGGCAAAAAGGTCTTTCCGTAGCTTTTGATTTGGCAACGCACAGAGGGTATGATTCAGACCACGCCAGAGTGGTTGGCGATGTAGGTAAAGCGGGCGTTGCGATTGATTCGGTGGAGGATATGAAAATTCTGTTCAACGAAATTCCTTTGGATGATATTTCGGTTTCTATGACGATGAATGGGGCGGTTTTACCGATTCTTTCATTTTATATCGTGGCTGCGGAAGAGCAAGGCGTTTCTCAGGATAAACTTTCAGGAACAATTCAGAATGATATTTTGAAAGAATTTATGGTGCGTAATACATACATTTATCCACCAACGCCTTCCATGAAAATCATTGCCGATATTTTTGAATATACATCGAGAAATATTCCGAAATTCAATTCTATTTCCATTTCAGGATATCATATGCAGGAAGCGGGAGCGACTCCGGTTTTGGAAATGGCTTATACGTTAGCTGATGGCTTGGAATACGTAAGAACAGGAATTAAAGCAGGAATGAATGTCGATGATTTTGCACCGAGATTATCTTTTTTCTGGGCAATCGGAATGAATCACTTCATGGAAATTGCAAAAATGCGTGCTGCAAGATATATTTGGGCAACTTTGTTGAAGCAATTTAATCCTCAAAATCCGAAATCTTTAGCTTTAAGAACGCATTCACAAACTTCAGGATGGTCTTTAACTGAACAAGAACCGTTTAACAATATTACGAGAACGGCAATCGAAGCATTATCTTCAGCTTTAGGGGGAACACAGTCTCTTCACACAAATGCTTTGGATGAAGCCATTGCACTTCCCACAGATTATTCGGCAAAAATAGCCAGAAATACACAGATTATCCTTCAACAGGAATCAGGAATCTGTGATGTGGTAGATCCAATGGGTGGAAGTAATCTGGTTGAATCTCTCACTCAGCAGATGATTGAAGAGGCCATGAAATATATTGATGAGGTAGAAAAAGAAGGCGGAATGACAAAAGCCATCGAAGCCGGAATTCCGAAAATGAGAATCGAGGAAGCTGCTGCAAGGAAACAGGCGAAAATCGACAGTAGTGAGGAATTTATTATTGGGGTAAATTCTTTTAAATCGGCTTTAGAACAAACTCCAATTGAGATTTTAGATATCAATAATACCGAAGTTCGCAGGAAACAGATTGAAAGATTAGATTCGATAAAATCGAGCCGAAATGCTGAAGCGGTTGAAGATATTTTAAACCAGATCAGAGAATCTGCAAAAACAGGAAACGGAAATCTTTTAGCATTGTGTATCGAAGCGGCTCGAAGAAGAGTGACTTTAGGTGAAATGAGTGATGCGATGGAAGAAACTTTCGGTCGTTACAAAGCCAATATCAGAACTATACAAGGAGTCTACGCAATGAATGCCAATAAAAATGAATACTTCGGAAAAGCACTTGAGTTGACTCAGAAATTTGAGCAGGAAGAAGGTAGACGTCCAAGATTGATGGTTGCCAAAATGGGGCAGGATGGTCACGATCGTGGTGCAAAAGTTGTGGCAACGGCATTCGCAGATATGGGATTTGATGTTGATGTTGCGCCATTGTTCCAGACTCCGGAAGAGGTGGCAAAACAGGCGGTTGAAAATGACATTCACATTTTGGGTGTTTCCTCTTTAGCGGCAGGTCACAAAACTTTAGTTCCGCAGGTTGTTGAAGAACTGAAAAAACTCGGTGCAGAAGATATCACGATTGTTGTCGGAGGCGTAATTCCACAGCAGGATTACGAATTTTTATACGCAAACGGAGCCGACTTTATTTTCGGACCTGGAACCAATCTTCCGAAATGTGCAGTTGAAATTCTGAATCGTTTTTTAGATTAAAATGTGATTAGAATCCGATAAATTGCACGAGGTTTGTACTGTACGCCATAACCAAAAACAAAATATTATGGCTTATACAGTAATTTCAGTATTTCCGGCAAACGTTGGTACAGAGGAAATAAAATCAAAATTAAGGAATAATGGTTTCAACGAAGCAGATATTATCGTTTCCACTTCGAAATTTAATGATGATTCATCAGCAGAAAATTATCAGGAAGACGAAAAAACGCAGAGCTTCTGGAATCATATTTTTGTGAACGACAATGAGCTGCTATCTGCTTACAGCAAAGAAAGTGTGGGGAAAGTGAATCTTATCGTTTACGCTTCAACGATCATCGAAGCACAGGAAGCAAAAAAAATTCTCGACCAGTATGGTGCCCTGAAGATTTATAACAAACCTTCTTTCAATGAAGAAAAGCCTGATACGGCAGGTTTGCCAGAAGATGTTTATAACGGAATCATTGCAAAAGCAAAGCATGATGTTTATTTCTTAGACAGGGAGCGAACCTATAGTCCAAACAGCAAAGGAATGGATAACACGATGGACGATTTAGGTTCAAAAGATTAAACTAAAAATTAAAATATAAACGTTTGAGAAATTATTCTTAGACGTTTTTTTTGAAAAAAAATTATTTAAATCAAAAAAAATGATATATTTGCATCTGAAAATCAAGTTTAACCAATTAAAAAACAACGAAGCAATGTTCAAATTCAATCTACATTCAACAGTAGGATTGCCTTTTGCAAAGGCGAGGCTTCGTGGTTTGGTACACTCATAGAATAACAGTATATCGAAATATCAAAACCCGAAGTCGCAGAGATTTCGGGTTTTTTATTGCGCAATATTTAAACTCAAATCAGTTTCCCCGAAAATCTTTTTTATAAAATTTTGGAGCTTTTTCAAATAGTTTTTAGGAGCTATTTGACTACGCCGAATTGTTACTTATTAATTTTTTAAGGAGCAATTTCCCGCTTTCCACTATATCTTTTTTGCCAACGCTTTTTTTCAAGCCAATGCAAAAAAGGATGTCGTTGCAATCGGGGCTAATGATAAAGTTTCGCCTTGATAAACCTCATAGGTTTCCAAACCTATGAGGTTTGAATAAGAACAAATCAACTAAAACTTTAGTTGAAAAAATTTAATGTGACGTATAGAAACCAAATTTCCATACCTCAACTGTAATTAATAATGGAAAAAGAAAATCTTTTATTTTTCAGATTAAGAAGTCTGAGAAGCAGAAAAAGAATCATAAAAAAAGATGTAGAAAAACAGATCAGGAAAAAGTATAAACATAGTGATGAACTCTGGAAATTAAGAAGAAATATTCCGTCAGTTCCTTTGGAAAAGCCATATCAAAAAGGGTTTGTAAGATTTTTTGTTGTAAGAGACGATGTAAAGCGTTCAAAAGACGGAGATTTCTTCGAAGGAATTCTGAATAAGATCAACACAAAGACGTATTCTGAAACCCGAAAATTCTTAAAAAAGAAAAGAAAATCCGGACGAAGAATATATGTTGACCGGGAGCAAAAATTAGATAGACTTTCCACCTATCAATGGAATGATCCAAAGTTGAAATTAACAGACAGAGAGAGACAATATTTTTTAAAAAGAGAAGATTATTGTCCGTTCAGAAAGACATATAACATTTACTATGAATTCATTGAACCATGGAGGTTTGTATTGAGGGTAAAACCAAATATGATTACTCATTACAAACCTTTGGATTCCGATTTAGAAAAAGAGATCGATGAACTCGATTATTATTTAGGGAAACATAAAATTGTAGGAATTATTCACAAAACAATTTATGGAAGACCAAATCCATGGAAAGATAAATACAAAAGAGATTCAATGAAAAGCAAAAAATGCTTTCGCTGCAAAATGTCTGCAACTGTGATTGCAGAAAATTTAGAGGACGGAAATGTCCTGAAATTTTAAAACAAAAACAATGGGAAATTTAAAACTTAAAGGAAAAGATATATTAAAAATAGGCTATCCAAACAATCAAAGTGTAAACATCGCTTTGGAAGTCATGAAAAGAAATTTTGCAACAAAAAATATTCATCATGTGAAATCTCTTTTAAAGGAAATTCTGCAAAATCCGGAAATTTTTGAAAAAGATTTAACCTTCGGGCAAATTGCGGAAGCGTTGCTTTCATCCAAGAAAACGGAGAAAAGAATGCTCAATACAAACAGGGCAACATTCAATATTTTCGGAGACAATATTTCAGATGAAGCAAAAAACCAGCTGTATACCGCTTTGAAACTTCCGATTGCAACGCAAGGCGCTTTAATGCCCGATGCACACAGCGGTTACGGACTTCCGATCGGCGGAGTTCTGGCCGTAGAAAATGCGGTGATCCCGTATGGAGTCGGGATGGATATCGGTTGCAGAATGTCGCTCAGTATTTTGGATACCCCTATTTCATATCTTGACGGCGCAAGAGATAAATACGAAAAAGCTCTTGCCGAACATACAAAATTCGGAATGTACGAAACACATAAATCTCACATCGATTACGAAATTTTCGATAGAGATACTTTCGATATGATTCCGATTTTGAGGAGATTAAAAGGAAAAGCCATCAAACAAATGGGGAGTTCCGGCGGCGGAAATCACTTTGTGGAATTTGGAGAAGTAGAAATTACAGAAAGAGATGAACAAATCGGACTTCCAAAAGGAAAATATCTTGGGATTCTTTCACACAGCGGATCACGTGGATTGGGTGCAGAAATCGCTCAATATTATTCCAGAGTTGCGACAGAACAATGTCCGTTGCCAAAAGAAGCCCAAAACTTCGCCTGGTTGGATTTAAGCACGCATCTCGGATTAGAATATTGGACAGCGATGAATTTGGCAGGAGATTACGCTTCGGCTTGTCATGACGATATTCACCGAAGATTGGTAAAAGAAGTCGGAGGAAGAGTAAAAGCCAGAATTGAAAATCATCACAATTTTGCATGGAAAGAAATTCATAACGGAAAAGAAGTGATTGTTCACCGAAAGGGAGCTACTCCGGCAAATAAGAACGAATTGGGAATGATTCCTGGTTCAATGACCGCAAAAGGTTTCATCGTCAGAGGAAAAGGAAATCCGGATTCTTTGAATTCTGCTTCTCACGGCGCAGGAAGGGCGCATTCCAGAGGTGAATGCAGAAGTCTTTTTACTCAAAATGACATCAAAAAAGAATTAAAATTAAAAAATGTCACATTAATGGGCGGAAATACGGAAGAAGCACCGATGGCGTACAAAGACATCAACGAAGTGATGAATGCGCAAAGTGAATTGGTGGATATTCTGGGAACTTTCCAACCAAGAATTGTGAGAATGGACAGGTAAATGGTTGATAGGTTGTAGTTGTTGGTTGATGGATTTTGACTGATAATAATAGCCAGTAATATTTAAAGAGTGATTGTCATTCAGAATGGAACGGAGTGGAATGAAGAATCTGCAAAAAAGATTTCTCACTGCACTTTGTTTCGTTCGAAATGACAAATTCAAATCAACAAAAAAATAAAAAAATGGGAGCACCACATAACATAAAAAGATACGGTGAAGTCTGACCGGAATTTAGAATTCAATACGGACTGGAAATTTTAGAAAAATTAAAAAATAAAGTCATTATTTCAGGAGGTTGGGCATGGCATTTTATGTCTGAAATTGGGCATACGGAATATAAGCACGCTCATGATCATAAGGATATTGATGTTTTTGTTAAAAAGGAAAATGTTGTTCAGGTTATCATGATTCTTCAGCAGGAAGGCTTTTTGAAAGTCTGGACAAGATATGACCATCTTCCGAGCGAAGAAAACTTTCGCAGATATGAAAAAACAATCGAAATGGAAAACGGAAAATTTCACAGAATTACAATCGATTTTTTCGAAAGAAATGATCTGGAAATCATTGTCACCAATGGATTTACAGTAGTGAAGCCTGATGTTCTGCTTTCGTTTTACAGAAATATTCATTCCAGCGATAAATGTTGGGCGGTCATGGCTGCAAAAGATTTATTGGAAAAAGGAATTGATCCTGTTGGTCATCCGAAATTAAGTGAAATACCGAAATAACAATGGAAAAAATCATACAAATAACTTCAGGAAGAGGACCTTTGGAATGCCAATGGGTCGTTGCAAAACTGTTGAAAGTCTTTCTTGAGGAAGCAAAAGATAATAACATCGATTACGAAATTATTCATCGTGAAAATGGTGATGAAAACCTGACTTTAAAATCGGTAACCCTGCTTTTAAAATCAAAAAATATCAATGAATTTTTAAAAAATTGGTTGGGAAGTATTTTGTGGACGGGAAAAAGTACATTTCTAAAACTGCACAAAAGAAGCAACTGGTTCATCGGAGTTTTCGAGCTGGAAGGTTTGGAGAAAATCAATTTTAATGAAAAAGATATTCAGTTTCAGACAACCAGAAGTCAGGGGAGTGGCGGACAAAATGTAAATAAAGTGAATACGGCTGTTCGGGCTACTCACGTTCCGACGGGACAAAGTATTTTTGTTCAGGACTCGCGCTCACAATTGGAAAATAAAAAGCTTTCGATTGCAAGACTGAAAGAAAAAGTGTTGGAACAGAATATTATCCAGCTTCAAAAACAAATGCAGGAAACTTGGAACAATCATTTGAATGTTCAGCGCGGAAACCCGATCAGAATATTTTCGGGAACCGATTTTAAAAAGAATTATCAGGAAAAATCTTTTAAAAAGCAAAGAAATCAACTGAAAAACGAATTAAAAAATTACAAAAATGACCTTAACTAAAAATAAATACTACTTTGAGGCTTTGGATAACTATCCATACAGCCTTCCGGAATGCTTGGAAGCGTTGAACTATGCTTTGTCCTACGATCCTGAAGATGCAGATAGCCTTTGTCTGATGGGAAGAATCTATTCTGAACAGTTGAAAAATTATGAGATCGCAAAACAGTATTTTCAAGAAGCGATGCAGTGTGATATTACCAACTTAAACGTTCCGCAATATTACATCAACTGTCTTTTAGCCAATGAAGATTTTCATGAAGCTGAAAAATTGATCAACTATTCTTTAAAAATAAAGGGAATTGATAAGTCGAATCTTTGGTTTTACAGAGCTTTGCTCTCCGAGAAAAGAGGAAGTTTCAATAATGCTTTGAAATTTTTGGATGAAGCGGCAAAATACTGTTTTAATGAATATAGTTTGAATGTGGTAAAGGATAGAAAGAAATTTATTAAATCAAAAATGCCAAAGAAAAATAAAAAGAAGAAGGAGACGAAATAAGTCTCCTTTTTTTGTAGTTTTAAAAGATGAAACTCTACGTATTTCTTTTATTATTAATTTTTTCATGTAAGAAAAACGAAGCTAAAGTAGAAATTATCCCAAAAGATGAAACTTTGGATTTGAAATATGAAGTGTTGAACCAGCTAATAGAAAATGATAGTATAAATTCCGGACGAAGTCGTTTTATTTACAGTACAGGACTGATGCCAACAACCATCAATAAAGATGTTAAAGAAATAAGACCATTGGGCGTTGACCTTACATTTGATTCAATATTTTTAGAAAAAGATTCTGTTTTTTATTACAATCAAGAAAAAATTGATTTCAAATTCAAGTTTGATAGAAGTAAAATAAAGAGCAAATTGAAATATGTAACTGCTGAGAAGATTCTTCAAATGAGGCAAACAACAAATAGAGAGTTCTGGCAGGAATTTTACAAAAGATTCGATCGAAAATGCTTAAGAACTTTTTCTATTCCATTCTTTAATAAAGACAAAACAATTTGTGTCATTCAAAATTCGACAAGTTGTGGGATTCTAGATGCGGTTAGTTACACTGCGATATATAAAAAAGTAAATGGAAAATGGATCGAAGTACGTTCTTATGATCATTGGGTTAGCTAAAAAATAAGAAAGGAGACCAAATAAGTCTCCTTTTATTATTCAAAAATCATTTTTTATTTACAGAAATCAAATAATCATAAACCATTTGATGTTGCTCATCACTCAATTTCGCTTTGGGAGCCATTCTGCTTAATGTTTTGATCCAGCTCTGATCATCGTGTTTTGCAGGATCGGGTAGTTTGTGACATCTGTTGCAGGAATTTTCAAAAACCGTTTTCCCTTGTGCTAAATGTTCAGCAGAGGTAAACTTTGGCCCTGTCACGGCTGTACTTTTTGGTCCGCACGAAACCATAAAAGCAGATCCTAAAATTATACTCCAAACTAATTTTTTCATAATGATATTTTTGGTTGGTTGAATTTTTAGTTCTTCACAGAAACCACATAATCATAAACCCACTGATGCTGTTCATCGGTAAGCTTAGCTTTTGGTGCCATAGAATTCATAATTCCTACCCATTGTACGGAAGTGAATTTAGTTGGTTCCGGCAAATTATGACATCTTTTGCAGGCAGTCTCAAAAATAGTTTTTCCTTGTGCAATCTGTTCCGCCGTACTTGTTACGGATTTCGGAGCTTCCGTTACCGGAGTTGCTTTCGGAGTACATGATGCTAATAGTATCAATGCGAATGTTGCTGCTGCAAATAGACTTTTCATATCGTTTTTAAATTTGTTTTAAACAAAAATAATGAATTTTACAGGCGAATGGTATGTTGGTGTTTAATTTAGAAACATTAAAATTAATCTACTTTTTCTCGTATTTTGCGGGTTATTTTTATATTTTTGAATTGATGAAACCTTTAGGTTACATTTTCCCTTTTAAGAGAACAAAAAAGCTCTAATGAAAATTTCAACGGAAGAATTTATTGATGGAATTAAGTCAGGCAATAAACGCCTGATCGCAAAAGCCATAACTTTGGTTGAAAGTACAAAAGCCGAGCATCGAAATCAGGCCGAAGAACTCTTAAAACAAATTCTACCTCTTGCCGGAAGCTCAATCAGAGTTGGGATTACCGGCGTTCCCGGCGCAGGTAAATCTACATTCATCGAAAATTTTGGCAGGTTAGCAATTTCCCAAGGTAAAAGAGTGGCGGTTTTAGCCATTGATCCGAGTTCTGCGATTAATAAAGGAAGTATTTTAGGTGATAAAACAAGGATGGAAGAATTGGCAAAAGAAGAAAATGCTTTTATTCGTCCTTCTCCGAGCTCTGGTTTTTTGGGTGGAGTAGCCAATACGACTTTTGAAACGATGATGATTTGTGAAGCTGCAGGTTATGATTATATTTTAATTGAAACCGTCGGAGTAGGGCAATCGGAAGTTTTGGTTGCTGATATAACCGATGTTTTTTTATTTCTGAAAATTATAGGTGGTGGAGACGAGCTTCAAGGCATCAAACGTGGAATCATGGAAATGGTTGACATTATTTTTATTAACAAAGTGGATGAAAATAATCTTCAGAAAGCTAAAAATACTAAGCTTGAACTGAAACGTGCATTAGATTTTCTTCCGGCAAAAGAAAAAGACTGGAAAGTGCCTGTCTTACTTGGTTCCGCTTTAAATAATGAGGGTTTAAATGATGTATATCAAAAAATTGATGATTTTATTTCATTAAAAAAGAAAACCAAACGGTTTGAAGAAGTTCGTACTCAACAATCTGAAAAACGATTTGAATATTGGGTTCAGGAATATATTTTAGCATTGATGAAAAAAAATAATTCAGTAGAAGAAGCTTATATTCAGCATAAAAAAAATGCTTCAGACCAGATTTCAAACCCGAGTACTGAAGCAAAACTGTTTGTTGAAAAATTTTTACGAGATTCGAGATCCGACTTTCGGGATTCAGAAAATATTTAATAATTTTTTCTAATATTAAAGCTGCGAATTGCGTAAACCGAAACGTTTAAAGCTTTTCTTTCTCCTTTGTTGTTTCGTTTTCAGAAATATATCCGTCGTAAGAAATCGGCTGTCTGTCATTACTCCTAATTGAGGTAAGAGCTCTTCCGTTCTTAAAAATTTCGATGTTTATATCACTTACATTTTTTACATCATTAGGTTTGATTTTATAGACCCAATTTCCTTTTTTACTCTGCGTTTTTGTCACCGCATAATCTTTTGAAGTAAATCTGTAGCTTGTATCTGAACCACCGTAAGTCGTGTTAAATGATCTTCCGAAATAAGGAAGCGTAACTTCCATGACTCCTTTTTTTATTTCAATTCCGTAATTTTCACCGGAGATTTGAAATGTTCGAAGTTGAGGTGCATTCGGTATAGAATTTACAACATTGATGACATCATAGTTCATTGGGTTAGCCTTCTCTGCGTGAAAAGTAAATTCATCAGAACTCACCAGATTGTTTACTATTTGTGGATCAGTCTTTTGTGCAGTACAGTTCTGGAAAAAGAAAACGACTACAAAAGCAGATATGATTTTTATATAATTTTTCATGACATTAAAATTAGTAAATTTATACATCAAAATACGTGCAAAAAAATATATTGTGGTTTTTTGGAATAGATATTGTTAAGGTTCAAATATAATAAGCATAATTATGAAAATTAATCATTTTTTAGGAATGGGAGCTGCTGTTTTGGCGCTCGTAGCATGTACAACAAATCCGATGACGGGAAGAAAGTCCCTACAGATCGGAAGTTTGAATTCTCAAATTACAACAAGTGCAGTACAACAATATCAACAGACTTTGAAAGAATCTAAAGTTGTAACAGGAACTCAGGCTACTTTGGTAAAAAAAGTTGGAAACAGAATTAAAACTGCAGCCGAAAAATATTATGCAAGCATAGGGAGAAGTGCTGACTTATCAGGGTATCAGTGGGAATTTAACCTTCTTCAGGATAATCAGATTAACGCTTGGTGTATGCCGGGCGGAAAAGTGGCAGTGTATACAGGGATTCTTCCGATCACAAAAGATGAAACAGGTCTTGCTGTTGTGATGGGACACGAAGTTTCTCATGCTTTGGCGGGGCACGGTAATGAAAGAATCTCTCAGGCTATGGTTGCACAATATGGAGGGCAAATTTTGGGCGGAACAATTTCAAACGCACAGCTGGCAAAAGTTTTCGAAGCAGCATATCCTATCGGATCTCAGGTAGCTCTTTTGAAATATGGAAGAACTCAGGAATCTGAAGCAGATGAAATGGGATTAAATCTTATGGCGATTGCAGGATATGATCCAAAACAAGCTATTCCGTTCTGGAGCAGAATGGAAGCGGCTTCATCCGGAGCAAGACAACCGGAATTTTTATCAACACACCCGAGTCCTCAGACCAGAATTGCAGATATTCAGAACGATTTACCAAAAGCTTTGGAATATTACAGAGCTGCAGGTGGCAAAGGATAATTTTCTATAAATTTTAAAAGCCTTTCTTCAGTACAATTGAGTAAAGGCTTTTTTTAATTCTAAAAATATAAATATGAAAAGTCTCTCAGTAGTCGGAATGATACTTTTGGCAGTATCGGCTTTGCTTTTTTATTTAACAACAGATTTTACCGTTGAAAGAATTACAATTTCTCATGTGATGGGTGTAATGGCGGGAATCGGAATCGGTTTGATTTTTGGTGGGTTGGTTGGCTATGTAAGCAAAGGCAGTGCGATAAAAGCTGAAGCAAAAAGAAGAGAATTCAAGCAGCTTCAGAAAGAAAAAGAAGAGCTTGAAAAACAGGCTATAGAAATTGAAAAACGTCAGGCTGAGCTTGAAAGGGAAAATACAAATCCTCAAATTTAGAATTTGAGGATTTCTTTATTTTATTTGATAAATCCGATTAGAATTTATACCCTAAACCAAGCAAAAATAAGCTTGATCTGTTATCGTAATCGATCTCTTGGTTTGATCCTGCAACATTGTTGATGAATTTTCTCTGATCTTTAGAAAAAGCACCTTCATATCTTGCAGAAAGAATTACCTTTTTGATTTCACTTTGCACACCTAGCTGGTAACCTACCGTAAATTCTTTAGCATCAACTTTCTGAATGAAATTATCAAAATTATCACTCTTCGCTAGGTTGAAGCTTCCAACCGGACCTGCATAAGCGCTTAGAAGATCTCCCAAAACATTTACCCCAACCAAAACAGGAATATCTACTCTGCTGTTTTTTGCTTTTATGGTTGTTTGTTCTGAATTTGCATCATTCTGTACAGTAACTTCATTACTGAAATTAGTATAATAGATTTCCGGCATCAGATATAATGCAGTTGGTAAATCGATTTTTAAAGATAAACCAACATTGAAACCTGTAATATTTTTGCCTTTTTGCTCTACAGCATTGGTTGCAGCTGTCTTGAAGTTCTTCCATGATGCCGAGCTTGTCGGGATCAGAACATTTGCTTTTCCGGCCAAAGAAATCTGCGCCGAAGCAAATACTGAAAAACCAATGAATGCTGCACTAATCAATTTTTTCATTATCGTCAATTTTTGTAATAGTATTGTCTATTGTTTTATTATTCTCAAGTAAATACTCTCTCAGTTCCTTGAACAGTTCTGATGAGTAAACGAAATCTATCAGATTTTTATTGCCAGCGGTGATGAGAACGTCTTTGTTGCCTTCCCACTCTTTTATACCCAGTCTCAGATATACAATTTTCTCGCCAATCGTCATTACCGAGTTCATATCGTGGGTGTTGATGATGGTTGTAGTGTTGTATTCTTTGGTAATTTCAAGCAAAAGATCATCAATAATATTTGATGTATATGGATCTAATCCTGAGTTGGGCTCGTCACAAAAAAGATATTTAGGATTGTTTACAATTGCTCTTGCAATGGCAACACGTTTCTGCATTCCTCCGGAAATTTCTGACGGGAATTTTTTATTGGCTTTATCTAAATGTACCCTTCCGATCACATCAAAAACTCTTCTTTTCTTTTCTCTGAAAGTAAGATTGGTAAACATATCCAGCGGAAACATGATGTTTTCTTCAACCGTCATGGAGTCAAATAATGCACTTCCCTGGAATACGGTTCCGATTTCCGATCTCAAATGTTGTTTTTCTTCTCTCGTCATTACATTGATATCGCGCCCGTCAAAAAGAATTTCTCCCGATGAAGGCTGATAAACGTTTAATAAACTTTTAAGAAACACCGTTTTTCCGGAACCACTCTGCCCGATAATCAGATTCACTTTTCCTTTGTCGAAAGAGGTTGAAATACCCTTTAATACTTCAACTTCATCAAAACTCTTTTTCAGATCTTTTACCTCAATCATTAGCTTAATATTAATTGGGTTAATAGTAATTCAGAAAGGATGATGAAAACCATCGTCCAGACTACAGCTTGTGTACTCGCTCTACCAACTTCAAGTGATCCGCCTTTTACGTTATATCCGTAATAAGAAGGAACTGTTGCAATAATAAATGCAAAAACAACAGTTTTCGTAAATGCATAATAAATGAAAAGATTAGGCATATACATCTGAATACCGGTGATATAATCTGCCGTCGTCCAGTTTCCTGTAAGAAGACCAGCAATATAGCCGCCGCCGATACCGAACACAATACTGATAGCAATAAGCAACGGATTAAAAATAACGCATGCAATAATTTTCGGAAAAATTAGAAAATTTGGAGAATTTACTCCCATGATGTCTAACGCATCAATCTGCTCAGAAACCCTCATGGTTCCAATACTGGATGCAATATATGAACCTACTTTACCGGCTAAAATAAGACTGATGATCGTGGGTGAAAATTCCAGCACCAAAACTGCTTTTGTTGCATAACCAACAAAAGATGGCGGGATTGGAAACGAAGAAGCATCAAAATTATTAAACATCTGAATTGCAACTACTGCTCCCACGAATATAGAAGTGAAGATCACCAACCCAAAAGAGTTGACTCCCAAATCATTGATTTCTCTCATAAACAGCTTCCAAAAAACTCTCATTTTCTGAGGCTTCTGGATTGATTTTCCGAGGAGTAACATGTATTCTCCTATCGCTGTAAAAAACTTTTTTAACATTCTGCTAAATTAGGCTATTTTTATTTAACTAAATTAAATTTTAAGCAATACTGATCTCTCTGTTTTAACCTTAAATTCAATATTAATTTGCATTTTTATCTCCTTTTATCACCAACAAAATAGTTCTTAAAATGATGACTAAATCTAAAACGAAACTCCAGTTTCTTACATAAAATGCATCAGCAAGAATACGTTTGTTCATTTCAATTTCCACATCTCCTGCATCACCTCTTAAACCGTTTACCTGAGCCAGACCTGTAATTCCGGGGTTAGTATGACTTCTCAGGCTGTATCTTCCGATTTTTGGTTTGTAATAATCATCTACCGCCAACATGTGAGGTCTTGGTCCTACCACCGACATCTCGCCTTTTAAAACATTAATAAACTGTGGCATTTCATCGAGGCTGGTTTTCCTTAAAAACTTTCCGATTTTGGTTATTCTTGCATCATTTTCGCTTGTTGTTTTCTTTGCCGAATCATCATTTACAAACATTGTTCTAAACTTGATACAATTAAAAACTTCTTCATGAAAACCATATCTTTTCTGAATAAAGAAAACAGGCCCTTGGGAACTTTTTTTAATCAGCAAGGCAATAATAGGAAACAGCCACGAACAGATGAACAGCAAAACTAAGACCGAAAAAATAATATCAAAAGTTCTTTTCAATAAAAAATTAGAATAATAATCTAAAGGATATTTTGCCTGGGTTAAAACTGGCTGTGTCTGAATGTATCCCAAATCATAAAAGAAAAAATTATTTCTGGAAATATTCGGAATCAGGGAAATATGTACCTTATTGGCTTCCGCTAATCTGAATATCTCATTTTGCTTCTCGTCGCTGAAAGAATTTTCGGCAGGAAGAAATAGAGTATTGATGCCGTTTTTCTTCCAGAATTCCGTCAGATTTTCAGCATTTACTTCAGAAGTGTAATCGTATGTTTTGTAACCGAAGTCTTTTCTTTCTTCAATAATTCTCTTTAAAACCTCTGTTGAATTATTTTCACTGAGAAACATTACATTACGATGGTTTATCCCTATTGTTCTGATGTATCTTATTAAATAGTAGACCGCTGATTTTAATAAAAAAATGAAAAAGAAAAGATATAATGACAACCACGTCAGTTCTGAACCAAAAAACTGATTGCTGCTCACTTTACGAATAAGAACCAACCCGATAATAAACAACAGAAAATGAACGATTATTCTTTCTACAAAAAGGATGTAGGTAAGATTTCTGGAAATGTTATAGATCTTCGTTCTACCACTCAGTAAAATCCAAAAAAAGATAACAAGAAGTAACGGAAATGAATTTTCATACCATAGATCTTCATCCTGAACGATTACACCCCGAGTTGTACTGATAAAATAGAATATAAAAACCCCTGCGATAACCAAAAGGTCAAGCAAAATAATGATTGATTTCAGATATCGGGAATATCGTATTCTTTGCATCTATCTTTAATGAAAAAAGCGAGAAGCTAAATATAACAATTTTACGGTATATTTAAATATTTATGTGTCTGAACCGAAGCCTGCCAACGAGGATTTTCAAGAATAAAATCGGTCATCTTCGGATACATCGCATCACGCTTGCTCCATTCGCTCTGAAGATATAATCTGCAGTTTTCGGAAACTTTTTCAGCCTGCTCCTGAGCAAATATAAAATCGTTGTTGTTAAAAATAATTACTTTCAGCTCGTGGGCTTTAGCATAAATTTCCTCTTTAGGTAAGCCTGTTTTCTTTGGAGAAAGGGTGATCCAATCCAGTTGTCCGCTCATCGGATAAGCTCCGGATGTTTCAATGTGAATTGTACAACCCAGTTCTTTTAATTTTGAAGTTAAAATATCAAGATTCCACATCAAAGGTTCACCACCTGTTAAAACAATGGTTTTACAATGTTTTGCAGCAGTTTCTGCAATTTCCTCAGCATTCATTAAAGGGTGAAGGGTAGGATCCCAGCTTTCTTTCACATCGCACCAGTGACAGCCAACATCGCAGCCGCCCAATCTGATGAAATAAGCTGCTTTTCCCGTATGTGCACCTTCTCCCTGAATAGTGTAAAAATGCTCCATCACTGGGAGCATTTTACCTTCTTTTAATAATATATCTTCTTCTTTATTCATTTTAAAATTAGTCGTTATAGACCGAAGTTTTGTAGGCAATGATGGTGTTTTTCATCAACATCGCTCTTGTCATAGGCCCGACTCCTCCCGGAACTGGAGTTATCCAGCTTGCTTTTGCAGCACAGCTGTCGAAATCTACATCACCTGCCAAATAATATCCTTTTGGAGAATCGTTGTCTACTCTTGTAATACCTACGTCAACAATCACTGCACCTTCTTTGATCATTTCACCTTTTAAAAAGTGAGGATCACCTAAAGCGGTGATTACGATGTCTGCTTTTTTAGTGTATTCTTCGATATCTTTTGTGTAAGAGTGCGTCAACGTCACTGTAGAGTTTCCTGGAAAATCTTTTCTTCCCATCAAAATACTCATTGGTCTTCCAACAATTTTACTTCTACCGATGATGACACAGTCTTTACCTTTCGTTTCAATATTATATCTTTCTAATAATGTTAAAATCCCGAAAGGCGTCGCAGGCAAGAAAGTATCCATTTCCAAAGCCATTTTCCCGAAGTTCTCAGGATGGAAACCGTCAACATCTTTTCTCGGATCGATTGCGTTGATGATTTTTTCCTGATCGATCTGATCCGGTAAAGGCAACTGAACGATAAACCCGTCAACTGCTTTTGATTTATTTAATTCATCGATTTTTTCCAATAATTCAGATTCAGAAACCGTGCTTGGAAATTTCACTAAGCTAGATTGAAATCCTACTTCTTCACAGTCTTTCACTTTAGCATTTACATAGGCCTTGCTTGCACCATTGTTACCAACAAGAATGGCCACCAAATGTGGAGCTCTTCTTTTGCTGTCAAGAATTTTTTCAACTTCAGCCTTGATTTCCTGTTTTATTTCTTTGGATACTTTTAATCCGTCAAGAATTTCTGCCATTTTTACTTTTATTACTTTTTATTAGATTTTTAAGGATATTTCTCCGGATTCTGATGAGTGCAAAAAACGGAGACGATATAAATCATTTTTTCTTCTTCATTTATTTCATAGAAAATGATATAAGGAAATTTCTTGAGAGGAAAAGCTCTAATATCTCTATATTTTTTCTGAAAATAAGGATTAGTTACGATTCTACTTATTGAAAGATCAAGTTGCTTATTAAAACTTTTTAGAACTTTCAGCGAAATGTTCGCATAATACTCTGTTGCTTCCTCAATGTTTTCTTCAGCGATTGATAGAAATTTAAAATTAAAGACCATATTTTGCTCTAATTCTCTTCAAAGATTCCTTACCATCTACTGCTGTAGATCTGTCTTGTTTTAACGCTTCATCAATCACTCTTTTCATCTCATCCGTCAACTCAAAATCATCATCACTTTTCTCAAAAGCAATTTTCATTTTCTGTAAAAGATTCTCCATTAGAGTTTCTTCTTCCTTATCTTTTAGATGTATTGTGATGGTACTCATTTCCTTTATTTTTAATCAAAATTAATGAAAATCCGCAACAATTATTTATTCGATTTATAATAATTAATCAACCCATTTGTTGAAGAATCATGAGAGCTAATGGTCTCATTATTTTCAAGTTCCGGAAGAATTTTATTGGCTAAAACTTTTCCTAATTCCACTCCGAACTGATCGAAACTGAAAATATTCCAGATCACACCCTGAACGAAAATTTTATGCTCATACAAAGCGATTAGCTGACCCAATGAAAAAGGCGTTAATTCATTGATTAGTATAGAGTTTGTTGGTGTATTTCCATGGAAGACTTTGTAGTTTAATAAGAAATCAATTTCCTCATCAGATTTTCCTGAAGCTTTTAATTCCGCCTCAACTTCTTCTTCATTTTTACCAAATGCCAAAGCTTCAGTCTGAGCAAAAAAATTGGCTAATAGTTTATCTTGATGATCAGAAACTTTGTTCGGACTTTTTGCATATGCGATAAAATCTGCAGGAATCAATTCAGTTCCTTGGTGAATCAATTGATAGAAAGCGTGTTGTCCGTTTGTTCCCGGCTCACCCCAAATAATTGGTCCTGTTTCATATTCTACGAATTCGCCGTTTCTGTCGACACATTTTCCGTTACTTTCCATATCTCCTTGTTGAAAATATGCCGGAAATCTGTCTAAATATTGAGAATAAGGAAGAATTGCATGCGTTGTTGCAGCATAAAAATTACGATACCAGATTCCGATTAATCCCATCAAAACAGGAATGTTCTCACCAAATTCAGCTGTTTGGAAATGTTGATCCGTATCGTTAGCTCCTTTCAATAATTGCTCAAAGTTTTCGTATCCTACTGCGAGAACGATGCTTAAACCAATTGCACTCCACAATGAATATCTTCCACCGACCCAATCCCAGAATTCGAAGATATTTTCTTCTGCAATTCCGAAGTCTTTAACAGCTTGAACGTTAGTTGATAAAGCGACAAAATGTTTGGCTACATCTTCCTGTTTTCCGGCTTTTAAGAACCAGTCTTTTGCCGAATTCGCATTTGTCATCGTTTCCTGAGTCGTAAATGTTTTAGAGGCGATGATAAATAAAGTTGTTTCAGGATTCAAGTTTTTTACAACTTCTGCCATATGATTTCCGTCCACGTTAGAAACAAAATGAACGTTTAGCCTTGTTTTAAAATGCTTCAAAGCAGAAACTACCATCACAGGTCCCAAATCTGAACCACCGATTCCTATGTTCACGACATCTGTAATTTCTTTTCCGCTGAAACCTTTGTGTGTTCCTGAAATAATACTTTCAGAAAAAGATTTCATATGATCTAAAACTCTCTTGATCTGAGGCTTGATATTTTCACCATCTACCAAAATTTCCTTGTCTGAAAAATCTCTCAAAGCAGTATGAAGAACGGATCTTCCTTCTGTTTCGTTGATTTTATCTCCCGAAAACATTTTAGAAATGGCATCCTTGAGCTGACATTCTTCTGCAAGATTTAATAATAATCCTTTTGTTCTTGAATCGATTAAATTTTTAGAATAATCGAATAAATAATTATCTTTCTTAATAGAAAACTCTTCAAAACGGTTGGGATTGTATTGAAAAAGACTTCTCAGATCAAAGTCATTATCACCAAAATGTTCGTCAAGATCTTTCCAACTGTTGGTTTGTGTAGGATTTATTTTAGATAGCATAAATTAAATTTAGGGTTTAAAAAGCTGATTTTTAGAAAATATCACATTTAAAATCATAATAATTAAAATGTAAGTTTTCAAACCGCAAATTTACGGAATTTTTGCGCAACGATGTTAATTGAGGATTAAAAATCAGTTTCCAAGGATTATCAGGATGAAAAATAAAACCTCCGCAAAAGCGAAGGTTCAAATAATCTATGTTGATAACCTAAAGGTTAGGATGCCGGATTTTCTTGGTTTGATTGCTGAATTTTATTTTTAGATTGATTTTTTCTGTAAAAGTAAAATATCAGTCCGCAGATTAATAGAATTGGCCAAATCATAATTAATCCAACGATAAGTTTCTGAATTAAATAATAACCTTCCACAAAAGCATTTTTCGCACTGTAAAAAAAGTTGAATTTGTATTTGTTGTCAATGTTTTTTGAATTGGTTACTGCAATTTCTGCAATACGAAGCTTGGGTTCTTTTATGTAAATATCAACAGTACTGTATTTAAGATTATCGGTTACGTTAAGATTGGCGAGTTGTTGCGAATTGTTTTCAGACATATTTTCATCACTCATTTTCACTTTGTCTTTTGTGGTTTTAAGTTCAGAAATATTTTCGCCGGTTTTCTTGATTCTTTTTTCCTCCAATTCAGCATATTTAATGTTTGAAGTTACATCTTCCGCATTGATGATTCTTGAATTCAGGAATAGTTTTTTATCATTAATTAAAGTTAAAAGCTCACCCAATCTTGAAGAGGGAACTCTTACCTGCATTGTGTTTTCGGTCTGATATTTTTTCACAAGCATTGCTTCTTCATCGGAAGTATTGTAAGTGTCTTCAGAAATCACACGACTTTGCAGGTTGCTGTTGGTAACAAACCCGCCAAGTTCCTGAGCCGATTTTTCAATGGAAATTGTTGCATCATAAACATCCTTTACCTCCATATTAACATCAGCTGTTTTGATGAATTGCTTGTCTTTTACAGACATGGTTGCAGCAGATGAAACACTGTCTGATACATTTACGTAGGCAGAATCTGCAGACGTTGACATTTCGTAATCACTTGCTGTTGCTTCGCCTTTTTTGCAAGAGTAAATTCCTAATAATAATGCTGTTGCAATCGTTAATCTGATGTGTGTCGTTTTCATAATATTTATTTTTAATGTTTTGCTTAACCCAAAGTTCCAGCAGAATCTTTTGTAATGTTTGAATATTGCAGGTAAACCTTTTGTAAATAATTATTTAGATTTAAATGATTGTTATTCAGTATTTTGTAAATGATATACGGAGCGTAGCGTGGTATTTCGGATTGATTTTTGCTGATGTTTTACAAATTAAAACTCAAAATAGATATGTCTAAAACCTTTTCTAAAATCCGAAACGCTATAGAACTTTTTAAAGCCATTGATTTTGATCAGCTGAGCGAAATTTCGCAAAAAGTAAATCTTCCGAAGCTGATGGAAAATTTTTCCAAGCTTGATGATATGCAACTCAATGGAATGATGAAAATGCTGGATCCAAACAAAAAGAAAAAAGATCTTCCACCAATTGATGGCGATTTCTACGATATCTATCATACTCTGACTCCTGAGCAAAGGGAAGTTCAGCTTAAAGTAAGGGAGTTTATGGAAAAAGAAGTTAAGCCTTTGGTGAATCATTATTGGTTAAGAGACGAATTTCCGCATGAATTAATTCCAAAGTTTCAGAAACTTGATATTTGTGGGGTCACCTATGAAGGTTACGGTTGCAAAGGAATGCCTTTTCTGATGGAAGGCGTTATTGCAATGGAAATGGCGAGAATTGATGCTTCAATAGCGACATTTTTTGGAGTGCAATCGGGTTTGGCAATGGGTTCGATCTATATTTGCGGTTCTGAGGAGCAAAAACAAAAATGGCTTCCCCAAATGCAGAAATTCGAAAAAATTGGAGCTTTTGGATTAACCGAACCGGAAGTGGGTTCCGGAGCAGCAGGAGGCTTAACGGTTACCTGCAAAAAAACTCCTGAAGGCTGGGTTTTAAACGGAGAAAAAAAATGGATCGGAAATGCAACATTTGCTGACATTATTATTATTTGGGCAAGAGATTTAGATGACGGTGAAGTGAAAGGTTTTATTGTTGAAAAAGATAATCCCGGTTTTTCGGTACAGAAAATTAAAGGGAAAATGGCTCTTCGAATTGTACAAAATGGTTTAATTACATTAAAAGATTGTATCGTTACAGAAGAAAATCGTCTCCAAAATGCCAATTCATTTAAAGACACGGCAAAAGTATTGAGAATGACTAGAGCTGGAGTTGCATGGATGGCGACAGGTTGTGCAAGAGGAGCTTATGAAAGCGCTTTAGATTATACCAGAAAAAGAGAACAGTTCGGAAAACCAATTGCTTCTTTCCAAATGATTCAAGGGCATTTGGTGGAAATGCTTTCTAATTTAACCGCAATGCAAACAATGGTTTTCAGGCTTTCTGAAATGCAGGATGAAGGAATTTTGAAAGACGAACACGCTTCTTTAGCTAAAGTTTTTTGTACGTTAAGAACAAGAGATGTCGTTTCCAGAGCTCGTGAAGTGATGGGCGGAAACGGAATTCTTTTGGAGTATGATGTCGCAAGGTTTGTTGCCGATGCAGAAGCCATTTATTCTTATGAAGGAACAAAAGAAATCAATTCACTGATTGTCGGAAGATCGATCACCGGTTTCAGTGCATTTGTGTAAAAGTCAATAGTGAATTGTGAATTTTGCTTCGCAAGTGAATTTAAAATTGACAAGCAAGGCGAATTTACAATTCACTATTCACACTACTATTTCAGCAAAGCTTTATATTTTTCTTTGTTGTCAATAATTATCCAGATATTGATCAGGAAAAGAACTCCGGCAATCGACATTCCCATCGTTGATTTGTTAATCGTGAAGACGTGAAGAATAATTCCGACCATTACCGGTAAAATAACTATCGCGCCTAAAGCTCTTGTTTTTGGGAAAATAAATAATATGCCGCCAATTGCCTCTACGATTCCAACCAAAGGCATCAACCAATGCAATTGATTGAACGCTTCAAAAATTTTCATTTGCTCCGGTGTTTGTTCCGGCATTGGCATGTAGTTGAAAAGTTTGTTTAAGCCTGCATTAATAAACATGAGCCCAAAAATAAGACAGATAATAAATTTAATGATTTTCATAAATTGAATTTTTATTAAAATTAAATAAAATTCTAATTCGTTATAAAAAAATCACTAAATTTTTATATTTAATATTAATTATTCATTGCTTATTAATATTCTAATCCATTTCCTTTAAGGTGATGTTCTTAGAAATTTTGTAGCTTTTCTTTTTCTTATTGGGTTTTTCATCTTCGCCGAGAAGTTTTCCCCAAGGTTGCAATCCGTCGACTCTTTCAAAAATAATTTTAATAATCGCAATCGCCGGAATACACAGAAACATTCCTGAAATTCCCCAAAGATGTTCGCCTAAAAGAATACCGATAAAAGAAAATAATGCGTTAATTTTTACTTTTGAACCTACGACAAAAGGTAGAACAATATTTCCGTCGATCGCATGAACGATGACGTAACCAATTGCTACATACACGCAAGTGGAAACTGTTCCCGTCGCAAATGCAATAAAACAAGAAATTAAAAGCGAAATACAAATTCCGATGTAGGGAATAACATTTAATAAACCCGTTAAAACACCCAATAAAATGGCATATTTTACACCTAAAATAGTCAGAACAATGGTCGTAAGAACAGAGACGATAATTACCTGAAGACACAATCCGATGATGTATCTTTTCGTCATAATTCTTACCTCAGAAACCACTTCCTGAACGCTTGCTTTATGCTTTTCATTAAATACATTAACGATGAAATTGTTCAAAATTCTTCTGTAATTTAAGATGAAGATAAAAAACAAGATGAAAAATGCTAGAAATCCTAAGCTCGTAGAGAAAATTCCAAATGTAAATCCTAAAATGATTCCCGAAGAAGATAATAGTTTATTTAAACCCTGATCAAGATAATCGAGCTGCTCATCAATTTTCAAATTGAAAGTATGTGAAACCCAGGTCTGAAGATTATGGAACACCAGATTGAACTGCTTTGTAAGATGCGGAATATCTTTGCTGAAACTTGAAATCTGTGTACTGAAGAAAAATATCATTCCGGTGAGAATAGTCAACATCATCATTACAGAAACAATGGTTGAAACCGATCTTGGAAACCTTAGTTTTTTTTCTAAAAAATTAGCAATCGGCAAAAAAAGCATAGCCATTAAAAATGCTAAAAAGAATGGAGCCAAAATGCTTTGTCCCAGCTTAATAAGATAGCCGATTCCGATAATGGAAATGACTGCCAATGCAAGTTTCGGAAGAAAAGGAAGTTTAAAAAAATTCATGGGAAAGTTTTTCTACAAATAACAAAAACCTCACCGTTTTCCGATGAGGTTATAAATTTATAAATAAAAATTTTATTTTTCGATAGCCAGTTCCAGAACTTCGTTCATCCAGCTTACATAGTTTACTTTCAGGTTTTTCAGGTAATCCTGCTTGATTTCTTCTACATCCTTTCTGTTGGCTTCACACAAAATCACTTCTTTTATTCCTGCTCTTGTTGCAGCGAGTAATTTTTCTTTGATTCCACCTACGGGAAGCACTTTTCCTCGTAAAGTAATTTCCCCGGTCATCGCAAGATGAGGTTTTACTTTTTTATTTTTAAATGAAGAAACCATAGAAGTCAGCATCGCAATTCCGGCAGAAGGTCCGTCTTTTGGTGTTGCACCTTCAGGAACGTGAACGTGGATGTTTTTCTTCTCCAAATCATCTTCACTGATTCCCAAATCTTCATGTTTGGCTTTAATATATTCCAAAGCAATCGTTGCAGATTCTTTCATCACCGTTCCCAGATTTCCGGTCATGGTAAGATTTCCTTTTCCGTTGCTGATTAAGCTTTCGATAAATAAAATATCTCCTCCAACACTTGTCCAGGCCAAACCAGTAACAACTCCTGGAACATCCGTTAATTCAGATAAACTCTTCGGTCTTGGAACACCTAAAATTTCATCAACTTTTTCAATAGAAATTTTAGCGTCATATTCTTTTACCAAAGCGGTCTGAAGAGCAACCCAACGTGCAATCGCTGCGATTCTTTTTTCTAAAGTTCTCACACCGCTTTCAGAAGTATGAGCTTCGATAATATGCTTCAGTTCAGAACTTCCAAGTTTGAAAGATTTTGCAGTCAAACCGTTTTCGTCCTGTTGTTTTTTGATTAAATGTCTCTTCGCAATCTCAATTTTTTCCTCTAGCGTATACCCTGCAATCTGAATGATTTCCATTCGGTCTAAAAGCGGAGTCTGAATGGTTGAAAGTGAGTTTGCAGTTGCCAAAAACATGACTTTAGACAAATCGTAGCCCATTTCAAGGAAATTGTCATAGAAAGAGCTGTTTTGTTCAGGATCAAGAACTTCAAGCAAAGCCGAACTCGGATCGCCGTGCATTCCTTTTCCTACTTTATCGATTTCATCCAAAACAATAACGGGATTTGATGTCCCGGCTTTTTTAATGGACTGAAGAATTCTTCCTGCCATCGCGCCAATGTAGGTTTTTCTGTGACCACGGATCTCGCTCTCGTCATGAAGTCCACCTAAAGAAACACGCATATATTTTCTTCCCAAAGCATCGGCAACCGATTTCCCCAAAGAGGTTTTACCAACTCCGGGAGGACCTACCAACAATAGAATTGGCGATTTCATATTGTTCTTTAATTTTAAAACAGCCATGTGCTCTAAAATTCTTTTTTTAATGTCTTCTAAACCAAAATGGGCTTTATCTAAAACTTTCTGGGCTTTTTCAATATCAAAAGTATCTTTTGTGAAAGTATCCCAAGGAAGATCGGTGAAAAAATCCAGGTAATTTCTCTGAACATTATAGTCGGGAGAATTTGGGTTTTGACGCTGAAGTCTGTTGATTTCTTTTAGGAAATGTTCTTCAACATCAGCATTCCAGTTTTTGGTTTTTGATTTTTTAATTAAATCTTCAACATCGCTTTCCGGGCCACCTCCCAATTCATCCTGAATCGTTCTGATTTGCTGGTTTAAGAAATATTCTCTTTGTTGTTTGTCTAAATCTTTGGAAGTTTTCTGATGAATCTGATTTCTCAGTTCCAGCTTTCTGAAATCCTCATGCATCATTTCGTAGCACTTGTTTGCTCTTTCCATGAGATTTTTCTCTTCCAGAAGCTTTTGCTTTTCTGAATAAGGGAAATTGGCATTTGTGCTGATGAAATTTAAAAGATCATCATTATTGTTGATATTTTTTATTGCAAAATTGGCAGCATTCGGAATGTTCGGATCAAGCTCAATAATTTTCAGAGCCAGATCTTTAATATTCTCTAGTAATGCTTCGTATTCTTCCTTGTTTTTAGCTTTCGTATCTTTTAGCTTGGCGATTTCAGCTTTAAAATAAGGTTGGCTGTTTACAATTTTCTTGATTTTAAACCTTTGAAAACCTTTGGTGATTGCTGTAATATTCCCTTCTGGAAGTTTGATGATCTTAATAATCTTTGCCAAAGTTCCTGTCTGATAAAGATCTTTTTCGGTTGGCTGCTCAATATCAGAGTTTTTCTGGCTTACGATTCCGATGTAATCGCCATTTTGCTGCGCTTCTTCAAGCAACTGTATCGATGTCTTTCTTCCTGCAGTAATAGGAATTACAACATTCGGGAACATTACCATATTTCTTACCGGAAGTATTGGGAAAATATTCTGGTCAGAACTTTTCTCTTGATCTACATTCAGGTCAGAAAGATTGATTTCTTCGGCAACGATGTTGAAACCGTCCCCAAGAATATCATCAAAATTTATATCTTCAAATTCTGTCATAATAAATCGAATGACAAATTGTCATTTTCAGTTAAAGTCGTTAGATTGATATTTCACAATATGCTTTTAAAAGGCAATATACGTGAATTGTATTAAAGATTGTCAAGTTTAATGCCATTTGTTAATCATCAAAAAATACGGTCAAAATTTCCATTTTAAGAGTATTTGAATTTTAAAAATTAAAAAAACGACTTATATTTCTGTAATTTCTTAAAAATGTGTATTTTCGCACACTGATATAAAAACTATATTTATAAAATGGCAATTTTAGGACAGATTAGGAGTAAGCCTTGGCTTTTAATGGGCGTTATCGCATTGGCACTTTTGGCCTTTTTGGTAAATCCTGATAGTATTGATAAGGTTTTTGGAAAAAACCCTGATGTTTTAGGAAAAGTAAATGGTGAGAAAATTACCCGTGAAGAGTTTAACGACCAGCTTTTTGTATTACAGCAGCAGGCGGAGCAGCAAGGACAGCCGAAAAACGGTCTTGAAGAGCAGGCTTGGCAATTATTGGTACAATCAAAGTTAATTAAGCAGCAGTTTGAAAAAATGGGCTTTGAAATGACTGATGATTTGTTCTGGAGTCAGATCCAGTTCGATCAGATGTTTGCTCAGAATCAACAGTTGTTTGACGAAAAAGGTAACTTCAAACTTCAGGAGCTTAAAAAAGAAGTTGAAACTTTACAGAATACAAATCCCGAAGCTTACAGTCAATGGTTGAAAACCAGAAAAACGATTGAGTACAGAATAATGGCAAGACAGGTTTTTGCTAATATTTCTACAGGGATCACTACCGGTAAAAAAGAAGCTGATGAATTGATGAAAGAAAGAGATCAGCTTGCTGATATCGATTTCGTAAAAGTAGATTACGCTTCTTATCTTCAGAAAAACAAAATTAAAGTTACGACTGAAGATCTGAAAAAATATATTGATGAACATCCGGTGCAGTTTAAAACTGAGCCGAGCAGAAATTTAGGGATTGCATTTTTCCCTTCTCTTCCAAGTGCTGCTGATGAGGCGGCTGTACAGAAAGAGATCACAAAAATCTTCTCTGGCGGTACTGATGCAAGTGGTGGTAAAGAAAACTTCCAGAATACAACAAACGATTCAATGTTTGTAATGGCAAATTCAGATATGCCTTACAATAACGCTTATGTTCCGGCAACTCAAATGCCTCAAGGATTACAGGGTAAAATCGAAACTGCTGCAATCGGACAGGTTTTCGGACCTTACAAAGAGCAGAATCTTTATGTATTGTCTAAATTGATTGACAAAAAACCATCAGATTCTACATTGTCAAATCATATTTTAATCTCTTACAAAGGTGCTGAGAGATCTACCGCAACAAGATCTAAAGAAGAAGCTAAGAAAATTGCGGACAGTTTAATGGCTGTAATTAAAGCTAATCCTGCAAAATTTGCAGAAGGTCTAAAGCTTTCTGATGAACCGGGTGCTGTTGAAAGAAAAGGTAGTGTGGGTTGGACGACTCCTCAAAGTCAGTTTGCTCCAGGATATTTAGCGTTTTTGGCTAATAATCCTAAAGGTGCAACAGGTTTGGCCGAAACAAGTTTCGGTTACCACATCATCAATGTTGAAGATAAAAAATCCGGAGCAATGGGTTATAAAATTGCTCACATCGTAAAAACAATCAAGCCTTCTGATGCTACTGAAGCAGAAACAGATAAAAAAGCAAGAAGATTTATTCAGCAGATTCAGGGGAAATCTTTCAACGATTTCGTAAACATTGCTAAAAAATCAAACTACCAGTATTCTAATGCTAAATCTGCAAAAAGATTTGACGGTCAGTTACAAGGTTTAGGAACAGATAAAGACGGTGAAATCATTGCTTGGGCTTTTGATAAGAAAAGAGAAAAAGGTGATACCGAATTCTTTACAGTAGACGGCACAGGAGATAAAATTGTTGTTTACTTGAACGGAAAACAAGAAAAAGGTCTTGCAGATCCTGAATCTGTAAGAGATCAGATAGAAACAGTTGTTCAGAATAAACTGGCTGCAAAACAGATTTCAGCTAAAATCGGAAAAGCAGGAAGTTTAGATCAGGTTGCTAAAACATTTGCTACAACTAAGCAATCTGCACAGGTAAATATGCTTAATCCTTCTGTAGCCGGAGCAATGGAGCCTAAAGTTGCTGGTGCAGCGTTTGGGATTGCAAAAGGAAAAACTTCAAACCCGATCGAAGGTGGAACAGGCGTTTATGTGATCGTTAAAAAGAACGAAACTCTGAACAAACAACCTGGAGACGCTAAGCAGTTTACTGAGTCTGTTACTCAGAGAAATGCAGGAATGTTTGGTCAGGCTTGGTTGAAGAGCTTACAAGATAATGCAGATATCGATGATTACAGAATCGAAATCTGGAGCAAGCTTGGAACTCAGCAGTAAGATTCTGATTTAAAAATATAAAAGCGCCAAATTATTTTGGCGCTTTTTTTGTATTTTACGCAGAGCAATAAAGAGAAAGATTAACTTAAAATGTGCTATATTTGCTACATTAGAAAAAATTTAACAAGTGAAATTCAGTAAAGAATTAAAAGCTGGTTTAATCGCGCTTTTAGCCATCGTCGGCTTTGTGATTTTATTCCAATTCATGAAAGGCAGAAGCCTTTTTACTACCGATAATATATTTTACGCTAAATATGATAATGTGGAGGGATTGACACAATCTGCTCCTGTTTCCATTAATGGTTTGAAAGTAGGGCAGGTTGACAAGATCATTCCTCAGACAACCAAAGATGGGAAAATACATTTTGTCGTAAAAATAACCGTAGATAACAATTTTGAATTTTCAAAAAATTCCAATCTTGAAATTTTCGAGCCGAGCTTGATGGGCGGTAAAGAAATGAGAGTGAATTTATTCTATGGTGGCGAAACTGCAAAAGATGGTGACACCCTTAAAGGAGCTTTTAAGCTGGGAATGATGAACAGTCTTTCTTCTCAGGTTGGTCCTGTGAAAGATCAGCTGCAAACTGTTTTGCACAGAGTGGATTCTTTGATGGCAAATGCTAATCAGGTGATGAATGCTCAGAACAGAGAGGAAATTAAAGTTTTACTTCATAATTTGAATAAAACAGTTGGTGCATTAGAAACTACAGCAGGAAGTGTAAATAGATTGGTTGGAAACAACGATCCTAAACTTCAGAAAGTTTTGGATGAAGCAAGTCTTACCATGAAAAGCGGTAAAGTTACTTTAGACAAATACGGAAATCTTGCAGAAAGTATTGATACAAAACAATTGAATCAAACAATTGCTAATCTTGATCAGACTGTAGGAAAATTGAACAGTGTTGTTGCAGGAATCGACAGAGGTGAAGGAAGCCTAGGTAAAATCATGAAAGACGACCAATTGTACAATAATCTGAATTCTGCTTCTACAAATCTGAATTCTTTAATTGAAGATATGAAAGCCAATCCTAAGAGATATATCAATTTCTCGGTTTTCGGTAAGAATAGTAAAGACTAAAAAACTTAACCATGCAGTATCTTGATAATGTACTTTTTCTGATTTTGCTGATAGCAGGTTTCGGGCTATTCGGAAAAAGCCTTATGAAAATCTACAGAAACATCAGATTAGGAAGAGAGATTAAACGTAACGACAGAAAAGCAGAGCGATGGGAAACTATGGTTCGCGTTGCAATGGGACAAAGTAGAATGTCGGCAAGACCAATTGCGGGAGTTCTCCATCTATTTGTATATGTAGGTTTTATTATTATTAATATTGAACTAATAGAAATCATCGTTGACGGAATCTTCGGAACCCATCGTTTCTTAGCTACAGTCTTAGGTGACGGTTTCTACAGTTTCTTTACAGCAACCTTAGAAATTTTAGCACTTTTGGTAATCATTGGAGTGGTTACTTTCTTTATCCGTAGAAATTTTTATGGTGTGAAAAGGTTAACAATGAAAGAACTTTTCGGTTGGCCAAAAAATGATGCAAACTGGATTTTGATCATTGAATTTGCTTTAATGATCGCTTTCTTAACGATGAATTCTTCTGACCTCATTTTACAGCAGAGAGGAGTTCTTGCAGCACATGGAAGCTTCCCGATAAGTGAAATGACATTGGTTCCATTCTTAGAAGTTTTCAGTTTTGATAATATTTTTTTAGAAATCGTTGAAAGAGGAGCTTGGTGGTTTCACTTCGTAGGGATCCTGTTCTTCATGAATTACCTTTATTATTCAAAACATTTACATATTATTCTTGCATTTCCGAGCACTTGGTATGCAAACCTTGATTTGTACGGAAAATTCAATAATCTTGAATCGGTAACAAAAGAAATCAAGTTGATGATGGATCCGAATGCTGATCCTTATGCAGCTCCTGCAGAAGGTACAGAAGAAGCTCCTTCAAAATTTGGTGCGGAAGATGTTTTCGATTTAAATCAGGTTCAGTTGCTGAATGCTTATTCTTGCACAGAATGTGGAAGATGTACTTCGGTTTGTCCTGCGAATATTACAGGCAAAAAATTGTCTCCGAGATTGATTTTAATGAAAACGAGAGACCGTCTTGAAGAAGTAGGAAGAAACATCGATAAAAACGGAAAGTTTGAAGATGACGGTAAAAAATTGCTGAACGATTATATCACAAAAGAAGAACTTTGGGCTTGTACAACCTGTAATGCTTGTACGCAGGCTTGTCCGGTATTGCTTGATCCACTTTCTATCATTTTCGAAATGAGAAGATTCCTGGTGATGGAACAATCTGCAGCGCCACAGGAACTAAACCTGATGATGACCAATGTAGAAAACAATGCCGCACCTTGGCAATACAATCAGGCGGATCGTCTGAACTGGGCGGCGGAAAATTAGATAATTAATCAATTTGAAAATTTGAAAATTGGTTGTTCTACACATTTTCAAATTCTCAAATTCTCACATTTTCAAATTGAACAAAATGGATTTCAATATAAAAACAATGGCGGAATACGCAATGGAAGGCAAATCTCCGGAAGTTCTTTTCTGGGTAGGTTGTGCCGGAAGTTTCGACGACAGAGCCAAAAAAATAACCAAAGCTTTCTGCAAAATTTTAAATAAAATCGGAGTTGAATTTGCTGTTCTCGGACAAGAAGAAAGCTGCACCGGTGATCCCGCAAAACGTGCCGGAAACGAGTTTGTCTTCCAGATGATGGCCATGACGAACATTGAAGTTCTGAATGCGTATGAGGTAAAAAAAATCGTTACGGCTTGTCCGCACTGCTTCAATACTTTAAAAAATGAATACCCGAATCTGGGTGGAAATTATGAAGTGATTCATCACACGCAGTTTTTGAGACAATTGATGAATGAAGGCAGGCTGAAAATTGAGGGCGGAACTTTCAAAGGAAGAAGAATTACTTTCCATGATCCCTGTTATTTAGGAAGAGCTAACGGTGAATATGAAGCTCCAAGAGAGCTTTTAGAAAAGCTTGATGCAGAATTAATTGAAATGAAACGTTGCAAAACCAATGGTCTTTGTTGTGGAGCAGGTGGAGCACAAATGTTTAAAGAGCCTGAAAAAGGTAAGAAAGACATCAACATTGAAAGAACTGAAGAAGCTTTATCTTTCGAACCTAAAGTCATTGCAACAGGTTGTCCGTTCTGTAATACCATGTTGACGGACGGTGTAAAGCATTTCAATAAAAATACGGAAGTAGAAGTAAAAGATATTGTAGAGCTTTTGGCAGAAGCTGAAGATCTATAAAAATTTTTCTGGAAAAGGATAAATCTTGAGTTTATGAAATTAAAATGGGGTTTATCCTTTCTTTTTTTTATTCTCGGTTTAAGTTTTCTTACTTATTCCTGTTATCAAAACAGAGTGTACGATTGGGATATGCCCGGTTATTTAGGAAGTATTCTTTCATGGGAACATCCGAATGAACCTAAAAAAGTGCACGAACTGGTTTATTCTACCATCAAAGAAGAAGCTTCAGCAAAAGAATTTCATGATATTGTCGCCTATAATCATGCGAATGAAGTTTTCACAGCTGATTATAAAGCATTTGGTGAGCAATTGCCGTATTATCAGATTAAAGTTGGTTTTAATGTTGCGGTTTATGCTTTGTACAAAATAGGGTTTACCGGTCCTCATGCGGTTCTTATGGTGAATATTTTTTCCTATTTCATTGCAGGATTGCTCCTCTTTTATCTGGTGAAATTTTTATTCCCTAAAAATTATTTTATACCTCCCGTTATTTCGCTTTTCGTTCTCTGGTTGCCACCTGTAAGAAGTATGGCAGAAAATCCCACTCCGGATCCTTTTTTGTTTGTTTTTATGCTGCTTTTTATGATAAGCATATTGCAGAAGAGAAGTTCTTTAGTTCATTATATTATTCTTCTTTGCTGTGTTTTAATAAGACCAGATTATATTCTGTTTGCGGCAACGTATCTTTTTGCAACATTTGTGTTTAAATTTTTTAATGAAAACAAAAAGCTTGATTATTCTTTAATTATTCAGGGTGCTTCGCTCGCTTTGATTTATATAGTGATCATTAAATATTATCATTATCCCGGTTGGAAAGATTTATTTTATGACAGTTTTTTCTACAGAAGACCTCTGATTTCAGCCGAAAAAGCAGATTTTACTTTTAAACAATACTTTGATTATTTTATTTTTAAACTTATTAACTTTAAGAAAATAACTTTGGTATCGTTAGTTTTGCTTGGTGCGATATTTTATTTTTCAAAAGAAATTTGGATCAGGATTTTGGCAGTTCTGTTTTTTTCAAACATTTATATCAAATTTATATTCTTTCCGGACAGCGCCAATTTGAGGTTTTTTATTGGTTTTGTTATTCTGCTTTTCATTATATTTCTCTATGCTATCAGTAAAAAATACAATGGTTTTCAACTCAGGAAAATTGCGTAATTTTACTTTTTAAATTTATTCAGTATGAAAATTGAAGAATCTAATATCGTTGAAGCAAACGATTATAGAGTGATTATATATCCCGCATCAAGACCTTTTACGACGAAGGAAGCAAAAGTAATTACAGAGAAACTGTATGATTTTCTGGCAGGTTGGGCAGCACACGGAAAACCACTTTCGTCATCTTTTAAAATTGAGAAAAACCAGTTTATCATTATTTGTGTAGATGAAGAGAAAGAAATGGCTTCAGGATGCAGCATCGATGCTTTAGGAAAGACCATGAGAGAAATTGATGAAGAATATCAATTAGGCTTATTCGACAGAATGAAAGCGAGCTTTGTTGAAAACGGAGAAGTGAAAACATTAAAGCTTTTAGATTTCAAAAATAAAATCAGAAGCGGAGAAATTTCGAAAGACATCGAAGTTTTTGATTTCTCGAAAAATACATATTTAGAATTTTTAGGAAATTTTTTATTGCCGTTTAACAAAAGCTGGGCGGTAACTATAAAATAGTTCTTTACAAAATACTGAAAATTCCTCTTGGCTTCTGATTGTTAGAAACCAATGAGGAATTTTTTTATCATTTTATTTAAACTGAATTCGAGCTAAGTAATCTAACTAAAGTTTTTTAAACGCTATGTCCGCAAATTTTTTTTCATTTATTTTTGTAAATATTTCCCGTTCGCAAAGGCGTTTCACTCAGCAAAGGCTTCTGCTATCATTGGCTGAACGAAGTGCCTTTGCGAACGAGAAATAAAATAGTAAAAGAATTAATTGCTTCGCGATCATAGCGTCAAAATTTTACATGAATAAAATCCTATTCTTAACCACTGCGCATAATTATGACGATGACAGAATCTTTTTTCATCAGGCGAAAGAATTAATTACCTCTGGTTTTGAAGTGAAAATTTGTAGTTTAACATCAGATTTTAAAGGTAAAATTGATGAAATTGATATAAAATCTTTTGATATTTTAAATCAATCAGCAAAAACAAAAACGCAGAAATTTCTCGATGTCTGTAAGGCTTTTCGGCCTGATTGTATAATTTGTTCAGAGCCGATTGCCGTTATCGCAGCCCATAAATTCAGTAAAATCCAAAAAATTAGTATTGTTTACGATATTACAGAGTGGTATCCTGCGATGTCGATGCTTCAGGATTATAGTTTTCCGATGAAGCGGATTCATGGATTTAAATTTTTTCTGATTCAGTTGTATGCAGGTTTTTTGAGCACACATTTTATTTTCGGAGAAAAAACCAAAAAATTTCCGCTGGCTTATTTTTTTCCGTTTAAAAAGAAAATGATCCTGCCTTATTATCCGCATGAAAAATTTGTTTTTGAAAACATTAAAAAGCTCAGCTCCAACGAAATTACGCTTTGCTATACCGGAGCTCTTTCGGAAGATAAAGGAATCAGCAATTTTTTCAATGCTGTCGAAGAACTGAACAAAAGAAATCCGCAGCTGAATATTAAAATTCTGATCGTAGGTTCAACCAGAAGTAAAAACGATCGAGAGTATTTTGCTGAAATTCTTACCAAATCTTCGGTAAGAAATATTGAGATCAAACAGCCAACCTCATTTGAAGAGTTTACGAAAGCTTTTGCTGATGCAGATATTTGTTTTGATCTGAGAAATTTTAATTTTGAAAATCATCATTCGCTTCCGATCAAGCTTTTTTATTATATGGGAGCCGGAAAACCGATTATTTATTCGAATTTAAAAGGAATCAGAAAGCATATGAATGTTTTCGGGTTTGGTTTTTTGGTTGATCCTAAAGATTCTGTGAAGATTGTAACCCATGTTGAAAATTATCTCAGAAATTCAAAATTATATGATCTTCATGCAGCCAATGCAAGAAAAGAATTTATGGAACATTATAATTGGAAGGTGATCAAAAATTCTTTTGTTAACTTTATTCAGAATTCTTTACCAAAAAGCAACAGATGAAACAGCTCAAAGTTGTTCAGACTTTCATTTCGAGGTTTCTCATTTTGATATTAAGCTTTGGCTTGGTGATCTTTTCTACAAATATGTGGGGAAGTGAAGGGAAAGGAACAATTTCGATTGTCATTGCGAATGTTGCCGTTGTCAGTTTTTTCAGCAGTATTTTTTCGGGAAGCAGCACTTCTTATTTTGCCAGAAAGTTTAAAATTGAGCAGGTTCTGGTTTATTCTTATCTCTGGTCAGTTGTTACAGGAGTTGCAGTTCCGCTGTTGTTTAGTTTTGCAGGAATTCAAAGCGATTATTTATATGATCTGATCGGGATTTCCGTACTGTCTTCACTTTTATCGACCAATATCAATTTGTTTATCGGGACGCAAAATATCAGACTATTTAATATTTATACGGTTTTACAGCAGCTTGTTCATGTTTTATTTATTGTTTTCCTGATTTATATTGTCAAACTAAAAGATGTTTCAGTTTACTTTTTAGCGCAGATTTTATGTCTGCTCTTTCTATTTCTGACCAGTCTTTTCTTTATTTTAAAAAAATGTAAAAGCTCTGAATTTTCTTTCTCAAAAGATGTCTTCATCAACATGTTTGAATACGGCTGGAAAACTCAGCTCAGCGCATTCATACAGTTTCTCAATTACAGGCTTTCCTTTTATTTTCTTGAACATTTTGAAGGGATTGCCGCAGTCGGAATTTTCTCCATAGGAATCACCTTTTCTGAAGCGATCTGGACGATCACGAGAAGTATCGCCGTTGTTCTTTATTCCGATGTTGTAAACAGCGAGAGTAGAGAAGATTCTATTTTTAGAACAAAGTCTTCACTAAAACTTTCGTTTACCCTAATGCTTGTTTTTGTTTTAGGAATTCTCGTTATTCCGGGCTTTATTTATACGCAGATTTTCGGCGAAGAATTTAGTGAGACAAAAAAGATCATGCTATTGCTGTCCCCCGGAATTTTTGCCATTGCAGTCAGCGATATGATCGGATATTACTTTTCGGGGATCAAAGAACTCAGAATTTTAAACATCAAATCAATAATAGGATTGTTGATTACCGTTGCCTGTTCATTTTTAATCATTCCGAAATGGGGAATTTTTGGAGCCTGTTTGGTAACCACATCTTCCTACATCGTTTCAGCAGGAATTTTATTCTGGAAATTTTATCAGTCTACAGATTTTAAGATCAAAGATTATATAATTTCAAAAGATGAGATCAATACTTTAATTAAAACTTTTTCTAAAAAAAGCTAATTATTTTTCTTGGTTTAAATTAAGTCCAAATCCTTATTTTTACCATTCCAAAAAGCTTTTAAAATATGTGCGGAATCTGCGGCTATTATTCATTTAAGAAAGAAATTTCTTCTAAAAATATTTTAGAAATGAATAGAGCCATCCGTCACCGCGGTCCGGATGACGAAGGTTTCTGGACTTCTGATGGATTCGCTGGTGAATCTTTTTCCGGAAACGATTCTACACAAAAAATTAAAGAAACTTTTCCTGTTCTGGATGAAACTTCTTCAAAAATTGCTTTGGGTTTTCGCAGACTTTCGATTGTAGATTTGTCCGAAAAAGGTCACCAACCGATGCTTTCCGATGATGAAAAAATTACCATTACTTTCAATGGTGAGATTTATAATTTTAAAAAAATCAGGAAAGAACTTGAAGATTTAGGTTATAGTTTTAAAAGTAGCTCAGATACTGAAGTTATTTTAAAATCTTACGAAGAATGGGGAACTGAAATGTTCGTTAAATTCGACGGAATGTTTGCGATCGCTTTAATTGATTTAAACCAACAAAAACTCATTCTGGCAAGAGACAGAGTCGGGCTGAAACCCTTATTTTATTTTAAAAATGATGATGCTTTGGTTTGGGCGTCAGAAATAAAATCTATTCTGAAAAATGAATTCGTCAAACCTGAAATCAATTGGAATGGAGTATATACGAATTTCCTTTTTCAGACGACTTTGGCTCCGGAAACCTGTTTTCAAGGCATTTTCTCATTAGAACCAGCCAGTTTCGTAACGGTTGATTTAAAAGATTTTTCAACATTAAAACAGTTTTACTGGAATTTTCCTGCTAAAAAAAACAATAATATTACAGAACATGAAGCTGTTGCGAAAGTTGACCAACTTCTTTCTGAAAGTGTAAAAGAACAACTTTTTGCCGATGTTCCGGTCACGAGTATGATGAGCGGCGGAATTGATTCTACTTTGATTACTGCCAAATCTAAGCCTTATAAAAATGATATTAATGCATTCACAATCTCGTACCAATTTTCAGCAAGCGAAGTTGAAAATGCATCTTTGTTAGCGGACAAGATCGATATTCGGCATCATGTGAAGAAAGTTTCGGATGGTGAGATTTTAGATCAGTTAAAAGAAAATATTCAGCATTTTGAAGAACCTTACAGCAGTTTGGAAGTGTTGATGAATGCTGCAGAATATGCAAAAAATAATGGTTTTAAAGTTGTTCTAAGCGGAAACGGAGCCGATGAACTATTTGCAGGATATTCTCATTCTTTGAAGCTTAATAAATGGCTTTCCATGAGAAATTTCAATTTTGTGCGACATTTTATTTTGACCAACGATAATTTTTCAAAAAAAGTAAAAAACTATTTTTCTCAGGATGATATGCTGGATTTTTTCCGCCAAAGTCAGTTGGGAATGAAACCTTTGGAAGCTAAAAATGTTTTTTCTGAAAATATTTTTAATTCAATTCAAATCAATTTAAAAGATAGGCAATTATCTGAAAGCAAAGATTATCAGGGGCTTTTTGAATATGACATGAAATATTCTCTGTCTTCGCATCACGTTTTCAGAGACGATCTGAGTGCGATGAAATATAGCGTGGAATTCCGTTATCCTTATTTAAGCAATGATTTAATTGAGTATGTTTCTTCATTACCGGAAAAATTGCGTTACAATGGTATTCAGAATAAACCGCTTCTAAGAAAAGTAGCTGAAAAATATCTTCCTCAGGAGATTTTACAGATGCCGAAGCGTGGGTTTTCTTTTCCGCTTGCCCATTTTATTAAAACTGAACCGAAAGTAAGAGATTTTATTCTTGAAAATTTAAGCAGTCTGAAAAAGAGAAATTTTTTCAATACAAAAGTTATCGATGAATGGTGGAACAACCAAAAAAATGAGTATGATTGTGTGAAAATCTGGCAATTGGTCACTTTTGAGCTTTGGTATCAGAAATATTTTGAAAATCACCCAACTTATTTTTGATGAATATTTTATCTTTGTGCAAATGAAGAAATTATTTCCCTTATTGATGCTTTTCGGTCTTACACTTCTCAGCTGCGGAAGTGATGATGAAGATTTGCAGAAAATCGATCAAATATTCAATCTTTATATTCAGGATTCTTCGGGAAAAACCATGCTGAATCCTACAAAAGTAGGTTCTTTTACAGGAGTTTCTTTCAATGATGAACTGGCTGATAAAGATATCGCTAATGTAAATTACAGCCGCAAAATGCTCGCCGATTCCACTTATTATATCGAATATATTGCCGGAGCAACCAGAGAATTTGTGGCAGATGAAGCGGATGGAAGTAAAACCTACAGATCTCTGTTGGAAGTTTCTTTAACCAAGAAAATATCCGAAACTCAGAATGATCCTGTGGTGATCGATAGTATGGAAATATTTTACCGATCCTCCTCCTCCGTTTTTGAAGTCTTCAGAGTGCTTTATAACAATCAATTGATTTTTACGAAGGTTCAGGATCAGCCCAACACCGCTACAGTCACAAAATAAATCTTAAATTTGCAAAATTGCGGGATGCAGGATGCACGATGATGGAAGTTTTAAAATATTTTCTCATCAAATTAACATCAGGCACCCATCATCAAACACCCAACAACTATGTTACAGGTTAATTTTTTGCGCGACAATAAAGAGCGCGTTTTAGAAGGTCTTCAGAAAAGACAATTCAAGAATCCTGAGTTGGTAGACGAGGCTATTGCTACCGACGAAGAAAGAAAGAAAATTCAGTTTGAATTAGATTCTCAGCTTTCCGAGATCAACAAAATTTCCAAAGAAATTGGAATGTTGATGAAAGAAGGAAAAAAAGAAGAAGCAGAATCTGCAAAGTCTAAAACAGCACAATATAAAGAGTCGACGTCGGAATTAAAGTCACAGCTGGATGTAAAAGAAAAAGCGTTATTGGATATTTTATATCAGATTCCGAATATTCCTTACGAATTGGTAAAAGCAGGTATTTCTGCCGATGATAATGAAATCATTTATCAGTCTCATGATGTGGAAGGTTTGGGTGAGGGCGCAATTCCGCACTGGGAACTGGCAAAAAAATACAACCTGATCGATTTTGAACTGGGCGTAAAAATTGCCGGAGCCGGTTTTCCTGTATATTTCGGGAAAGGAGCAAGATTGCAGAGAGCTTTGGTGCAGTATTTCTTAGATAAAAATACAGATGCAGGTTACCTTGAGGTAAATCCGCCTCACGTGGTAAATGAAGCTTCTGGCTACGGAACAGGACAGTTGCCGGATAAAGAAGGACAGATGTATTATGTAAATGCAGATGATTTATATTTAATTCCTACTGCAGAAGTTCCGGTGACGAATTTATACCGTGATGTTTTACTCGAGGAGAAAGATCTTCCGATTAAAAATACAGCCTTTTCTCAATGTTACAGAAGAGAAGCGGGAAGTTACGGAGCTCACGTAAGAGGTCTTAACCGTCTTCACCAATTTGAAAAAGTGGAAATTGTAAGAATTGAAAAACCTGAGAATTCTTATGCTGTTCTGGAAGAAATGGTAGAGCACATCAAAGGAATTTTGGAAGACCTGGAATTGCCTTACAGAGTATTAAGACTTTGTGGTGGAGATACGGGTTTTGCTTCTGCGATGACCTATGATTTTGAAGTCTGGAGCGCAGCTCAGGAGAAATGGCTGGAAGTAAGTTCAGTTTCGAACTTTGAAACATTCCAGGCAAACCGATTGAAGTGCCGTTACAAAGCAGACGGGAAATCTCAATTGGTTCATACCTTAAACGGTTCAGCAATGGCGTTACCAAGAATTATGGCGGCGTTGCTTGAAAATAATCAGACTGAAGAAGGCATTAAGCTTCCTAAGAAAATCGCTGAGTATGCGAGATTTGAATTGATTAATTAGTTTTAATAAATTTCATATAAAAAAGCCATCCGGTTCGGGTGGCTTTTGTTGTTTTATAGTACAGTTTTAAAGTTATTTTTTTTAAAATAATTTACTTGGAAAAAATATTTCAGACACGACGAGTTCTGTCGCTGCACAGGATTACATTTGTATTATTGACTAATAGTCAATAGATTATGAGAAAAAGTACAGTGAATTATTTTGAAGTAAATTTAAAATATTTTAGA
>Ga0256786_1000086_pt1 | contig 76175 bp, 77 predicted proteins | sample MC6MC0937MT_FD_186053 | JGI IMG/M metagenome (GOLD analysis project Ga0256786, IMG submission 186053) | Metatranscriptome of enriched soil aggregate microbial communities from Iowa State University, Ames, United States - MC6-MC0937-MT... | ecosystem: Environmental > Terrestrial > Soil >...
AAAATATCTAAAATTTATTGATTTTATTCAACAAAAAATCCTGTAGAGATACAGGATTGATAAAATTTGTTGACTTAATATGATGTTTCGTGTACTTTCACCGCTCTTCCGCTCGGATCGTTCATCTTTTTGAATGCTTCATCCCATTCTAATGCAATCGGAGTAGAACAGGCAACTGACGGAACCGAGGGAACGGTTGCAGCTGCTGTCTCGCTTGGAAAATGCTCTTCGAAAATCGTTCTGTAACGGTATTCTTCTTTATTTTGCGGAGTGTTTACTGGAAATCTGAATTTCGCATTCGCCATCATCTCATCACTGACATATTTTTCGGCAATATCTTTCAGTGTATCGATCCATGAATAACCAACTCCGTCAGAAAACTGCTCTTTTTGTCTCCATGCAATTGATTCTGGTAAAAGATCTTCAAAAGCTTTTCTTAAAACCCATTTTTCAATTTTTCCTTCTTCTTTGCGGATCATTTTATCTTCAGGATTTACATTCATCGCTACATCCATAAATTCTTTATCCAGAAACGGAACTCTTCCTTCAATTCCCCAGCTCATTAAAGCTTTATTGGCTCTTAAACAGTCATATAAATGAAGTTTCCCAAGTTTTCTTACCGTTTCATCATGAAACTCTTTGGCATTCGGAGCTTTGTGGAAGTACAAATATCCACCAAACAATTCATCTGAGCCTTCTCCGGAAAGTACCATTTTAATTCCCATCGATTTTATGACTCTTGCCAAAAGATACATTGGTGTAGAAGCACGAATCGTTGTTACATCATAAGTTTCCAGATGATAAATCACATCACGGATCGCATCTAAACCTTCCTGAACGGTAAAGTTTACCTCGTGATGAACTGAGCCGATGTGCTCTGCAGCTTTCTTAGCCGCAACTAAATCTGGTGAACCTACCAATCCGACAGCGAAACTGTGCAACCTCGGATACCAAGCTTCCTGAGTATCACCGCTTTCAATTCTTTGTCTTGCAAATTTTGCGGTAACTGCAGAAATAATCGAAGAATCCAGACCTCCCGAAAGCAAAACTCCGTAAGGAACATCACTCATCAATTGTCTGTGAACAGCATCTTCCAGGCTCTTCCTGATCTTTTGAATATCAGTAATATTATCTTTTACTGCGTCAAAATCTTCCCAATCTCTTTTATACCATTGCTGAAGTTCGTGTCCTTCTATGTTATATAAATAATGTCCAGGTAAAAAAGTTTCGATTTTTTTACAAATCCCTTCCAAAGCTTTCAGTTCAGAAGCTACATAATAATTTCCTTCTCTGTCCCAACCCTGATAAAGAGGACAGATTCCCATGTGATCTCTGGCAATAAGATAAATATTTTTTTCAATATCATATAGTGCAAAAGCGAAGATTCCGTTTAGTTTTTCAATAAAATTCTTTCCGTATTTTTCGTAAAGAGCAAGAATGACTTCACAATCAGATTTTGTCTGAAACTCGTAATCCGGAAATTCTGTTTTGAGTTCTCTGTGATTGTAAATTTCTCCGTTCACGGCAAGAACAATTTTCCCGTCTTTAGAAAATAAAGGTTGTTTTCCCGAAGTAGGATCTACAATGGCTAATCTTTCATGAGAAAAAAGCACTTTCTCATTCTGGAAAACTCCGCTCCAGTCTGGTCCGCGATGACGGATTTTTTTAGACATTTCTAAAACCTGAGGTCTTAGTATTTCGGTTGACTGCTTTGCGTCAAATAAGCATACGATTCCGCACATGTTATATTATTTGATAGCAAAACTAAATATCATGTTTATTTTTTACAATTAAAATTTACAAATTGTTTATATTTTTCGTTAAATAATTTGTTTTAATTAAAAATGTGAGTATTAATTCATTTTTGTATCTCAGATTCGGAAAATTTTTCCTTTTTTTGAAAATTTAATGCTTCTTTATGAAAAAAAAATTAAATAAATCTTATTCTATGTTAATAAATTTTTCAAATATTTTCCCTTACTTTGTGGCTCGAAATAATTTTTTTTCATCATTTGTGTTTTTACCTCCTTGCAATAATATTGTAAGGAGGTTTTGTTTACTCTATACCCAATAAAGCTCCTGAAATATTCCATGCGCTAAAGCTTGTTCCTTCCGGTTCTCCTTGCGGAATTTTAACCTGAACGGTATGTTTTCCGGCTTTTAAATCACCCAGTGAAATAAAGTTGGGGTTTGTAACCGTTCCCGGACACCAGTTTGAACGGCTCAGATCTGAAGAAGAAAGTCCGTCTGCAAAATTTCCTGAAGCAGGATTAAATAATCGGTAAGAACCGCATTCTGTTCTCCAAGGTGTAAATGAGAATGATAATTTTCCGTCTACAAAAATTGAATTCGCTTTCGGGATAAATTCATCTCCGTTTTCCCAACCACCGTGTCCGGTTGTGATGTATCTCAACTGAGCATTTTTTAGATCTTTATCTAAATTAAATTCAACAAAAAGTCCTTTGTCATTATTAAACATCGTCGCATAATCCTGTCCCGCCATTTCCATAATATTAGTGGTATTAAAAAGCGGAATGACTTTATTGTTTTTATTAACGATTTGCTCACTGTTGTGAATGGTAATGTCTAAACTTACTTTGTGGCCGCCTTTATCATAATTTCCAATGAAAGTTCCGATCCAGATTTCTTTTTCGGAAAGCGAAGGTTTCAATTCTGTAATATCCTGACGAAATGGGCTTACTGTTTGCCATGTTTTGTTTTTCAGTTCGATATGATTAAACTTATTGATTCCGAAAGCGGTAAAAAATCGCATCAGTTCGACAGTCGGCTGATAATTTTGGGTAGAAACAACGCCGTAATATTGTTTTCCGTTTCCGTTTTCGTAAAGGGGAAGTGTTTTTGCTCCTTTTTCAAGACCATCAAAAAATGTCTGGGATTTTTCTTCAGGAATAAAAAATACAGTTCCCGTTCTGTCGTAAGCATCGCCGTTTGATTGTTGTTTTAATTCCACGAAGATATTTTCACCTTGGGAAATCTTTGGAAATTTAATCTTTTTTAGAATAATCGTTCCGTTGGCAAATCTTTTTATGTTTTCATCAGATTTAGACTGGTCTGAAAAATTGATGATTTCATTTTCGAAAACTTTCAAAGTTGTAAATCTGCTTTTCCAAAGTAAATCTCTGTAACTTAGTAAATCCTTTGCAGGAACGGTTTTATTGATGATTTTATCGATTCCAGTTTTCTTAATTTTTTTAACAGAAATCGCTGTTGTTGCCGAATTTCCGTTTCTTTCAATCTGTAAAACCAAACCTAAGTTTTGCCCTAAACTTGATGGTCCGCCTTTTAGTTTTAAATCATTGGTGTACCAGACTTCAATCGTATTTGAATTGATTTTGGTGACCGCTTTTTTACAATTGTAGCCTAAAATCTGTTTGGTCTCAGTAGTTAACTCAAATTCCTGTTTCGCAATTGATTCTTTATCTGAAGTGGAAATAGCTTCATTTTGTTTTAGAAATGCATAAGAAACAATGGTGTTCGAAGGTTTTTCTATTTTGCTGATTTCAAAAGGATAATCGCTTTTCTGTTCTTTGATTTTTGTATTTAGAATAAAGTTTTCATTCTCATTTACCCAAACAATCACAGGATTTTGGTTGGGCTGAACTTTCCCGTTGTACGAACTTTCATACTGAATCTCATAAGTCTGAGAAAAACCGAAAATAGATAAACAAATAAAAAAGCTGGCTAAAATAGATTTAAACATAATGAATCGATGGTTTTTACAAAGATAATTGATAGTTGATGATTTGTCAAATCTCCTTACAACAGTTTAGATGTAAAATATTACTTTTAGAATTACGTTTACCGTTTAAACTAAAAACATGAAACCTTTTTTCTCTTTAATAATATTTTTAATTTTTTCAAATTATTATAGTGCTCATAAAGCGAAATTTAGAGTTGAGAAATTCGGAAATGTAAAAACTTTTTTCCGATCACAATTTAATTTTGGAGATAAAACGATAGAATCTCAGGAAATGAAAATTCATATTATTGGAAAGCTTTCTGAAATTATTGCAGATAGATTAAATTTTAAAGACACTTTAATGATTGAGTATGAAAAGGATTATTTTTTACAAAAAATAAAAATTTTAGAAAACAATAATTCTAATTATAAAGTTTTAGGTCTAAGAGATGGAGGTGTTATGAAAAGTAATGAAAATGGATTAGCGGTAAGAATTATTGATGATAATATTGAGGTAATCGATTTTTTGAAATTAGTAGAATATTCGATTATTAATAAGAAAAAGCTAAATAAGTCATTAATTCCTGTAAATTACTTTTATAATGATGATAACCAAATTACTGTTCATGCTAATTCTGATGATTTTATCAGGAAAATTACTCGAAAGCAATCAGATTTAGTTAATGAAATAATTAAGTCTGAAGTAGAATTATTGAATAATGGTTTTTCAAAAACAAAAATCTCATGGAAGAATGGAGAGTTTGTGTTTGGATTTAATGATTTTCCGCCAAATAATGGAAACTATTTTAAGCTTGAAACTGAAAAATTTACGACAAAAGATTTTAAATATTACATTGAAAATACTTGGAATGATTTCTTTATTGTTTTTCATGATTCTGATTGTTTTACCTATTTTGATGGAAGAGAAGAAAATACTTCTTCACAGAAACTGGATGAAAACATTAGTGATTTTTATCCTTTTAGACTGAATAAAGATAAAATATCAAATAAAATTGTAATAATTCCATTCCGAAGTGATGTGATTTACATTTATAAAATCAACAAAAAACTACTCCAAAAAATAGAGTAGTTTATGTGTAATATTCTAAAAATTATTTTAAGATAATCTTTCAATCAAAGCCATGTAGAAACCGTCATAGCCTTCACTCGGCATTACTTTTTCGTCTTTGATGATTTTATAATTAGGATTGTTTGTAATGAATTCTTCAACCTGCTTATTATTTTCAGAAGGCAGAATAGAACACGTTGCATAGACCATTTTACCACCAACTTTAAGCATTTTAGAATAATCCTGAATGATTTGCTGCTGCTCTTTTTTAATTCGGTCGATGAAATCCTGATCGATTTTCCACTTGCTGTCCGGATTTCTCTTTAAAACTCCTAAACCTGAACATGGCGCATCAATCAGAAGTCTGTCTACCTTATCGTGAAGACGCTTGATTACTTTCGTATCAGAAATTACTCTTGTTTCAATATTATGAGCTCCGGCTCTTTTTGCGCGGCGTTTTAGTTCTGCCAATTTCCATTCAAAAATATCCAAAGCGATAATCTGACCTTTATTTTGCATTAAAGCAGCTAAATGAAGTGTTTTTCCACCCGCTCCTGCGCAAGCATCAACAACTCTTTGCCCTTCTTTTACATCAAGGAAATAACCGATTTTTTGGGACGACGCATCCTGAACTTCAAACAAACCTTCTTTGAAAGCAGTTGTAAGAAATACATTTTTCTTTTCCTCAAGCTGTACCGCATCAGGGTAATTTCTGATGGGGTAAGAAACCACATTTTCATCGGCAAGATCAGAAATCAATTCTTTTGTTGTAGTTCTTAGGGAGTTGGCTCTCAGTATAGTTGGAGCTTGCTCGTTCAACGAAATCATCTCTTTTTCCCATTTTGCCCCCAATTCTTTTTCTAAAGTTTCGGCAAGCCATTCAGGGATAGAATGCTCGATTGCTTTTGTGGGAACGGTTCCTTTTTTAAGTTTTGTAAGAATATCGGCGATTTTAATTCCGTCAAATTCTTCAAATTTTTTATAATTGGTTTTGCTCCAAAGTAAATAGGCAAGAATCAGTTTGTAGATATTATTGGGTTTTACGCCTTCACCCATATAGTATTCAAGACGTTTTTTCCAACGGATAATGTTATAGAAAATCTCAGAAACTACGGCTCTGTCCTGGCTTCCCCATTTTCTGTTGGCTTTCAAAAGTCTTTCGATTACTTTGTCTGCGTATTTATTTTTTTCGAAAAATGTTTCCTGAAGAGCATCGTGAATACCGATTGCCAGGTTTCTGTGAATTAATTCCATAAATTGCTGTAAGCTGTTTGAATCTGCAAAAATACGAAATTAGTTTAAGGTTCAAAGTTTTAAGTTTGAGGTTTTGAAATTCAAAATTCAAAATTTAAAATTCAAAATTTGAAATCCCTGTTTCGAAGGAGTAAAGATTGGTAAAGTAAATGATTGCGAAGTGCAGCTCCGTAGGAGCGAAACCTTTGTAGAGAATTGCAGCAAATGGAAAAGCAGAGCTCCGGAGGAGCGAAACTTCCATCTTCCCGCCCAAAATACTACCTTTGCAAAAATTAATAAAAAATGAGCGACGTAGTAATTTGTCCGAAATGTAGTTCCGAATTTACGTATGAGCAAGACGGTTTGATGGTTTGTTCTCAGTGTTTCAATGAGTGGAATCCTGCAGAAAGTGATGACTCTGAAAAGATTTTGGATTCAAATGGGAATGAACTAAAAGATGGTGATTCTGTAGTGGTTATCAAAGATCTTCCTGTAAAAGGAGCTCCAAAACCGGTAAAGGCAGGAACAAAAGTTAAAAATATCCGTTTAAGACCAGACAGCGATCATAATATTGATTGTAAAATTGATGGTTTTGGATCCATGGCTCTAAAGTCTGAATTTGTGAAGAAGGCATAAAAAAAGGAAAGAGTTGGACAGAGTAATCTTTCGAAGACCTGATTGCTGATTGCTAATTTCGGTCCGGAAGGCAGAAAGAGAATTAACCAAAAATTTCCTTATGCTGTTGTCTTACAAAAATAGAAAAATATTCTGATTAGATTTTGCTAATTCATTGAAAATTATCCACATACTAACATTAAGTGTGTGGGTTATTTATTTAATTGGACTTTAAATTGTAAAAGTCTTATTCGAAATTTATTTGAATAGAATTCTGAAGCTGATAACTGGAAAACATCACAATTTCTTTATTTTTAAATCTGATCTTGTTCCAGTAATGATTTCCTGCAAACCTGCTTTCTAAAACTTCAGCCTCAAAACCATTTTCAGAAACTCTGATCTGATGCGGATAATAATAAAACCTTGAAATTTCCAATTCTGAAATTTCCAATTCCGTAAAAATATTTACTTCTCCGAAAAGTTTTGCCACGTAAGGATTGTAAGGGTTCTTGTATGTCTCTTCGGCCGTGTCATTCTGAATGAGTCTTCCGCTTTGAAGAACAATAATCTGGTCAGTCCACGGAATGATGTCCTGTAATTCGTGAGTCGAAATCACCAAGGAGATGTTATTTTCTTTTACATATCGGAAAAGTTTCTCACGAAGTTCAATTTTTCTTGCAAAATCAAGATTGCTGAAAGGTTCATCCAGTAAAAGTAATTTCGGAAGAACAGAAAGTGCTCTTGCTATGGCCACTCTCTGCTGTTGTCCGCCGCTTAGATATTTTGGTAAGACATTGGCAAATTCAACCAAACCTACTACATCCAGAAGTTCTAAAACCTTTTCTTTTTTCTTGGCTAAATTGATATTAGAAATAAATTTCCCTACGTTGTCTGCAACAGTGGCATAAGGCATCAGATCGAAATTCTGGGCAACAAATTTCATGTCGGGTTCGCCGGGAACGAGATTCCCTTTTGGCCCCATCAGTTTTCTGCTGTCGAAAATAATTTCACCTTGATCCCAATCGAGCAATCCGTAGATGAGACTCAATAACGTTGATTTCCCACATCCACTTTCACCAGCCAAAGCAATGATTTTACCTTCATCCAGTTTCAGATTGAGGTTTTGAAAAAGTGGTTTTTCCTGAGAATGAGAAAAGTATAAGTTGTTTATCTCTAATAGCATAGTGCAAAAATAAGGGTTTTAAAAGAAGACTGGCATATTTTTAGTAATTTAGCCTTGTAAAATTCGAATAAAAATGAAAAGAATATTATTCTCTCTCGCAATACCTGCTTTTTTTACTTCATTGGTAATTGTTTCGTGTTCTAAAGAAAAACCTGTAATCAGTGAAGGTAATGAAGTAACGACTACAAAAGACGGTGCTAAGTTTGTACTGGATACTTTAAACAGTAATGTAGAATGGAAAGGATATAAAATTTTCAAATCTGAAAATACAAGTCATTTCGGAACGATAAAGTTTGAAAGCGGTGATGTTACGGTGAAAGACGGAAAGCTTGAAAGCGGAAAATTTGTAGCAGATATGGCTTCTCTGACTTCTGAAGATTTAAAAGATAAAAAAGAAGATCTTGAAAAATTGAATGGTCATCTTAAAAGTGCCGATTTTTTTGAAGTGGAAAAATTTCCAACGGCTTCTTATGAAATTACAAAGGTAAGTCCGGCTGCTGAAGGTGATTATAATACTGTTTTAGACGGAAATCTGACGGTAAAAGGGATTACAAAACCAACCCAGTTTAAAGCAAATGTTGCAATAAATGAAGGGGTGGTAAGCATTTCTACAGAGCCAAAAGACATTATGAGAGAAGAATTCGGGGTGAAATTTCAGTCTCCAGCTGCTAATGGAGTTATAAAAAATGAAGTGACGCTTCAGATTAGAGTGAAAGCTTTAGAGAAGAAATAGTTTCAAAAAATCTGATGAGTAAAGCTCTATTAATTATCAGTCTTGCCTGCATGATATTTTTGCTAAGTCTTCAGGTTGTTTACTATTTTTCTTATAGCAATCAGGCGATTCAGATTTTGGGAGAATTGCTTACTATTCCATCAATGCTTTTTGTCATTTTTGCATTTTTTTACAGTCTGATTAATGTGTTCAGGAAAAAGAAAGAATATCTTCTGATTCTTGGTATTAACACTTTTACCGTTGCCACCTGTGTTGCCGCAACAATTTTAGATTATAATTAAATCAGTTTAAATACTAAATACAAAATCTGTTTCATCCGAAGCAGATTTTTTTATGATAAATTGGAATAGATTTTTAATCTGAAAACCGTATTTTTGCAAATACATTTTTTTGAAAGGGTAAAACAATGATAGAAAAGATAGAAGAATTGCTTGTTGAGGTGAATAACTTCAGTACATCAAGTAAAGAGGAAATAGAAAACTTCCGAATCAGGTATAATGGGAAAAAAGGAATTCTGAACGATTTTTTTGAAAAGTTTAAAGAAGTTCCGAATGACCAGAAGAAAGATTTTGGGCAAAAGATCAATACTCTTAAACAGGCAGTAAATACAAAGCTGGAGGATTTAAAAAATGCTTCCGCTTCTTCTATTATCTTAGAAAAAGAAGATCTTACAAGACCTGCATTTCCATTGGATTTGGGTTCGAGACATCCGATCAATTTAGTGAAAAACAGAATTATTGAGATTTTCAAATCAATTGGTTTTGCTGTTGCAGACGGGCCTGAAATTGAAGATGACTGGCATAATTTTACAGCATTAAATCTTCCTGAATATCATCCGGCAAGAGATATGCAGGATACTTTCTTTATTGAGCAGAATCCTGATATTTTACTGAGAACGCATACTTCTTCAGTGCAGATTCGTTATATGGAAGAAAATGAGCCGCCGATCAGAATTTTGTCTCCGGGAAGAGTTTTCAGAAATGAAGCTGTTTCTTCTCGTTCGCACTGTATTTTCCATCAGATTGAAGGTTTATATATTGATGAAAACGTAAGTTTTGCAGATCTGAAGCAGACCATTCAGTTTTTTACCACAGAGCTTTTCGGAAAGTCGAAAATCAGATTGAGACCTTCTTATTTCCCTTTTACAGAACCAAGCGCAGAAATTGATGTGTATTGGGGACTGAATTCTGAAACAGATTACAGAATTACAAAAGGAACCGGCTGGCTGGAAATTATGGGTTGCGGAATGGTAGATCCTGCAGTTCTGAAAAATGTAAATATTGATTCTGAAAAATATTCAGGTTATGCATTCGGAATGGGGATAGAAAGAATCGTCATGCTTCTTTACCAAATGAGCGACATCAGGATGTTTTTCGAGAATGATATCAGAACTTTAGAGCAGTTTAAAACTTTATAGATTAAGTTTAAAATAAATTCAGATCCTGTGAGTATTTCACAGGATTTTTTTATTAACTTTATAAAATCACACACACCCTGAAAGTTTTAGAGCGGGTTTTGCCTCAAAATGTTTGAGTAAATAATATGCTTACGTAGAGATTGAGATATGCGGTCTCTTTTCATGCTGAAACCTGTTTGTTTATCTAAAGGTAGTGATGTTTTTAGAAGAATGTTTAATTTTGTAGCCTGTTTTTGGGAGTTTTTGATCTCGGCAGATTATAAAGAAAAGCTTTTAATACATGAATACGAAACCAAAGGATGATCGCATAAAATCATTGAATTTTAAGTCAAGAAAAATTGTTCATTATTCACTTATCTTTTGCATTTTGCTGATACAGCTTATTTTAGCTGGATTTTTTTATAATGAGTTTATTAATAAAAAGAATATCGATTTCATTGAAAACCAGCTGAAAGAAGTGCATTCTCTGGAAAATCTCACTGATAATTCCAGAAAAGAGCTTTTAAATGCACAAAATTTCCTCCAGAAATATCTTACCGACTCAGATGAAAAAAATCTGCAATCTTATTTTCAGTCTTTGGATAAGCTTGGCGAAAATTTAGAAAGTATTAATCAATATGAATCTAAATATCCTAAGCTTAAAAATATTTTATCATCACAAAAAAAAGATTCTTTAGACAGTAAAAATCTCAAGCTGCTTATCGATTCAACATACAATTATTCGACAAATTCCGGTTTTAAAGCTCCGACTGCTTTTCCTCAGATTAAAAAACTCGATGTAGATTATAATTTAGACAAATACGATTTTAATATAGAAACCAAAACGTATTCAGATACCGTGAAGAAAAAAGGTTTATTTGGTCGTTTAGGAGATGCGATTTCTGGCAAAGAAACTGTGCGTAAAGAAAGTACGGTTATTACTGTGAAACAAGGCAAAGTTCCTGAAGCATCGGCAATAAAAGCGGATATGGACAGTATTATGAATCTCGTGCAGAATCATTATTCCGGACAGGTAAAAAAAATACAGGTAAATGTAGTTGAAAGGGAAAACAACAGCGGGAAATTTTATACCATATTTAATAATCTTCTGGCTTATAGCAATGGGGTAATGAATATTTATGAATTTGCCATAAAAGATTCTAAAAAAGATCTTGAAAAAGAATATGCCAAACTCAATTCAGACAGCAATAAGATCAGAACGTATCTTGTTTTCGGAGCGATGATTTTGATGTTCATTGTTTCTGTACTTATTATGTATTTTACAAGAATGGCATTTATCTATGAATGGAGACTGAATGATGCCAACAAACAGATAAAGGAAAACCTGAATTTCAAAAACAGGATTTTGGGAATGCTGAGTCATGAACTGAGATCTCCATTGAAAATCATCGGTATTTTTATCAGAAAAATCAATAAAAAAACATCGGATGAAAGTATTAAAGAATATTTGAAATCGATCAGCTTTACAAACAATACACTCTTAATGCAGGCCAATCAAATTCTGGAATATACCAAAAACCAGCATGTGGAAAATAAGCTTGTCCCAGTAGTTTTTAATCTTAAAAATGAGCTCAATTCAATATTTAATTCCATTGAACCTTATATAGAAACAAGAAATAATAAATTTGTTGTTAACGAAAATATCGATCCTTCCATTGAAGTGTATTCCGATAACACCAAGATTAATCAGGTTTTTATGAATATTCTTGGTAATGCTAATAAATTTACAGAGAACGGTCAGATTTCGGTGACAACAAAAGCAGATAAAATAGATGATAATACAGTTTCATTGTCAACAAAAATCAGTGATACTGGTACTGGAATTTCTAAATCTGATCTTGAGAAAATATTTGAACCTTATTATCAGGGTGTTTTATCTGAAGATGTCGAAAATCTTGGTGCAGGTCTTGGTTTAAGTCTTTGCAAGGAAATCGTAGAACTTTACTCGGGAAATATCAGTGTAGACAGTGAAAAGAATGTGGGTACAACAGTAAGTTTTACCATTAATCTTAATCTTAACCAATGAATAGTTTAGATTCTAAAAGCATCAATTTTCTGCTTGCAGACGATCATAGCCTTATAAGACAGGGAGTAGAATTTCTGATTGAAGAATTGGAGTTTGATGGTGAAATTTTTCATGCATCAACTTTAAATAAAGTTTTGGAGATTACCGAAGCTCAATCCATTGATATTTTAGTCATCGATGCTATTTTTCCGGATGGAAACAGTCTTACTATTTTGTCGCAAATAAAACAGCTGAAACCTGAAATTAAAATTCTTGTTTTCTCAGGATTAGACGAAAATACTCAATCTGTAAAATATATTCAGGCCGGTGCCAATGGTTTTCTGAGTAAACTTAGCGAAGAAGACGAAATTAAGAATGCCATTCTGAAAATTCATCATCAGGGAAAATATATTTCAGAAATCACACAGAACGCATTACTCAATTCTGTTACCAATAAAAGCCTGATAAATCCACTTCAAAGTCTTACCGAAAGAGAAATTCAGATTGCCGGGATGTATGCGAAAGGTTTGGGAAATCTGGAAATTGCAGCCTATCTCGATATCAAACAAAATACGGTAAGCACGATTAAGAAAAGAATTTTTGATAAACTTAATATCGAAAACCTTGTGGAACTCATTGAATTAATGAAAGCTGGTCATTAATTATTAAACAAAACCTTTTTTGGAAGTATTCATTTTTGTAGATAAATATCTACAAACAGGTCGAAATATATCTACAGAAAAAATTATTATGATAAGTCGGGACTTAGTAATTTTACATCAAGAAAGTTAAGCGAAAAAATTGCTTCTTTCAACTAAAGAAATTTAGTAAAATTTGCTCTAAGTTCAGTGGTGGTGTGTGAACTAGACCAATGGGATTTTGAAGGAGGATGAAAACACAAATGACGGAAATATAAACGTATCTGAAGCAGAGCCTTTTTAGGCTCTGTATAAGATACAAAATTTAAGACCGTTTAGAAAAAGCATAATAAAAACACAATTGATTAACCTAAGTGTCATCATTGCAGAGCTGTAAAAAGCTCTGTAATAGATGCTTAAAAAGAAATTTTTGATTTAAACACAAATGATTGAAATCCTTAGTATACTTACAGAGCTTGACGGCTCTGTAACAGATACAGGAAAAAAAGATTCATAATTATCCTGGGAATGATTCCAGAATTTATGTTAATTTAGGTTTACAGGAAGCCTCCGAGATTTTTCTCGGAGGTTTTATTTTTTATTTGCTGAATTTTAAAGGATATTTTACATTTTTATAATCATCGATACTGGCCTTTAATGATCCAACGGCTAATTCAGCTTTTAACAGTAGAGGAATATGATTCGCATCATTAGAAACCCACATCGTAACACCTTCTTTTTCTTTAAAAACTCTTCCGCTTTTCACAGAAGGAATGATTTTCAAGGCATTGATTGTTCCGAACTTGGTCTTTAAATTTTCAGTTCCAACCACTTTTAGCTGAAAAGGAAACATCTCATCATCAATCCAGACATTCATATTGATAATTGTTCCTGTTTTTAGTTCGGCAGGGCTTTTACTTCTTAAAAAATAAAAGCAGGAAAGCATATCCTGAACTCCTTTTACGGACTTGATTGTTTTGGAGCCATTTGCAGGAGTCTTTTTATCTGTTAAAACCAAAGTATGATTATCGTGGTTGAAAACGGTTTGCAAATGCTGTCTGTAACTCCCTTCTTTTACATTTCTCACATAGAAGCTGGGTAACTCCGTTTGCATATTGATATAGCTCTCGTACAAGTCTTCCACTTTGAAAAATGCACGTACAGCTCCGGTTGTTTGTCCGGTTCCTTTTACGTATAAATGGGGCTCACCTTTATAATTTACCTTTTTTGTGGTAAGATTGGCAGTTCCTGCATTCAAGAATCCATAGTGGATTCTTAAAGTAAGCGATTCGCCATCTGCAACATTGGTCAATTGCGAATATCCAAGAAAGAAAGCAAATATTGCAATGATATTAATTATCTTCTTCATACAGTACATTTTTACAAAAACGTTGCCAACTTTTTCATTGTCAGTTTTTTGCGTGTCTTTGATAAATCTCAGTTTTTTATTTGGGCATAATTAAATATGCTTCGCATTAAAATTAGTAAATTTGCAGCTACAAATTATTAAATTATCGTCATATTATGATTACTACAGATATATTAATTATCGGAGCGGGACCAACAGGGCTTTTTGCCGTATTTGAAGCAGGTTTGCTAAAAATGAAATGCCATATCATCGATGCACTTCCACAACCAGGAGGTCAGTTGGCGGAGTTGTATCCTAAAAAACCGATTTTTGATATTCCGGGTTATCCTTCTGTAAATGCAGGTGAATTGGTAGATAATTTAATGGAACAAATCAAACAATTCCAACCAGGATTTACTTTGGGAGAGACTGCAATGTCATATACGAAAGTTGATGACGAATGGTTTGAAGTGATTACCAATAAAGGAACGGTTCACAGATGTAAAGCAATTGCTATTGCAGGTGGTTTAGGTACTTTTGAGCCTAGAAAACCTACCATGGATAATATCGCTGATTACGAAGAAAAAGGTCTTGAATATTTTGTGAAAGAACCTGAACATTTCAGAAATAAAAAAGTGGTTATCGCAGGTGGAGGAGATTCTGCTTTAGACTGGAGTGTTTTCTTATCAAATGTTGCGAGTGAAGTAACTTTGATTCACAGAAGAAACGAGTTCCGTGGAGCTTTGGATTCTGTAGAAAAAGTTCAGGATTTAAAAAATCAGGGTAAAATTAAATTGATTACTCCTGCAGAAGTTACTGCGATTAAAGGTGAGGGAAAAGTAGAAGCGATCACAGTAGCCGTTGACGGGCAAGATCCTTATGATATTGAAACAGATTATTTTATTCCATTATTCGGTTTGACTCCCAAATTGGGAGAAATCGGAAACTGGGGACTGAATATCGAAAAAAATGCAATCGTAGTAAACAATGCATTGGATTATCAAACCAACATTGACGGTATTTATGCAATCGGTGATATCAATACGTATCCTGGAAAATTAAAGTTGATTCTTTGTGGTTTCCACGAAGCGACCTTAATGTGTCAGAGCGTTTACAACAGACTGAATCCCGGTAAGAAATTCGTTTTAAAATATACAACCGTAAGTGGAGTAGATGGTTTCGACGGAAGCCGTAAGGAAGCTGAAAAAGCAGTTGTAAAGAAAATAGATTAATCTTGTTGTTGGTCGTTGGTTATTAGTGAAACAAATGCCATCAACCATCAACCATTAACCATCAACGAAAGATGAGCGATATAAATATAAAAATAACCGATAGAGAAGGCGTTACTCATGATGTAGTTGCACCGACAGATATGTCGATGAACTTAATGGAGATTATCCGTTCTTATGAATTGGCGGAAGAAGGAACCATCGGAGTTTGTGGCGGAATGGCAATGTGTGCTTCTTGTCAGGTTTATGTGATCAATGATCCGGGACTTGAACCAATGGGCGATGAGGAAGATGCGATGTTGGCGGAAGCTTATCATGTGGAAAGCAATAGCAGATTGGGTTGTCAGTTGCACATGGTTCCTGCAATGGAAGGTCTTGCTGTAGCAATTGCTCCATATCCTTAGAGAATTTAAATGAATGACTTAAAACACCCCTCAAATCTAATTTGAGGGGTGTTTTAATATGCAAATATGTCTTTTAATGCCAAATTTTGAGTTGTTTAAAGTTTTCAGATTAAATAAATAGTACATATTCTGAACGCATTATCATTTACTTTCCAGATAATTAATTAACCAGAGTATTGGAGCGCCTTGTATCAGGGAAATTTTTATTTTACTGTTATTGAAATTTTCATTTAAAGATTGTAAATAATCTATTTGTCTGGTCGTAATTTCCTGTTTGTAATTGATAAGGTTTTCTTCAAGCTGTGTTAAATCAAATATTTTTAAATTTTTTAATTGTGATGAAAAATTATTCGCAGACAAATAGGCAGAATCAAACTTGGGATTTTCAGTAAGTTTTAATGCTTTTTTAATGTCATTTTCAATCTCCCTTAGAAGCTGATTTCTTTTCACAAATGCAATAATTGTTGATTCGTTGATTTCTATAAATTTCTCTTTACTTTTTAAATTCTTGCTGATGGAGTTTTCAAAATCTTGAATTTCCTTTTTCAGTTTTGTAAATTCAATATCTGCCTGCTCAAGCAAAGCTGCAACTCTGTAAAATGTACGTTTTGCTTTTTGAGGAATTTCGGTAAAAGATTTATAGCCCAAATCATGCTCTATTTCTGCCCATGAATGCTGAAGGATGCTCCTGATCTGAATTTCAAACTTAATGTCTTTATATTCTGCATATTCAGATAATTCTTTTTTATAATCATTGAGCTGAAGGATATAATGAACGCTTCTGTACCCGAATTTATCAATTTCAATATTTCTTTTATCGGTAGAGTTTTCCCTGTCAATTTTAAATTCTTTATTAAGGAGTTCTTCTATTTTTGAAATATCGTCTTCGAAATAAGTAATGATTCTTAATGCCAAAATATCTGTAATATCATCAAGCTTTTCATATTTATTCTTCTTGATGACTTTCTGAGCAAGACTTTCTTTGGTTTTTATCCTGCTTACGATCTGATGTATTGAAAAATTTTTACATAATTTCCTTAATATTTTTTCAACTTTAAAACTAAAAGAAGTATATAAAGGAGATTTTTCCTCATATTGAGTTAATATTTTATTCAAATCGTCCTTTGTCATAATAATTAGTCATTATTTAAATTTACAAACTTTTTAATAATCGTGACCTAATTATTAATTGGTCTTAAAAAAACTCTTAAATTTCACAATAATTAAACTTCCTCCTTAGAAATCCATTTTCCTACCGTCGGAGCTTTGTAATTTCTCATTTTTTCTAAAAGCTCATCAATAGCATCACTCACCAAAAGCATTTCCTGATTGATTTGTTTTAAAAATCCTTTATCAACCATAGTCTGAACCAATTTTATTAAATCATCATAAAAACCATTGATATTCAGAATGGCAATTGGTTTTTTGTGAAGCCCGAGTTGTGCCCACGTAATCATTTCGAAAAATTCTTCCAAAGTTCCATAACCTCCAGGCAGAACGATTACTCCATCAGAAAGTTCATTCATTTTTGTTTTTCTTTCGTGCATCGTTTCCACCAAAATAAGTTCAGTAAGATTGGTATGCGCAATTTCTTTAGATTGTAAAAAATGAGGAAGAACTCCGATTGCCTTACCTTCGTTTTCAATTACTCCATCTGCGACAGCGCCCATCAAACCTACATTTGCTCCTCCATAAATTAAGCGAATATTTTCTTTAGCGAATGTTTTTCCGACTAAATATGCCTGTTCTTTATAAATTTCTTCTGTGCCGAAACTCGAGCCACAGAATACGGTGATACTTTTCATTATTTATTATTGAAATTTAAATTCTACTTTTAGTAGGAGATTGTCTATTGGAGAAAAATGATAAGATTTCTACATCATTATTTTTAACACGATAATAGGCAGTGTTGAAAGTTAGAATAACAGCTTTGTGAATATTTGTATGCTCCGATTTTGGAAATATGTAGGGATTTTTAGAAATGATTTCTGAAAAACTTTCGATTTTACGGGCAAGTTTTGCTAATTCTTTATCTGAAAAGTTTTTTTGAAGATACTCAATGGTTTCTTCCAATTCACTTAGTGCATTTGGAGACCATAAAATATTATAACCACTTTTCATAAAGTTTTCTTGCTTCGGAATGTGGTTTTATATCATTTTTATCGGCTTCAGAAATTCCTTTTTCAATTGAATTTTTTTCTTCATCAGAGATTGAATCCCACCAGTCTTTTGTTTCTTCCTTTCTGAACTGAATTAGTTTTTTAATGATAGAAGTATCTTCCAATGTTGATAACCATTGAATTAATTCAAGTTTTTCATGTAGAATCTGTGAGTTCATAATCCTTATTTCTTATTCAAATTTAAGATTTTTAAATCAATCGTTACTATTCTTAAATTATTTTTTCATGATTAAATTAGACAAAATAATATCCAAAATCAAAAGACTTTGGATATTTTCAATAATGTTAAAATATTATTTCAAAGGAATGTTCGCTAAAATATCTTTTGTAAACGCCCAGAATTTCTGTGTCGAGGAAATATTCGCCTTTTCATCCGGAGAATGTGCCCCTCTGATGGTTGGTCCGAAACTTACCATTTCCATTTCTGGATAATTTGCTCCGATAATTCCGCATTCCAAACCGGCGTGACAAGCTACAACGTGAGGTTTTTCGTTGAATTTTTCAACATAGATTTTCTCCATCAGCTGAACGATTTCAGAACCCGGTTTTGGTTTCCAGCCCGGATAAGAACCACTGAAAACAGTGTTCATCCCTGCTAATTCGGCTACAGATTTCAATTGTTCAGCAACAGAATCTTTTGATGATTCTACCGATGACCTTGAAAGATTTAATATTTTTAAACCTCCTTCTTTTAATTCAACTCTCGCAACGTTGTTTGATGATTCCACCAAATCCTGTACATCCGGGCTCATTCTGTAAACGCCATTGTGAAGAGATTTTAAAACCAAAATAACTTTCCTTGAATCTGCTTCTGAAAGCGCTTTTTCAGAACTTGTAGCATTTTCTATGTTGATTTGAAGAGCAGGTTCAATAGAGGCAAATTCTTCTAAAATCTGTTTTTTTAGTCCGTTAGTTACATTCTCAATATATTCCTGAGCATTTCTTACCGAAATAATGGCAAATGCTTCTCTCGGGATTGCGTTTCTCAAACTTCCGCCATCGATAGAAACCAGTTGAAGATGTTGATTTTCTAAACCCTTATATAAAAATCGGCCTAAAATAATGTTGGAATTTCCAAAACCTTTGTGAATATCCATTCCTGAATGACCTCCCTGTAAACCTTTTACTTCAATTCTTACAAATTGTCCGTTTGCAGTTGCAGTTTCATAGTTTTGAGTGATGGTCACATCAATTCCACCTGCACAACCGATGTCGATTTCATCGTCTTCTTCGGTGTCAAGATTTAATAAAATTTGTCCTGTTAATTGTCCTGGTTTTAGGCCTAAAGCTCCTGTCATTCCCGTCTCTTCATCAATCGTGAATAAAGCTTCCAGATCAGGATGCGGAATATCTGTACTTTCTAAAACAGACATGATTGTCGCTACACCCAAACCGTTGTCTGCCCCTAAAGTCGTTCCTTTTGCCTTTACCCAGTCGCCATCGATTTCCATCTGGATTCCCTGAGTTTCAAAATCAAAATTGACATCGTTATTTTTCTGACAAACCATATCCAGATGCGACTGCATCACAATCGATTTACGGTTTTCCATTCCTGGAGTTGCCGGTTTTTTAATGATCACGTTTCCTACTTCATCAACTGTCGTTTCCAGTCCTAAATTTTCTCCGAATTCTTTGATGAAAGCGATTACTTTTTCTTCTTTTTTAGAAGGTCTTGGAACTGCATTTAATTTGGAAAAATTTTTCCAGATAATTTGCGGTTCTATGTTGGATAGTTCCATAAAAATTTATTTTTCTCAAAATTACGAAATAAAAAATGCTCCCGAAATTCAGGAGCAGTATTTTTGCTTATTGCTTATTGCTTATTGCTTATTGCTTATTGCTTTAGCATCCGCACTCGCCATATATTGGCATTGTAGTTTTGCTTCCGTCCGGTTTTTCAATGGTTAAAGTGCCTTCAAAAAGCAGCGCTTCTTCATGCTTTATTTTCTTACCTTTTACTGAAATTTTATAATTATCATTTTCTATTTCCTTTGTGAGCTCTTCATCAACTTCCATGTCGCTTGATGAGATCAGATTCATTGCCAATCTCTTTCCATCTAACATCATGTAAGCTGTTTTTCCTGCATCATCAGCGTAAATATACTTTTCGTTCACGAAGTCTGCTTTGCTTTTAGCAAAATAACAAGAACATTCTTTAATTTCTTTCGGAAAATCAAACGTATCAACTGTGATATTTGCATTCTGAACATCAGTCTTTGCTGAGTCCTGAACAATGTTTGTAGAATCAGTTTTTGTAGAATCGGAAACGGTTTCTTTCTCCTTTTTACATGAAATCAGCATGAATGCTGAAAAGAAAATGATTAAATATTTCATTTTTATATTATTTAAATTTTACAATGAATTTAAATTGAGCAATTATAAAGATAACAAATTTCAGTTTAGAAGATTTTATCAATCTTTTTCAAAATATTATTTGTCCAATTTTCGTCATCAACTGAAACGATTATTGTTTCAAAGCCAAATTTTTTGCCTTCCATTTGTACACCAAGAGAATCATCAATGTGAATATCAATGTCAAATTCAGGTGGAAATTTAGAAACATTTTTGCCTCTTTTCTTAACTCTTTTTTCATGTAATTGTTGATTTACAACAAAGTCGATTGGAATTCCATAGGACAGAAACATTAATTTAATTTTTATTTTACTTCTGTATGAAGTGGTGTAAATATAAATTTCATGTTTCTGCTCTCTTAGTTGTTTAAACAAAATAATTGTTCCAACTCGAATTCTTTCAGATCTGATAATTTTTGACCATAACGATTCTTTTTCTAAAGAAAATTTAGTGGAGATAATTGTATCATCAAGGTCAAATGAGATTTTCATGAATAACAAGCAATTTATCCTCTCGCTCTTTCTAAAAGAACCATCATCAATAAAGATAAAACAACCAAACTTTCGTCTTCGTCATCAATATCGATCAAGCGATCCAACTGAAATCTTCTTCCGAAGAATGAAGGCATTTTTTTTAGTCTGAAATAATCTTTTCCGTCAATTCCTTTTACAGTGTAAGAAGGATTCAGGAAATATCCTGTAAACATCCCGATAATTGGAATTTCACCTACCATTCCGTCAAAAAACTTCACCCATGCATTATCTTCGGTAATCGTAAATTTCTGCTGATCTGCTTCATCCAAAACATTGTAAGATGATTTCCAGATAGAACGCATTCCTTTTCTTGCCAATCTTCCAAAGTTCTTTGTATTGATCGCATCTTTAATAGAGTAAGACGCATTAAAGTCGATCCACTGGTTTGCCTGAATTCTGAACAATTCCTTTGTTTTGCTTTCGTCATTAAAAACAACTACGTCTTCTTTCAGTTTAAACATTTTTTGACGTACGTACGCTACATAGTTCCCGTTTCTGTCTGTAATGTTGAAATCGCTGGCAAGCGTTGTGATTTTAAATTTAAAATCCAGCGGATAGTTTAGGTTGTTAAGTACCATTCGTTTATTTTATTTCAAGTTTATATTTTGTGGAGTAAATGTAATTAATTTTTTTAGGCTTTTTCAAATCTTTAAAATCATTTAGAGGTGAGTTTTTCAAAAAATCAATAGTTATCAAAAACCATACCTCAAAGATTGTTTTTAGATTAATTTTTCGGTTAGAATGCTTATTTTTGTGTTTATGGATTATCCAAGTAAAGTATTGGCAAAAGCAGTAGAAGAAATTTCCGGGCTTCCGGGGATTGGGAAGAAAACCGCTTTACGTTTAGCACTTCATTTACTGAAACAGCCCAATTCGAGAGCAACGAATCTGGGAACATCGATCATAAATCTGGTTAACGAAATAAAGTATTGCAAAGAATGTCATAATTTTTCGGATTTTGATGTTTGTGAAATTTGCAGCAACCATAAACGTAATGATGAGGTGGTTTGTATTGTAGAGGATGTTCGTGATGTGATTGCCATTGAAAATACAGGGAAATACACAGGGAAATATCTTATTTTGGGCGGAAAAATTTCTCCGATGGAGGGAGTAGGACCTAATCAATTGAATATTCCGAGTATTGAGAGAAAACTGAATGAAGGTAACGCAAAAGAGCTGATTTTTGCATTGAGCGCAACCATGGAGGGTGATACAACGGCTTATTATATCTATAAAAAGTTCAAGAATTTTGATATTAAATTTTCCAGTATTGCAAGAGGGATTTCTGTAGGGGATGAACTTGAGTATGCGGATGAAATTTCTTTGGGAAGATCGATTATCAACAGATTACCTTACAACGAAAAGGATTAAATGATGATAAAGCTTTCTATTATTATAGTTAATTATAATGTTACACATCTTCTGAAAAACTGTTTGTTTTCCATTAAAAAATATTTGGGAAATATTAGTTATGAAGTAATTGTGATTGATAATAATTCAACTGATACTTCATGGAAAGATCTTGTCTCTGAATTTCCTGAATTTCATTTTATCACTTCTGAAACAAACGATGGTTTTGCTAAAGCAAATAATAAAGCCATTCAGACTGCAAAAGGTGAATATCTTTTGATTTTAAATCCCGACACCGAAATCGAAGGCTTTTATATGAATGAAATTTTGGATTTTGCCGATTCAAAAACAAATTTTGGCTGTCTTGGTGTAAGAATGCATGATGCGAACGGCGTATTTCTTCCTGAAAGCAAAAGATCCGTTCCAGATATGTTTAATTCTTTCGAAAAGCTTTTTACCAAGTTTAAAAAAAATAATTCTAAGTCTTATTACAGAAATGATATCGGAGAATTTGAAGTGTCTGAAGTGGAAGTGATTACCGGAGCTTTTTTCCTTGTTAAAACTGATGTTTACAATGAAATCGGAGGACTGGATGAAAAATACTTTATGTACGGTGAAGATATTGACATCTGTTACACTTTACTGAATCATGGTTACCAAAATTATTATTACGGTAAAGCATCTATTCTTCATCACAAAGGAGAAAGCACCATAAAAGATAATGTCTATCTGGAAAGATTTTACGGAGCCATGCAGATTTTTATTGATAAATATTATAAAGAAACTAAACCTTTACAATATTCTCTTCTGAAAGCAGGTTTAAAATTAAGACATCAGATAGAAAAAATCAAACTGAAATAAAAAAAAGCAACTCCATCGAGTTGCTTTCATTTTATCTTTAAATAATAAGTTCTTATTTAGAAGCCGGAACACTTACCGGAGCAGAAGTTGTTGAAGAAGCCGGAGCTTCTGTTTTAGCTGGTGCAGGAATAGGAGCTGCTGTTTGTTTAGGCTTACCTGTTACCACAACGCTAATTAAAATCAAAACGATGATTACTGTTCCTAACGTCCATGTAGATTTTTCCATAAAATCATTGGTTCTCTGTACGCCGAACTGTGCAGAAGATGCACCGCCGAATGTGCTGGAAAGACCTCCGCCTTTCGGGTTTTGAGCCATTACAACGATTACCAATAAAACGCTGGCAATCATAATTAGAACCATCAATAGTGTAAATATAGTATCCATTAATTCTGATATCTTTTTGAATGGGCAAATTTAATCTTTTTTTATCGAACAACAAAATAAGATTTATGCTAAAAACAAAAAACGGCAGCAAAAGCCACCGTTTTTATTAAAAATATGTGAATTCTTATTTGAAGTCAGAATCTTTAGCCTGATTTACCTCGTAAGATTTTACTTTCATCACCATCTCCATACCCATTTGGTTTACGGTAATGGTATAAGGCATTTTTACCCCTGAAACATCTTTGTAGTCAGCAAAAGTTGTAGGAACTGTGAATGTTTGTCCCTGTGCAGATACTGTTTCAGTCTCACCTGTTTTAAGACCAGTTTTTACGCTATAGTAATAAGCTTTATCACCAGCTTTGATTGCATAAGAATCTTCACCGTTGATTTTTTCAATTCCTGTCAATTTGTAATCTGCAGATTTAGCAAAACCTAATTCTTCAAAAAGCTCAGTATTTTTTAAGTTGTCAGCGATTTCTTCTTTAGTCATCTGAACTTTTTGTCCCATTTGCTCAGAATAACCTGTTTTTCCATCAAAAACTTGCTTTTGAACTGTCATTCCACCAGCAGAAACTGTTTGTGCTTCTTTTCCTCCCTGAGCTTTTGTAGTTTTTAGATCGATGTTCTGTCCCTGCATAGACATTGCAGCAGTCATTGTATATGATGAAATTTTAGACAAGTTTGCTTTGCCACCAATTACATTAATATATTTATCAACAACTGAAGCAACTGTTACATTTGCATCAACTTTTTGAGCAACAGGTTTTGCAACAGGATTTGCATAAGCATCATAATATTTTACAGGGTATCCTAATTTTTCCAATCCTTCAGAGATGTCGGAAGCTTTACCGGCAATGAAAATTCTGCTCTGGTTAGGCATAACTGTAGCTTTTACTGCATTAGAAACATCAGCCGCAGTTACTTTATCGATCGATTTTAAATAGTTTGTATAAAAATCAGCAGGTAAATCCTGAACTTTTTGGTTCACAGCAAATCTTGCAATGGTTGCAGGCTGCTCTAATGCCATGATGAAGCTTCCTTTTAATTTAGCTTTAGCATTTGCCAATTCGTCAGCTTTTACTGTAGAAATTCCGTTGATTTCGTTCATGAATTCTTTTACCGCCTTATCAGTAACCTCGTTTCTCACACTTGCTTCAGCAGAGAAAGAAGGAGAATATTTGCTTGCGCTCATATCTGAATAAGCTCCGTACGTGAAGCCGTTTTTCTCACGTAGGTTCATGAAAAGTCTTGCTTCTCCACCACCACCAAGAATGTAGTTGGCAATAGTTGCAGGGAAGTAATTAGGATCTTTCATTTTCAATGTGTTCAGGTTTCCTACAGAAACTACAGATTGTACTGCGGTAGGAACATCAACAACGTTGATCTCTGTTTTAGCAACATTTGCAGCCGGTTCTAAAGCCGGGAATTTTGTATCCGCTTTTTTCCAGTTATTGAAAGCTTTTTCAACCATTGGTTTTACCTGATCAAATTTTACATCACCTACAATTACAAGGTATGCATTATCAGGTGCGTAATATTTTTTGTACACATTCTGAACATCTGCTAATTGAATCTTTTTTAAAGACTCTTCAGTTTCAAATTCACCTCTTGAAGTTTCTTTTCCGTAAGCTAACGCGTTTGAAACTCTTGAAGCAATAGCATCGGCACTTTTTTCAGAAGATTTTAATCCCTCAATTGCTCTTTCTTTTGATTTTGTGATTTCGTCAGCAGAAAATTTAGGATTGATGATTGCATCAGCCATTAAATTTAAAACTTCAGGAAAATATTTCGAAAGAGAATTTGAAGAAGCTCCAGCGGAAGAGAAGTTCAGGTTGGCTCCTAAAAAGTCTATTTTCTGGTTGAATGCATCTTTGCTTAAAGTCGTTGTTCCGTTACCAAGCTGATCTGCCATGATTTCGCTTACTCCCGCTACAGGACCTTCGAAATAAGGCTGTCTGTCCATAGAAAGGCTCACGTTTACTCTTGGTAATTTGTTGTTTTCAACAACCATTACGGTCATTCCATTTTTAAGCTGGAAAGTTTTTGGTTTCGCAATGTTGATGGCAGGAGTTGGTCCTGGTTTTGGCATTGCATTAATGTCAATTTTTTGTGCAGAAAGCATTCCTGAGAATAAAAATGCTACGGCTATATATGTAAATTGTTTTTTCATTGTAAAAAATTTAAAATTTATAATCATATCTAAAACGCGGATGTTTTTATACGATTATTTTTTTTCAGGTAAGTAATTTAGGATGATTCTCTGGTTAGAATTTAAATACTTTTTAGCCGCATTCTGTAAATCCTGCTTTGTAATCGATTTGTAAATATCAATTTCCTTGTTGATAAGGTTTGTATCTCCCATTAGTACGTGGTTTGTAGCTAATGAAGCTGCAATTCCCTGAATGCTAGAGTTCGCATTGACAAACTGATTTTCAAACTGATTCTGAAGTTTTTGGTAATCTTCATCAGAGATTAAAGTCGTCTGAAGTTTTTTGATTTCCGCATCGATGTCAGTCTGTAAAGTCTGCTTCGTTGTAGCTCCCATTGGGATTGCAAAAAATGCGAAAATACCGTAATCTTCAAGACCTTGGTTGAAAGCCGATACCTGAAGTGCTTTTTTCTCCTGATCTACTAATTTTTTATATAAAACTGAAGATTTTCCGCTGCTTAAATATGAAGAAAGCATATCTAAAATATATGCATCTTTCTCTTTATTACCCGGCGTTCTGTAGGCAAAAACATAAGCAGGAAGCTGAATGTTCGGATCGTAAGCCGTTACTTCTTTTTCTTTTGTGATAGGTTCGTCTTTCGGGAAGTTTTTAGGATAAACTGTTCCTTTCGGGATGCTTCCGTAATATGTTTCGATCCATTTTTTTGTTTCTTCTGGTTTAATGTCTCCGGCTACAACTAAAGTTGCGTTGTTTGGAACATAATATTTTTTATAGAATGCCTGGAATTCTTCTAATTTTGCAGAATTCAGATCTTCCATAGAACCAATTGTGGACCAGTTGTAAGGGTGTTTTGTGAAAAGGTTTTTCTGTACGTTTGTGAAAAGATTTCCGTAAGGCTGGTTATCCATTCTCAATCTTTTTTCTTCTTTTACAACTTCTCTCTGAGTATCAACTCCGATTTGGTTGATGATACCGTGACGCATTCTTTCAGCTTCCATCCACAGACCTAATTGCTCGTTGTTTGAAGGGAAAGTTTCGTAGTAATATGTTCTGTCGTTTGTAGTGTTTGCGTTGTTCTGTCCACCGTTTGAAGAAACGATTTTAAACCATTCTCCTCTTTTGATGTTTGGAGTTCCTTCGAATAAAAGGTGCTCAAAGAAGTGTGCAAAACCTGTTCTTCCCACTACTTCGTCTTTTGCTCCCACGTGATACATTACACCTGTTGTAACTACCGGTGCAGAATTGTCCTGATGTAAGATTACATGTAAACCGTTTGGTAAATCATACTCTTCAAATTTGATTTGCTGTGCATTAAGCATTGCTCCGAAAAAGGCAGCTGCTGCAACACTAAGAAGTCGTTTTTTCATAAATAGAAATTGTTTTGTCAATGAGTGTCAAATTTAGACTTATTGTTACAAAAGTTTTAATATTTTTTTAAGAATTTTTGGTCTGCTTAAACTTACTGTATTTTTTCCAATTCGATTAAACCAGTTCACATAACTCAACTCAAATACAAATTTGAATTCTCCTTATAATATACTAATTTTGTATTTCTAATTTTTTTTGCAGTATGGAGGATTATTTGAAAGGACTGAATGAATCACAATTTGAAGCTGTTACCACGTTACAGGGACCACTGATGGTTCTTGCAGGAGCAGGTTCCGGGAAGACGCGTGTTCTTACGATGCGTATCGCTCATTTGATTACGAATGGAGTAGATCCTTTTAATATTCTTGCGCTTACTTTTACCAATAAAGCAGCAAAAGAAATGAAAGAGCGTATTGCAAAAGTTGTAGGGCAAAGCAATGCGAAAAGTCTTTGGATGGGAACTTTTCACTCAGTTTTTGCAAGAATTCTGAGAAGCGAGGCACATTATTTAGGCTATCCCTCCAACTTTACAATTTATGATCAGCAGGATGCTTTGAATGTGCTTAAAAAAGTAATCAAAGATCTAAATATTGATGGAGATTTATACAAACCAAAGAAAGTTCTATCAAGAATTTCTAATTATAAAAACAATCTGATTACCGTAAGAGCTTACGAAAACAACCCTGAATTAATTGAAGCTGATGAAAAAGCCAACATGAAATTCATGGGAAAGATTTATAAGAAATATGTTGATGAATGTTTCAAAAATGGGTCGATGGATTTTGATGATTTATTGTTAAAAACCAACGAATTGTTGACAAGATTTCCGGAAGTTTTAGCAAAATATCAGGACAGATTCCGATATATTTTGGTAGATGAGTACCAAGATACAAACCACTCTCAGTATTTAATTGTAAAAGCTTTAGCCTCAAAATTCGAAAATATCTGTGTAGTTGGTGACGATGCCCAGTCGATTTACTCTTTCCGTGGTGCCAATATTTATAATATTTTAAATTTCAAAAAAGATTATCCCGAAGCGGTAACCGTTTCATTGGAACAAAATTATCGTTCGACTCAGAATATCGTCAATGCAGCCAATGTTGTCATTGCAAAAAATCTTCAGCAGTTTAAGAAAAATGTTTTCAGTGAGAATGAAGAAGGTGAGAAGATAAAAGTGTACCGTTCGCTTTCTGATGCAGACGAAGCCAATTTCGTTGCCGGAAATATCTGGGAACTTCACAACCGGGAACAAAGGAAATTCAGCAATTTTGCGATTTTGTACCGTACCAATTCTCAAACCAGAGCCTTTGAAGATGCTTTAAGAAGAAAAAATATTCCTTATAAAGTATATGGCGGACTTTCGTTTTACCAAAGAAAGGAAGTTAAAGATTTATTAGGTTATTTAAGGCTTTTAGTGAATGAAAATGACTCCGAAGCTTTAATGAGAATCATCAATTATCCTGCGAGAGGGATTGGTGAAACAACACAAAACAAGCTGATTGTATTTGCAGATGCTCAGAATCTTTCGATTTCAAAAGTTTTGGATAATCTTCCGATTTATGCGCCACATTTAGGTTTTAATAACGGGGTAATTACCAAGTTGAGTGATTTTTGGTCGATGATTAAAGCGTTTCAGGTTTTGCTTAAAACAGAAACAGCTTACAACGTTGCAATGGAAGTTGCTAAAAGAAGCGGTTTAATTAAATTTTTAAAAGACGACCAGACTCCGGAAGGAATTTCAAGAGTTGAGAACGTTCAGGAATTGATGAACTCGATGCAAGGTTTCATCGAAGAGCAGATGCAGATCGAAGACGGAGATCCGAGTTTGCCAAATTTCCTTGAAAATATTGCCCTTTCAGCCGACACTCAGGATAAGAAGAACGGCGATGAAGATATGGTTTCGCTGATGACGATTCACTTATCAAAAGGTCTGGAGTTTCCGGTAGTTCACTTGGTAGGATTAGAGGAAAATTTATTCCCGAGTTTCATGAGTTCGTCAACCAGAGAAGATCTGGAAGAGGAGAGGCGTTTATTCTATGTTGCCTTAACAAGAGCCGAAAAACAGGCATTTTTTTCTTACGCAGTTTCCCGTTTTCAATGGGGGAAAATTACCGATGCAGAACCTTCACGATTTTTGAGTGAAGTTGATGATGAGTTTATTGAATTTTTAAATCCTGCGATTGAAAAGAGATTTATCAACAATTCAGGCATAACTTCCAACATTTTTGATGAATATCCCTCAGAAATTAGAAGTTTTAAAAAGGTCGAAAAGAAAACAATTTCCAAAAGCGAAGGTGATAAACCCATTGCTGAACCAAGAAAATTGAAGCCAGTAAGTACAGCAAAAATCATCAATCCAAGCGGAGCTTCTTCTCAGGATATTGAGGTGGGAGACAAGGTGAGACACGACCGTTTCGGAATCGGTGAAGTTGCTTTCTTAGACGGAACAGACCCTCAAAACATCAAAGCAAAAGTTGTTTTCTTGCATGAAGGCGAGAAGAATCTGATTTTGAAATATGCTAAACTGACGAAGATTTAAAAAATATTTTCCCACAGATCACACGGATTTTCACAGATGATTGCGTAAAATCGAAATAGCCACAGATGCACGAATTAATATTATTAAGATTTATATATCAAATGTCAAATTCGTGCATTCGTGGCAAATAATACACTATAATTTACGATAGAATTTAAACTAAATCATCTGCGAAAATCTGTAGGTTTTACCTAAATTAAACTTCCAAAATATTTAAAATGAAAAAACTTCTTATACTTCTTTTACTCAACATCATTTCAATCCAAATTTTTGGACAGGATTATAAAACCATCACTAACATCCGTTATTATGATGAAAAGACCAATAAATCTGATGTTTACATCAATGAAAGATGTGTTTTAGATGTTTATATTCCTACCAATATTAAAAACTTTCTAACCGTAATCTGGTTTCATGGCGGCGGAATTACAGGCGGAGAAAAAGATATTCCCGAAGAATTAAAAAACAAAGGAGTAGCCGTAATTGGTGTTAATTACCGACTTTCTCCAAAAGTAAAAGCTCCGAAATATATAGAAGATGCCGCAGCTGCAACAGCCTGGGTTTTTAAAAATATTAAAAATTATGGAGGAAGCGAAGACTTGGTTTTTATTACAGGGCATTCTGCAGGTGGTTATTTAGCTTCAATGGTGGGTTTGGATAAATCTTATTTAAACAAATATCAGATTGATGCGAATAAGCTTGCCGGAATTATCCCTTTCAGCGGACAGATGATTTCTCATTTTACCACCAGAAAAGAAAAAGGAATTGAAGAATTGGATGCAAGAATTGATGAGATGGCTCCTTTGCATTTTATCCGTGCCGATGCACCACCTTTGCTTTTGATTACCGGTGACCGTGAAAAAGAACTTCTTGGACGATATGAGGAAAATGCTTATATGTGGCGAATGATGAAGCTCAAAGGTCATAAAGAAACGGTTTTGTATGAACTCGATGGTTTTGATCATGGCGGAATGGCTCATCCAGCATTTCCATTGCTATTAAATGAAATAAAAAGAGTTGAAAAGCTGAAGAATAAAAAATAGCGCCGGATACAAACACCACTGAAAAAATTTTACAATTATTTGGTATGAGAAACAATAAAGTTTACCATTTTATCATTCAGTTGATCCATGTAGGCTTTATCAGTAGTTCCGAAACCATGGGCGCCGTCTTCAACGGTCACTAACTGTGATTCTATGTTCTGTTTCTTTAGTTTTCTCACGAGTTTTTTAGAATGTTTTACAGGAGCAACTTTATCTTTATTTCCATGGAGAATAAATGTGGGGACTGCCGTTTCGACATCATTTATGGGTGAAACCGTTTTAAGATAGTCTACAGCTTTTCGTTTTTCAGTTTTTATATCATACCCTGAAATTCCGAACACCAGTTTTTGTCTGATTTCAACGATCGGTTTAAAAAATAATCCCACAATAGCAACCGGAACTTTTCCTAATCGTGTATGCAAAAGCTTATTCAGGTCTGTTGGTCCGAAATTGCTGACAACATAATTTACTTTTGCAGAATAGGGTTTAAGCTCATCACTTCCAACATAATCATCTGTGTATGCGGAAAGCATGGATAAATGAGCTCCCGAAGAAGCACCGAAAAATCCAATATTATCAGCATCAAAATTATACTTTTCAGCATTTTTTCTTACCCATCTCACTGCATCTTTGGTATCCTGAATCGGTAATGGAAAGTGTACGGTTTCACTCACAAGTGTGTAATCAATGCTGATAACAGCATAATTTTTTTCAACCAGTTTAAGGATAAAACTTTCAATATAACTTCCTGATCTCACAATTTTGTCGCCTTTCGCCCATGCTCCGCCATGAACGTATATGACAACAGGAAGCTTTTCTGTTGTTGATTTTTTAGGTTTATAAATATCCAGTTTAATTGGTTTTCCCTCATGATCGGTTTTATAGGTTATGTTTTCCGAATAGGCAGTTTCTGAAGGAAGAATGGTTGTTTGCGGAGCTGAAGTTTCGAGATTGGGCGGTTGAGAATAAAATAGATTTGATGAACTTAAAAGAAAAATAAAAAACAGGTTCAAAAAAAACCTGTAACTTATAGTATTGCGAATTTGTTTCATAGAATTTTTTTGTGAGGTGATGTTTTAAAGCAACTCAAAAAGTCTACCAAAAAAATATTTTAAGCATATTGATGAATCTAAATTGTATCGAATTTATAAAACCAATTCCGCAAAAAGCTTATCAAATGTTTTATCAAGATCTTTTGATTTTCCCGGATGAGGTCTTGAAGTCTGAACCACCGAACTTCTTACCGCAGTAAGCCATCGAAAACGTTCCGGAACTTCTAATGCCGCAATCGGTCCGCCGTCTTTTTTTCCTTCTGCTATTTTTTGAAAAGCCTCAAGATTTTGAACCACGTCTTCATAATCAAGTTTGCTGTGCATCAGTTTGAATTTATCAGGACATAAATAAAATTCAACCCGGATAAATTTTTCCTTTTTCGAAAACAAAACGAGTCCGATATTGAAAAATTCTTCTCTTTCAACCTTCGGTACCAAACGTATTACGGCATATTCGTATATTTTATCCTCTTGCATTTCTGGCTTCGTTTACAAAGATTTGAGAATTTTCTAATCGTGTTTTCAGGAAGTTGAAATAAACTTCACGGATTTCGTCCGGACTTTCTTCCGCATCATCCCAGTGCAGCCAATCCTGCGGAATAAGATTTACAATGTCTCTGAAAATATTATCATTTAAAACTTCATGCGCAAACCGATCGGCTTCATCCAGTTTTGTTGCTTGCGGAAGCAAAACGTGATCTTTTACATATTTGAAAGGCGTTTTTGCGGCAGCATCAAAATTCTGCCACGAATGATGGAAATAAAAAGATGCCCCATTATCAATCACCCACAATTCTTTATGCCACATCAGAAGATTGGTATTCTTGAAAGTACGGTCGATATTGGTAATAAAAGCATCCAGCCAAACAATTTTTGAAGCTAAAAGCGGATCGATTTTTACACTCGAATCATAAGCAATAGAACCGGAAAGATAGTGAAGACCTAAGTTTAATCCTTCAGAATTTTTCAATAGATCCTGAATTTCTTCGTCGGCCTCAGTTCTTCCGAAGTCAACATCAAGATTTACAAAAACCAGTTCAGGAATTTTTAATCCTAAAATTTCTGTAATTTTTCCTCCTAACAATTCCGAAATCAGCATTTTTACTCCATGACCGGCGCCACGGAATTTCAAAACATATTTAAAATCATCATCCGCTTCTGCCAAAGCAGGAAGAGAACCTCCTTCCCGAAGTGGCAGAATGTAGCGCATTACCGTTACTGTTCTTAAATCCAACATAGAGCAAAAATAAGGTTTTCCTTTGTGTTTATTTCTATTTATACTATTTTTAAGTTTAAAATCAATTTTGATTAATTTTTAAAAATGCGGTTGTCATTCAGAACGGAGCGAGAGCGTAGTGAAGAATCTAGTAAACATATAGATTTCTCCTTCGTCGAAATGACAAAAAATACTTAATCAATTTGTAAAAAACAAAAAAATATGCAAATCACAAAAAGACAAAATATCATCATTTCAAACACAAAAACCAGAGACTTTTTAGCAGATGCTTATTATCCTGAAACCAATGAAAAATTACCGCTAATCATTTTTGTACATGGTTATAAGGGATACAAAGATTGGGGAGCATGGAATTTAGTGGCTGAAAAATTTGCTGAAGCCGGATTTTTCTTTGTTAAATTTAATTTTTCTCACAACGGAACTACAATTGAAGATCCCAAAAAGTTTGCAGATTTGGAAGCTTTCGGAAACAATAATTATTCAAAAGAGCTTTCAGATCTCAATGTGGTGATTGATCATTTTATTAAACATGAAAAAGTCGATGACCAGAAAATCGTTTTAATCGGGCACAGCAGAGGTGGCGGAATTTCGATTATTAAAACCTGCGAAGACATTCGAATTAACGGATTAATTACTTTGGCAAGTGTTGATACTTTAGATCGTTTCCCAAAAAATAATGCTTTTGAAAACTGGAAAAAAGAAGGGGTTTATTATGTTGAAAACAGACGAACAAAACAACAGATGCCTCATTATTACCAATTTTTTGAAGATTTTAAAAATGATGAACATCGTTTTGATGTAGAACGATCTATGGAAATGGCAAAAGCTCATGTACTCATCATTCACGGGACAAATGATGAATCGGTAAGTGTGAAAAATGCAGAACATCTTCATATTCTAAATCCGAATTCAGAACTTTATTTAATTGAAAATGCTAATCATACTTTTGGTGCAAAACAACCTTGGGAAGAAAATAATTTATCCGGAGATTTGAATGAAGTCATTGAAAAATCTATTGAATTTATCAACAATAAAATTGTAAATGAATAAAAACGGTGAAAAATTTCCCTCCTTTGGAAATCGAGGAACGAGATTCGCCGAAACAAAAAATAAATAAAAATAATGAGTCACTGGTGGCGAAAATTCGTAAGAATTTTTAACGGGTGGTTTATAAGTGCAAAATATAATTTGAAACAGTCTCCAAAATTATTTGACCAATATTTTCCACGCCTCGTCAATTTTACTCTCCAATAATAATTTCTGAGCTTCCAAATGAATATTTTCGTCATCATGACAATTTTCGGAAGGTAGAACTTCGACATTCGCCAACATTCCTAAATCATTGCCTGTAAAGACTTTGCTGAGTTTTATAGAATCAGGAAGCAAATCAAATCCGATTCCCTTTGTTACCAAAGGTTTTGGAACTTCAAAAAGACTGTTTTCATTACTTCTGGAATACCAATTCACGCCTAAACGTGCAACCATATCCAGTTTTATCTGGTCTAAATTTCCTTCTTCATTCAGATATTCTTCACGGATATGAATTTTCTGCACTTCACAAATTACTAAGTTTCCAGCACCTCCCTGATCACCTAAAGATTTTACCTCTAAAACCTTACATTCGAAATTTACAGGGCATTCAGCAATCAATTTAGGTTGAACCAAATCAGCATCTTTCATAGTTAACCCGGACTTGATGAATTCATTCACACCGTCTCCGTATTCAGTGGAGGCTAAAGAAATTTGCTGTACGATGGGAAAGTTTACCGTTCCAATAACGACTTCAGAAGTTTCCAGAACATTTTCTAAGGTATGTTTTGTCGTATTATCTCGAACTCTTCTTGATGGTGAAAAAATCAAAATCGGCGGAACCGTACTGAACATATTGAAAAAACTGAACGGCGATAGATTGCTGTTTCCGTCTTTGTCAACCGTTGAAGCCAATGCAATCGGACGTGGTGAAACGGCAGTCTGCATGATTGTTTGCAGTTGTACGGGAGTTATTTCGGATGGGATTACTGTTTTCATTTATTTTTATTTAACCACAAAAGTCATAAAAGTTTATGAGTTGTAAATTTTATTTTTTTAAGTTCAAAAAAGGTTCGTGCAGGTTATTTTTTTAATGTTTTTTAAACCACAAAAGTAACAAAAGCTTTTATCAGTTAATTCTCTTAATTCTTTAAAGTTCAAAAAAGCATATCGTAATATTTATTCACAAAAGTTTCGTGTCCTTGGTGATAGAGATTTTTCACATTAAAATTTACTAATATTCCTTTAGGTTTCTTCATTAAATTAATATAATTCAAAATTTGGGCACGATGAATTTCGTTGAGTTCGGAAACTGCTTTTAATTCAATTACAATTAAATCTTCAACCAAAAAGTCACAAAAGAAATCACAATTAATTTCTTTTCCTTTATAAATGATAGGTACTTTGAACTCGGATTTAAAATTGATATTTCTTAATCTAAATTCCTCTTCTAGGCACTTATGATAAACACTTTCAAGTAGACCTGCTCCCAAAATTTTATGAACCTAATACAAGCCCCATTAATTTTATAGGTTAAATCTGTTAAGTATGACTGCGTTATCATTTGTGTATTTGATTTCAGTTATTTATGAGGTAAACTTTTTTGAACTTTAAAGAGTTATGATCGGTCTTTAAAGTTCAAAAAAACTTTTGTGACTTTTGTGGTTAAATTTTTATATGGCAGGAATAATTTTACCAGCAACTTCACCGAAACCAACCCTCACTCCATCTTTTTCAGCCCAGGCTTTCATGGTCACCGTGTCGTTATCGTCGATGAATTTTCTCTCCTGTCCGTTGCTTAATTGTAAAGGGTTTTGCCCTCTCCAGGTTAATTCAAGCATCGAACCGAAAGATTTTGGATCGCTTCCTGAAATGGTTCCGCTTGCATATAGATCGCCAACTTCTACGTTACAACCGTTTACGGTGTGATGTGCCAATTGCTGGGTCATGTTCCAGTACATGAATTTGTAATTGCTTTCTGAAATAAGGTTTTGTTCTCCGTTTTCAGGCTGGATATAAACTTCCAAATTGATATCATAATTTTTATCCCCTTCAAATTTTAGATAATCTAAAACTTCAGGATCTTGTGTCGGAGAGGCTGTTCTGAATGGTTCTAAAGCTTCAAGAGTTACAACCCAAGGTGAAATTGATGATCCGAAATTTTTAGCCAAAAATGGTCCAAGCGGAACATATTCCCAAGACTGTATATCTCTTGCTGACCAATCGTTGAAAACCACCATTCCGAAAATGGCGTCTTCGGCATCTTTTGTTGAGATGCTTTCGCCCATTTCGGTGTTTTTATTGATGATGAAGGCCATTTCCAGTTCGAAGTCCAATTGTTTACATGGTCCGAAAACAGGTTTATCTGCATCTGCAGGTTTCATCTGACCTTTTGGACGGTTGATTTCCGTTCCGGAAACTACGATAGATGATGCTCTTCCGTGGTAACCTACAGGTAAATGTTTCCAGTTTGGAAGAAGTGCATTTGCAGGATCTCTAAACATTTTTCCAACATTGGTAGCGTGTTCGATGCTGCTGTAAAAATCCGTATAATTCGGGATGTGAACAGGCATCATCATTTTCACCTGATCCAGATCGTAGAATGCATCTTCGATTGTTTTTTCATCTTTCGATAAAATTGAACCTTCAAGCAATAGTTCCTGTATTTTCAAACGAACGGCATTGGTAACCGGTTTTCCCAGTTCGATAAATTCATTGATCGTATATGCTTCGAAAACATTATCATCAAGACCTTCGATTTCTTCAAAATAACCAAGATCATACAACGTTGCAAGATCAACAACCTGATCTCCGATTCTTGTACAGCATCCGATAAATTCTTTATTGAAAACGGCTACTCCAAACGGAATATTATGAATTGAAAAATCTGAATTTGACGAGTATTCTACAAATGATTTCATAAGTTTAAATTATTTTAGTGGTACGAATTTTTTCAAAAATTCACTAAACATTAGTGTTTATTTGTGAAAAAAAATTGTGCAGTTTGTGTTAAAATTGATTTTTTTAGCTAAAAGCAACTATTTTTTAGCTTTGGAAAAAGACGCTTCATCGATCCATCGATCTCTGCTGTTAACATCAATAAGGTACAAAATATCATCAAGTCTTGTCAGCAAAAAAGTTTTGGTTACAGGGATTGGTACTTTTTTGTTTTCAAGCATATCGGCTCTCAAAGAGATTATATTTTTTCTGCTTCTCACAATATCTCCGGAAAATACGTTGGATGTACTTTCTCCTGAAGCTTTATCGTCGAAAATTTCTACATAGGTTACTTTATTGCCCTTAATGACAATAAAATCTCTCTCGGTGTGATCCGGAGAATCTTTTACCAGAACAAATTTTTTGTCGTCAATGTTGACATTGTTTAAATTCTGATTGATGCCTTTTCTTTCTTCCAATTTAGTAAGAATGGCATTCAAGCTCCCATATTGTGCGTTTGCAAAAAAACTTGCACCGATAAGCAGTAGTCCGCTGAAAATTTTGATCATGTTCCTGTGTTTATAAAAAGTTTTGTCAGGATTTTTTGTCCTGACAAAAACTTATAATTTAACGATATTGAATATAAAACATTGAAATTAATTTGAACCATTAAGATTCTTTAGTTTTTAAGTTTTTTAAGATTTAGATAAATCTAAAATTAAGCACTTTGCTTAACAAATATCTTCAGATATTTTCTTAAAAATTTAACTCACTAATTTTTCTTAATGATTTGAAATTTTACTGTTTATATTCTTTCTTTTATTTAAAATTAAAGATTTCCTCTTTTTTCCTGCTCTCTTTCTAAAGCTTCAAAAAGTGCTTTGAAATTACCTGCTCCGAAACTCTGAGCTCCGTGTCTTTCAATGATTTCGAAGAATAGAGTAGGACGGTCTTCAACCGGTTTTGTAAAGATTTGTAATAAATATCCTTCTTCGTCATGATCGATAAGAATACCTAAATCCTGAAGTTTTTTAAGATCTTCGTCGATGTGACCCACTCTTTCTGGAACCATATCATAATACGCTTCCGGTGGAGCAGAAAGGAATTCAACTCCTCTTTTCTTTAGTTCAGTTACAGTGTGAATGATATCTTTCGTTGCAACTGCGATGTGCTGAACGCCTTCACCTTCGTAGAAATCAAGATATTCTTCAACCTGTGATTTCTTTTTACCTTCTGCAGGCTCGTTGATCGGGAATTTTGCAAAACCGTTTCCGTTTGACATTACTTTAGACATCAAAGCAGAATATTCTGTGTTGATTTGTTTATCGTCGAAAGAAAGAATGTTCACAAATCCCATTACTTTTTCGTACCATTCAACTGTTGGAAGCATTCTGTCCCAATCCACATTTCCTACGCAGTGGTCAACATACAATAAACCTGCATCTTCAGGCTGATAAGCGCTTTCCCATTTTTCGTAACCAGGCATGAAAGGACCTGTATAGTTTTTTCTTTCAATAAACATGTGAACAGTCTCTCCGTAGGTGTAAATTCCGGACATTCTTACTTCACCATGCTCGTCTGTCAATGTTGTAGGCTCCAAATATGGTTTTCCGCCTCTTTTAGTTGTTTCTTCAAAAGCTGCGTAAGCATCGTCTACCCAAAGTGCCAAAATTTTAACACCATCACCGTGTTTTTTTACATGCTCATTGATAGGAGAATCAGACTTTAGACCTGTTGTTAAGATCAATCTGATTTTTCCCTGCTGAAGAACATAAGATGCACGATCTCTCACTCCTGTTTCAGGTCCTGCATACGCAACCGACTGAAAACCGAACGCTGTTTTATAAAAATGAGCTGCCTGCTTCGCATTACCCACATAAAACTCGATGTAATCTGTACCGTTGATCGGCAAAAAGTTCTCTGCCTGAGCAATTTTTTCGGCAAATGTTAATGTTGACATATTTTCTATTTTTTACTTTTATTTAGGTTGCAAATTACAAAATTCTGCGAAACCTTTAAAATCGAAAACAAACAGTTGTTAGTTAAAGTTTTAATAAAAAGCAAAGAGCTAATAAACACATAAGTCACATAAGATTTTCCTCTTAGTTTGAAAATATTTTAGATCACATTAGAGAAAATTAAAGATTTTCAATAATTCCTCATAAAAATCTTTGATTTTTTATCTTCTGTGTTCTTTCTATACATGAGAATTTAAAAAAACTAATGTGACTAATGTGTTAAAAATTAATGTATGCTTAATGCTTAAATCTCTCATAAGCCGCTCTCTCCAACATCTCTCGGTCATCAGGATGAGCAATACTGATCAATTCCTGAGCTCTCTGACGAAGATTTTTCCCGTATAAATAAACGCTGCCATATTCTGTAACGACCCAGTGAATGTGACCTCTGGTTGTCACAACTCCTGCACCTTGCTTTAAATAAGGTACAATTCTGGAAACTCCTCTTTTTGTTCTTGAAGTAATGGCAATAATGGGTTTTCCGTCATCACTTAGTGCGGCTCCTCTCATAAAATCCATTTGTCCGCCAATTCCACTGTATTGTGTGGTTCCAATGGAGTCAGCACAAACTTGCCCCGTCAGATCAATTTCAATCGCTGAATTAATTGCTACCATTTTATGATTTCTCATAATGTTGATCGGGAAATTTACCGTGCTTACATCATCAAAAGAAAATACCGTGTTATCGTCAACGTAATCATACAGTTTTCTCGTTCCAAAACAGAAACTTGTAATCGTTTTATTGTCGTTGTAGCCTTTATATTTATTATTAATGACATCGTTTTGAATTAAATCAATCACGCCGTCGCTAAGCATTTCGGTATGTACTCCTAAATCTTTGTGATTTCCTAAACATTTTAAGACGGCATCAGGAATAGTACCGATTCCCATTTGAAGGGTAGATTTATCATCAATCAATTCTGCAACATTTTTTCCGACCAGCATTTCTTCGGGACCTACTTTTGCGCCGTAATCAACAGTTGGAAGTTCTTCTTCATGCCAAACCAGTTTATGAATTCTGCTGATGTGAATCATTCCGTCTCCATGCGTTCTCGGCATCAAAGGATTAACAATTGCAACGATAGTTTGAGCGGTATCCACTGCGGCTCTTGCTACGTCTACGGAAGTTCCCAATGTACAAAAACCATGTTTGTCGGGTGGAGAAACCGTGATAAATGCAACATCCAGCGGTAAAATATTTTTTCTGAAAAGAATCGGAATTTCACTTAAAAAAACAGGAACAAAATCTCCTCTGTCTGAATTCACAGCATCTCTTACCGGAGAAGAAACGAATAGGGAATTCACGAAAAACTTATCCTTGTATTCGGGTTTGGCAATTTCCACATTTCCCTGTTGGGTAATGGAAACCATTTCCACATGATCCAATCGGTGAGATTGTCTTGCCAGTTCATCAATTAAATAATTCGGGGTACATGCACTTCCGTGAAAAAATACCCGGTTTCCGCTTTTTACAGTATATACAGCTTCTTCTGCACTTATATAATTGTACATATTGAAAGTTTTTAAAATTTTCTCTGTCTTAAAGATAGTTTATATTGTTTTTATTAAATCCAATTACCCGAAGATATTTGTCATGTTTTTATTGAAAATTGTGTTTTTGTTGGTTAATCGCAAAGACGCAAAGTATATTAAATAAAGGGTGTTTAAGACGCAAGGATTTTATCTGCGATAAAATTTAATACTGGAAAAAACACTTTACTGAAAATCTATGATTTTCTTGCGCCTTAAAAGCAATATGAAGATAAAAAAACTTTGCGCCTTAGCGATTGACCAACAAAAAAGACTAAATATTTCATATTCAGTCCTTTTTATCTTTTTATAAAAAAAATTAAAGCTAAAGCCAGAAGCTAATTGCCAAAGGCTACATTATTCCTGCGACCTATCCTCCAAACTATGGTCTTCACTTTCCAACCATGAAGTTTTATACGACGGATCTTCAACTTTTAAAGCTTCTTCAGTAAGTTTTAAAGGACGGAATGGGTCAACCATCACCGCATATTCCTCAGTGAATTTTTTGCCGATACTTCTCTCCATCGCTCCCGGATGCGGCCCGTGAACAATTCCTCCCGGGTGAAGGGTAAAATCCATTAAATCGATGTGATTACGGCTCATAAAGTCACCTTCTGTGTAGAATAACACCTCATCAGAATCGATATTCGAGTGGTTGTAAGGAGCAGGAATTGCCTGTGGATGATAGTCATACATTCTTGCGCAGAACGAACAAACCACAAAGTTGTGTGCTTCAAAAGTCTGATGAACCGGCGGCGGTTGGTGGATTCTACCTGTAATCGGTTCGAAATTTTTAATATTAAATTTATATGGATAAAAGTATCCGTCCCAACCCACAACATCGAAAGGATGCGTTGCGTAGATGAAATCCGTGATCTGATTTTCTTTTTTTACTTTAATTAAAAATTCTCCTTTTTCGTCTTTTGGCTCAACAAAAGTAGGCGCGATAATATCTCTTTCGCAGAATGGAGAATGTTCCAGCAGCTGCCCAAATTCGTTTCTGTATCTTTTTGGTGTGTAAATCGGAGAATGGCTTTCTACCACGAAGAAAACGGTGTCGTCAGAATGTAATTCCACCTGATAAATCGTTCCTCTCGGGATAATTAAATAATCACCAACCGAAAATTCAAGGTTTCCGACAAAAGTTTTTAAAATTCCGCTTCCGCTGTGAGCGTATAAAAGTTCGTCGCACTCGGCATTTTTGTAGAAATAATCCATGGATTTTCTAGGCTTCGATAATCCCATTTTCAGGTCATTGTTTACCATCAAAAACTTTCGGCTATCCATAAAATCGTCTTCAGGCGTAACATTCATTCCCTTAAACATTCTCGGTGTCACGTTTTTTTCAACCGCGATTTTTGGTGTTACATCTTTCGGTTCGCCAATCGATTTGATTTGGGTAGGACGGTGAATATGGTATAATAATGAAGAAATTCCATGAAACCCTTCCGTTCCGAAAAGCTGTTCGTAGTAGAATTTATCTTCCGGAGATTTGAAAATCGTATGCCTTTTTTGTGGGATATTTCCCGACTGATGATATCTCATTTTACTTTTATATGTGGATTCTCAAATTTAATATTTTTAAATGAATTGGGTGAAAACATTTTTTTGATGCTTTTTTAACCAAAAATCGAAGATTGGACGAAGTCAAAAGTCACAAAAGTTTAATGCTAAAATGAGTTTTAATATAAACTCCATTTAAGTTCAAAAAAGGTTTGAAGTTTTACACTGTCTTTTTTGAACTTATCTTTTCAAAATGATGAACTTATTAATACAGAGTAAAATCTTTTGTGACTTTTGTGGTTAAATTATTACGATAAATAAAATTAGTTTTGTGTTTCTAAAAATAATTGTTAGTTTTGTCTAACAATTTCAATTTCATGCAACGAATATTATTTTCTGCTCTCTTTTTATCGTCATTCTGTTTTGCTCAGAAAACAGATACTTTAGATTTTAATCAAATTCAAAAGATTGATTCAGCTACCTCTGAAAAGAAAAAAGAAATTAAAACCCGGGTTATTGATGATGTAGTGATTACCGGAACGATAAAACCCATTAGCAAATCAAAAAGTCCGGTTGCAGTAGAAATTTACAGTCAGAAATTTTTTCAGAAAAATCCGACTCCAAATATTTTTGAAGCCATTGCAATGGTGAACGGAGTGAAACCTCAACTGAACTGTTCTGTTTGCAACACGGGAGATATTCACATCAATGGTTTGGAAGGCCCTTATACGATGATTTTGATAGATGGAATGCCGATTGTCAGTTCGCTTTCCACAGTTTACGGATTGAGTGGAATTCCCAATAGTTTAATTGACCGAATTGAAGTAGTGAAAGGTCCTGCATCATCACTTTACGGATCTGAAGCGATGGGTGGAGTGATTAATATTATTACAAAAAATGCGTTGACAGCTCCAAAATTAAGTGTTGACCTAATGACGACAAGCTGGGCGGAAAATAATGTTGATTTGTCGACGAAATTTAACTTAGGTAAAAATGCAGCTTCCCTATTAAGCTTAAATTATTTCAATTTTACAAAAAGATTCGACGAAAACAACGATAATTTCACAGATGGAGCATTGCAGAACAGAATTTCAGTTTTTAATAAATGGAATTTCCAGCGAAAAGAAAACCGACAGGCAAGCTTTGCGTTGAGGTATTTGTATGAAGACCGTTTCGGCGGAGAAATACAGTGGAACAAATCGTATCGTGGAAGTGATGAAATTTACGGTGAAAGTATTTATACCAATAGAGTAGAGGCTTTTGGTGTCTATCAATGGCCTATGAAGGAAAACATTGTGACGCAGTTTTCTTATAATTTTCATGATCAGAATTCTTTTTACGGAACAAATCCTTTTACAGCAAAGCAGAAAGTTGCTTTTGTACAGACGTATTGGGATAAAAAGTTGGGAGATCATGATTTAATTGTTGGAGCAACCTTCAAACGAACTTTTTATGACGACAATACACCCGGAACTCTGTCTTCAGACGGAGTAATGAATGAACCGATGAAGTCACCGATTTTAGGAGCGTTTATTCAGGATCAATGGGAAATTAACGAAAAAAATACTTTGTTGCTCGGTTACAGATTTGATTATGATAAAATCCATCATGCAGTGCACTCCCCACGTTTTGCATGGAAATTTTCTCCGAATCCTTATCATACATTGAGGTTTAATTTCGGAACGGGTTTCCGTGTGGTAAATTTGTTTACAGAAGATCATGCAGCGTTGACGGGTTCCCGTGATGTGGTGATTCAATCCAATTTAAAACCTGAAAAATCAATTAACGGAAATTTAAATTATGTTTGGAAAATTCCTGTTGGCGAAAAGTTAATTAATCTTGACGCTTCTGCATTTTATACCTATTTCAGCAATAAAATTGTTAGTGATTTTGATACTGATCCGGAGAAAATTATTTATGATAACCTTAATGGTTACGGTATTTCGAGAGGTGCTTCTTTGAATTTGGATTATACTTTTAATTTTCCTTTAAGCGTAAATCTCGGAGTAACTTATTTGGATGTTTACCAGAAATTTGACGGAGAAAATGAAAAATCGCAACAGTTTCATGCTCCAAAGTGGAGTGGCACTTACAATCTGACGTATAAATTTCCGGGTAATTTAACGATCGATTTTACGGGACAGTTTTATGGACCGATGCGACTGCCTGTTTTGCCGAATGACTACCGACCGGAATATTCACCGTTTTATAATCTTGCGAATATTCAGGTTTCTAAAAGTTTTAAATCCGGATTTGAAGTCTATGGCGGAATTAAAAATTTATTCAATTTTACTCCAGAGAATCCGTTGATGCGACCGTTTGATCCGTTTGATAAAAATGCAGATGATCCGATCAGTAATCCGAATCATTATACTTTTGATACAACATACGGATATGCGCCGATGCAGAAAATCAGAGGGTTTTTGGGTGTAAAGTATACTTTGAAATAATGTTTTACCGCAAAAGAAGCAAAAGAAATGATTGAAATAAAGATTGCAAAAGTTTACAAACTTAAGTTTCAAGCTTTGTTTGCTTTTAATTATCTAAAAAAGGTTTCAAAAATCTTTTACCTCTTTTGCGGTTGAAAAAAATATACAGAATGAAAACTTTAACAATATTTTTATTTTTAATGTTTGTGCCGTGTTTTTGTCTTTCGCAGATAAAGACAGGCACTTTTTCAGATTTGGAAATTCGGCAGAAGGAAAATCCAAAGCCGGTTATTATTCATATTTATACCGATTGGTGTTCGGTTTGTAAGATTGAATTTTTTGAACTGAATAAAGACAAAGAACTCACCCAGTTCATTAATAATAATTTTTATTTCATCAACTTTGAGGCAGAAAAAACAAAAGAAAAAATCCATTTTCAGGGAAAAGAATTTGGGTATTTACCGAATGGAAGTTCCGGAATTCATGAGTTGGTTCTGGCTTTATCTAAAAATAAAAAACAGCCTGTTTATCCGTTGTGGATTGTTTTGGATGAAAATCAGGATTTGGTTGAATATCATGAAGGGAAATATAATACAGATCAATTAAAAGCTGACTTAAAAAAATATGCAGCCATCAGAATTAAACTGAAAACTGCATATTTACCTACCAATAAATAATATTATACTATGAAAAGAGAGGCTATTGCCTGTGCGTCTGTTCCGGTAAGAATTTCGTCAAATGATGCAGATCCGGCTGCATTTCCGAATGCTGTTGCAGTATTAAATCCCGCTTGTACCGTTAGATCTTCTCCAGCATAAACGGGGTTTGTTGCAGGAGGCATATTTCCTCCGTTGGCAAGTTCAATCCAGCCTTTATTGGCTCTCATTCTTCTTACCATTGATGCATGTCTTGCTTCAACGGAGTGTATCTGCAATGCTGCCTGCAAAACAGTTTTATTGCTCATTACATTTCCTGCCTGCCCTTTATAAGCTCTTACTCCGGTGTCTTCAAAAGCCTGAGCTAAAGTCAGAAACTGGCTGTAATTGGTAAAGGGCGTAAAACTTCCACCTGCTGTGAAGTCGAATGTAGGTTTTGCTCCCGGAGTTACTCCCAATGAGGTAAGGGTCGTCTTGAGGAAATTAACGTGTGCATTTTCGTGTTTTGAAATCTGCATGAAAACAGTTCGGTCTGCAGTGGGGATCAATGATAAAGTATTAAGACCAATTTTGTAATATTCATCTTCAAGATATTCTAAAACCAAAGCCAGTTGTAAAGCATCGGTAAGAGCATCTTTTTTGAAATAAATGCTATCTGCAGAATTTTCGTTCTTTGTTTCGGCGGCAAGCATAGAGCCCATTCCTAAAGGTATTGCGGCGATGGCTGCTTTTTTACCGATTGATGAGATATGATTTAAATTTTCGTTTCTTGAAAATGTTTTGCTGAAAAGGGTGTCATCAGATAATTTATCTAATATTTTTAGAATATTCATAAGTTTAGATTTTGTGGTTAATAAAATTTGAGAAGTCTAAATGTTTTATTATCCGATTCCTCTTTCTTTCCAGGTGAAAGGTGTTTTGATAAAACCTCCGGCTACGGCAACAATATCTTTAGGCTCTTTGGCGAGATCTAAACCGTTCGTATCGATGACATCATCTCCTGAAAATGCTGCTGTTCCCGGATTGATTAAATCTCGGATCGCACTTGCATGTCTTGCTTCTACCGAAACAATTTTTCCTGCAATAACAAGATAAGTTGGGTTCGTAATGTATTTTCCGGCACCATTGTATGCTGCAACACCGGTATCTTCAAGAGCTTTAGCTGTTGCTAGTACAGATGTTCTGTCGTTGAAATTTACATTAGGATACTGAAATTCCAAAGTAGGTAAAACCTGAGTTGTCGCACCGCTAAGTGCAGCTTTGAAAAAATCTCGGTGGATCACTTCATGATGGTACAAATCGGTAAGGATTTCTTTTTCTGCAGTAGAGGCTCCTGTATAAAAATTATTCACAACTTTTGTATAGAAGTCTGCTTCTAATTGTTCTAAAGCGTAAGCGTAGTTTAAAACTCCTACATCTCCCGCTCCCAAATCAAAGATATTGTTGCCCGGATTATAATCGAAATCATCGTCGTCACAACCTACAAGTGCTAAACCGGCAATCATTACGCCGATTCCGCCCAGCTTTAAAAAATTTCTTCTTCCGGTATCTATGGATGTGGCTCCGGAAACAGTAATTGGTTTTTTCATAACATATAATATTTTAGAGTTTTGTAAAATAAACTGTGCAAGAAATTTTCTTGATTATTCTTGCACAGAATCATAAATCCTAGGGCATTAGAACGGTATCGATTACGTGGATCACTCCGTTGGACTGATTCACGTCGGCAATCGTCACTTTTGCTTTATTATCTTTCATATCACTTACATAAAGGTCTTTTCCTTTAGTCCAAAATGTTAAAGATTCTCCCTGAACAGTTTTCATGGTCGCTTTTCCGTTTCCGGCTTTTACTGCTGCCCAAACTTGTTTTGCTGAATATTTTCCGGGTAAAACATGATAAGTAAGTACACTTTGAAGCATTGATTTGTTTTCAGGCTTTAGAAGATTATCTACCGCTGATTTTGGAAGTTTGGCAAAAGCGGCATTGGTAGGTGCAAAAACAGTGAACGGACCATTTCCTTGCAAAGTTTCTACCAATCCTGCTGCTTTCACTGCTGCAATCAGAGTTGTATGATCTTTAGAATTCATAGCATTTTCAACAATATTTTTGGAAGGATACATTGCTGCTCCGCCTACCATTACTGTCTTTTCTTTCATAGACTGTGCAGCTGCGTTTCCGCTTAAGGCAAATGATAATGCGATCATTCCTATTGCTGCAAATTTTGATGTGATGTTCATTTTCTTGATTTTTTGATTAATGTTTATAGTTTGAAATCTAAAATGATTTACGAGCGTCGAATGGATATCAGTTTTCTATTTTTGGAAATAATTTGTAACGCATTGATTATTAGATGTATATTTTTTTATATTGTATTTTTTAAGGATCAATAAAAACAATAATCTCTTTTTTTTTATTAAAGCATTGTAATTATTATTGAATAATTTTTAACAACACACGGTAATTTTAGTATATTTGAGCAAATTATTCAATTATCAAAACAAAATATTCTGAAGAGGAAATTATCCTGCTTATAAGGCAGCATAACCAGAATGGTTTTCATTATCTATATGAAAACTATGCCTCTGCTTTGTATGGTGTTATTTTAAGAATCACAAGTTCTAAAGAAGCATCTGAAGAAGTTATCCAGGATACTTTCTTGAAAATATGGAATTCTATTGAACAGTATGATAGCAGCAAAGGAAGACTATATACTTGGATGATCAATATTGCCAGAAATTCTGCTTTGGATTATCTAAAATCTAAAAATTTTCAAAACAGTTTAAAAAACCAATCGTTGCCTGATTTCGTATATAACGATACTGCACTCTCAGTGTCGGATAATCAGGATTTTATTGGTTTTAATAAAATTTTAGATACATTAGATGAAGATAAGAAGCAGCTTATAGATCTTGCTTATTACAAAGGTTTCAGTCAGTCGGAAATCTCCGAAACACTGCAAATGCCTTTGGGGACGGTTAAAACAAAGATGCGGAATGCACTCATGAAATTAAAGGATTTGTTAAAAGATTACAGGTAAAAAAGTGAATACTCAGGAATACATATCATCAGGTATACTCGAAGCTTATATTTTAGGTACAGCAAGCAAAGAGGAAGCAGGCATTTTAGAATGCGTGATGTCTCATAATGCCGAGGTGAGAGCTGCTTATGAAGAAGCTCAAAAGATTCTTGAAGATTTTACAACTGCTCAGTCCGTTGAAGTTCCTACTTATCTGAAGGATAAAATTTGGGATACCATTAATAGTAATTCTATCAAAACTGCTGAGGTTGATGATTCTGATGCAACCAAAAATATGCCACTTTCAGGCGATATTCAAATTGAAAAGGTTCCACCTAAAAAAGTCTGGAATCAATTGTCTGTAGCAGCATCAATTTTATTGATTTTAAGCATTGCCGGCAACGTATTCTGGCTTAGCGAAAAAAGCAAAGCCGAAGATCAGCTATCTTCTTTAAGAAAGGAAAAAACTTCGACTGACGAAAAACTTAGAATAATCAATGAGAAACTTGCACTCACTGCAAATCCTAATATTCAGAAAATTGTAATGTCCGGAACTGAAGCTCATCCCGATGCAAAAGCGGTTGTTTTTTGGGATAAAGCTCATCATAAAGTTTATCTAAATGCACAAAATCTTCCTCAGGCTCCTGCAGGAAAACAGTATCAACTGTGGGCAATTGCAGATGGAAAACCTGTAAGTGCAGGTCTTTACACGAAAGAAAAAGATACCAATACTTCTTTAGCCAGTATCAACAAAGCGCAGGCTTTCGCAATAACTCTTGAAAACGAAGGTGGAAGTGCTGTTCCGACAATGGAAAACATGTACGTTCTGGGCAATGTTCTTTAGAAAGAATCAGATAACAACACGGCAATAATTGCTAAAATCGCCGGCAAAGCCTGCACAAAAAAGATTTTTTTTGTTGCGGAAATTGCTCCGTAAATTCCTGCTACGGCAACACATCCCAAGAAAAATAAAGCAACATTAATTTGCCATTTCGGGTCTTCAATCAGAAAAGACCAGATCAATCCGGCTGCAAGAAAACCATTGTAAAGTCCCTGATTGGCTGCTAAACCTTTTGTGGGTTTAAACATTTCGGTAGGTAAAGCTGCTTTGAAAACTTCTTTTCCTTTGGTTTCCCAAGCAAACATTTCCATCCAGAGAATGTAAAGATGTTCAATAGCTACAAGTGCGATTAAAATTTTGGCAACGATTTCCATGATTTCCAGTTTTGTCATTGTAAAACTAAAAAAATAAAGTTAAGTTTGAATACTCAATTTCAAAAATGGAAAGTTTCAAGGCACATTTAGATAAATTTATAACGATCAGTGACGAAGAATTTACTTCGGTGTTATCTTTTTTTGAGGTTAGGGAAGTTAAAAAAAAGCAGGATTTGATATTAAGCCAGAAAGTTTGCAGATCAATGTTTTTTGTGGTAAAAGGTTGTCTGAGAAAATTTTTCGTTAATGAAAAGGGAGTAGAACAAACTACTGAATTTGCGATAGAAAACTGGTGGATGACCGATACTTTTGCTTATGAAAGGCAGATCAAGACCGATTTTTGTATTCAGGCGGTTGAAAAATCGATCATCTTAGAAATAAATCTTCAGACCCAGGAAGAATTACTGAAAAAATATCCGGTGATGGAGCGTTATTTCAGAATGATCTATCAGAGAGCTTATGCAGCTTCTGAAAGGCGAATTCGCTATCTTTATGAAATGACCAGAGAAGAATTGTATGTCAACTTCAGTACATTATATCCTTGGTTTATTCAGAGAATTCCGCAATATTTGATTGCTTCCTTTTTAGGTTTCACTCCGGAATATTTAAGTGAAATACGAGCGAAATTACGTTCTTAAACCAGTTTAAGATTTTTAAGATTCTATATGCTGAACTTTGTCATGTAATTAAAAGCAAACATCATGGCAACACAAAAAGTTCAGTATTCACAGTTATTTCTAAGACTAGCTCTTTCAGTGACGATGCTTTCTGCTGTTGCAGACCGATTTGGATTTTGGGGCAAAAATTCTGCATGGGGAAACTGGGAAAACTTTGAGAAGTATACGAAACATCTTACTTTTTTTCTTCCTGAAAGCTTAGGGATTTTTTCAGCCTATACTGCAACTTTCTTTGAGATTCTTTTTCCTTTGATGCTGATTTTAGGTTTCAAAACCAAAATAGCAGCTTACGGAACAGGATTTTTATTGCTAACTTTTGCCTTATCGATGACGATCGCTTTAGGGGTAAAAGCTCCTTTAGATTATTCGGTATGGATTGGAAGTGCAGCGGCATTTCTTTTAGCATCACAACAAAATTATAATTATTCAATAGATACATTAACCAAAAAAAATTAAGTATTATGAGCGCAAGATTCGATATGTCAACAACACATGTTGCTGCCTACAAAGCTGGAATTGGGATGGAAGTAGCCCTTCAAAATTCTTTTTTAAGCCCAATTCAGAAAGAATTAATAAAAATCAGAGCTTCACAGATCAATGGCTGTGCATTTTGTCTCGATATGCATACAAAAGATGCCTTAAAATATGGCGAAACTCCTCAAAGAATCTTTTTGCTAAATGCATGGAGAGATGCGAAAGAGCTTTTTACCAATGAAGAGCAGATTATTTTAATGATGGCTGAAGAAATTACATTAATCAGCCAAAAAGGATTGACTGAAGAAACGTACCAAAAAGCGAAAGAAATTTTTAACGAAAGCCAGATTGCCGATATTATCATGGCAGCAGTTTCGATCAATATGTGGAACAGAATTGCAATTTCTACTCATTTGCCGATTGCAAAATAATTGATTATCCGTAAATGTTATTTAGAATAAAACGCTTTCCGATTTAGGAAAGCGTTTTTAATTATTGTGGGCACTTCAGCTGTAAAACATTTGCATTGAGTGGTTGTTCAACCTTTCTTTCCAGTTTTTTATCGTTGACATTGATATAAATTTCCATTGAACCCGTTCCGACATGAAGTGATAAAATATGTCCGCCATAGGCATTGAATTTATCATCCGTAGCCACTCCATGAACATGAATGGAAGGTCCTTTTTCATTCCAGGCAATCGATCCGGTGAGACTTCCCATTTCTACTTTCTTGAAGGTTTTCGGATTAAATTTTTTATCATTAAAATCATAAAATCCAAAACTAACTTCCGATGCAAAACCTATTCCTGTAAAGCTCGCAGAGGGAATATTTTCTGTTTTCGCAAGATTTTCAATGCTTGAAATTACGTCGTCGCCTTGTCGAAGTACCATCAGATAACCTGTCGGCGTTTTGATATAACGGCAATTTTCTTTTTGTTGTGCTGAAATTGTATTCATAGCTAAAATTGTAAATAAAAGAATCATTCTCAAAATATTCATAATGAATTAATTTAAAATTTTATAATGAAATTTTTACACCAAATCAGTAATAGATCAGCAAAATATTATTTATTTAATGCTCTTAAAATCTCTTCACCTACACTTTTCGCTGACTGAGGATTTTGTCCGGTAATTACTCTCTGATCGTTCACAATATGATTTTGCCAAAGCCCTGATTTCTCAAATTTTGCACCTCTTTCTTTCAACTTATCTTCCAAAAGAAAAGGCACTACGTTCGTTAATTTTACTTCAGCTTCTTCTTCATTGGTAAAAGCATTGATCTTTTTACCGTCAACCAAATATTTACCGTCTTTCAGTTTAATATTCACCAAACCGGCCGGTCCGTGACAAACAGCGGCTACAATTCCTCCGTTTTCGTAAATTTTTGAAGCAATTGTTGATAATTCTGTGTTGTCTGCAAAATCCCACATGGCTCCATGACCTCCTGCATAAAATATGGTAGAATAATCATTCGGATTGACTTGAGAAGGCTTCAAAGAATTGTCGATTTTACTTTTGTCTTTACTTTCCCAAAATTCTTTGTTTACGGAATCTTTCAAATCAAATCCGTCAACCGGTGGTGTTCCGCCTTTCGGACTTACAAAATCGATTTCGTAACCGGCATTTTGAAGAACCTCCCAGGGATGCGAAACTTCACCAAGATAATATCCGGTTTCTTCACCTGTATCACCTTTTTTGTCATGGCTTGTAACGACAAATAAAATTTTCTTTTTCATATTTTTAGATTTTTTGGTTTGTGAGTGTACGAATCCTATCGTAAGGATGGCAAGCAATAAAAATGCTAATTTTTTCATGATTAAATAATTTCAGTTAAATAAATCTGTGGTTTTTCCTGCAATTTTTCATCAACCAAATCTCCAAAAGCTTGAATGTAAGGTTGCTGATTGTGTTGTGCTAAACCTTCTTTACTTTTCCAGATTTCGTAGAAAACAAATTGATTTTTATCCTCAATTCCCTGATGAAGCGTGTATAATTCGTTAGCTTCTTCTTTCAGGGTTTCTTTAACCATGTTTTGAAGAACTTCCAATACTTCGGCTCTATGTTCTTCTTTGGCTTTTATAACGGCCGTAAGATATATTTTCATTAGGCTAATTGTTTTTGTAATTCTTTTTCAAAAACTTTAGTAAGATGTTCTCTGTAAAGTTTCATATCCCGTTCAATATTCGCATTCTTCTCTACGTCATGGAAGTGAAAACCATCTATTCTTTCTAATGAGACAAAAGCATTCATTCTATGGAAACCAAATAATGGTCCATTATCTACACTTGTTTCATTGAAGAATTCTCCGGGAAGTGTAAAAGCCGTTTCAGGAGCGTTCCAGCTTGTGGTAACCATATATTTTCTTCCGCCAAGCATTCCTCCGGTTCCGTAGTTGATCTTTGGATTATCTGCTGTTCTTCCGTCGTTTAGATAAATTCCTTTTGCGTGACCTGCCGTGAAAACTTCGTCGATGTATTTTTTTAAACCGTTGGGTAACTGAAACCACCAGATTGGCGTGTGATAAATAATGTAATCTGCCCAAACGAATTTCTTAACTTCCTCATCTTTATCGTAGCCTTCATCTACATTTGTGATTTTTATTTCTACATTTTCAAATCCTTTGAATACCTCCAAAGTATTGTCTGCAATAGTCTGATTATATTTTCCTCCGGAATGTCCGAAGTTTTGTCCACCGTTGATGATTAATACTTTTTTCATTGTTTTATGAATATTTAAATTTTATGATGCAAAGTTATAACGAGGTTATGTATAATAAAAATAATGTGAATTATAGTTAAGTATCATAAAAATAATAGAAGTTAAAAACATTTAATTTAGTTGATAAAGTCAACTAAATTCTTACATTTGTTACATGAAAGATACCATTCAACAAATCAGAACTTTTAATAGATTCTATACTTCTCATATCGGAATGTTAAAAAACAATTTTTTAGACAGTCCCTATTCACTGGCAGAAGTAAGGCTTTTATACGAAATTGGTGAGCATCCGACAGTTAATTCTCAACAACTAAGCGAATTTTTAAATCTTGACAAAGGATATGTTAGCAGGGTTTTAAAATTGTTTTTAAAAGATAATATTATAAGAAAAGTTCAATCCAATGAAGATAAAAGAGCCTTTTACATTGAACTGACAGAAGACGGGGATCGTTTGCTGAAAGCTTTACAATCAAAATCAAACAGGCAGATTGAAGAAATTGTTCATCCTTTACATATTGGAGAAAAAGAGATGTTGGTGAATTCCATGCGAAGCATTAAAAATTTACTATCACCAGATTATAATAAAGCAAATCTTGCAAAAGACATTGAATTCAGAGAAGGATTAAAACCTGGAGATATCGGTTATTTGATTCATCTTCACGGTAAGCTTTACACCGAAGAATCCGGTTACAATAAGAATTTCGAAAAATATGTGATAAAAACTTTTTCCGAATTTCTAGAACATTATTCGCCTGAAAATGATAAAATCTGGCTTGCGGAATACAATCAGCAAATTGTCGGATGTGTGGCTATTCTTCAACGTTCTTCTGAGGAAGCGCAGCTGCGATGGTTTTTAACATTGCCCATGTTCAGAGGAACAGGAATTGGGAAAAAGCTGTTGAATACGGCTCTGGATTATTGTAAAGACAAGAAATACAAGAATTTGTATTTATTAACGACTAGCGTTCAGCAAAAAGCGATCGCGATGTACGAAAAAGTCGGTTTTGTAAAAACGGAATCTGTAGAATCTGTGCAATGGGGACAATTGCTTGTGGAAGAAAGGTTTGATTTAAAATTGAATTAAAAAAAATATCAGTAATCTGATTATTTTGTAACTTTGTATTAGAAAAATGATATTGTTGAATTGTGAATTGTCCATTATTAAAATATCATTTTGGCAAAAAATTTAGCATTATGGTTAATTTAGAATGGTACCGAACTTTCAAAGCGATCTACAAAACCGGAACTTTAACCGGCGCTGCAGATTCTTTATTTATTTCTCAGCCAGGAGTGAGTCTTCATTTGGGCTCGTTGGAAGCTTATGTCGGTTATAAATTATTTGACAGAACGGGCAGAAAAATGATACCAACCGAAAGAGGGAAGGTTTTGTTTAATGCCATTTCAGAACCTTTAACGAAGCTTGAAGAGGTTGAGAAAAACTTTCAGAAATCTACAGAAAAACATACTCCGACCATCAGTGTGGGAATGTGTTTTGAAACTTTTCAGACCACTTTGGAACAGTATGTTTCGAGTCTTGATTTTAATCTGATTATCAGTTTTGGCGAATATCCAGAAATGCTGGATCAGTTGGATAAAGGGATTTTAGATTTAATTATTACACCCAAAAAAGGCACTTCACCCAACATCTTACACGAAGCTTTTTCTTCCGAACAAATTGTCTTGATTGGTGGTAAAAATATTGACAAAGAAAGTTTTGATGAGGTTTTAAAAACAAAAGATTCCCAAAAAATCGAGAACTGGCTGAAACAGGAAAAATGGTACGGAACAACGGGAGATATGGAACATCTTTTCCAGTTTTGGTTGCTCAATTTCGGGCATAAACCAAATTTCCGTCCGAATTATATTGTTCCTAATCTGAATTCTATCCTTCGTTGTCTGAAAGGAGGAAACGGTTTGGCGGTAATTCCTAATTTTCTCTGTAAAGAAGAAGTTGAAAACGGTAATGTAAAACTCATCTGGGAAGGAGAGAAAAAGCTCGAAAATACCCTTTATTTTGGTTGTCGTAAAAAAACAATGTATCAATCGGAGATTGATCATATCAAAGGACTTTTCAGACAGGTGATGGATAAAATTGAGGTATGATTTTACTGAATTTTATTTGATGAAAATTCTCCTCCTTTGGAGAGATGGTCTACTATTTTCAACATCAGTTTGAAAAGTTTATAAAAAATACAATACAAGAATTTTTCTTAACTTTGCCACTCATAAACCCCAAAATACCAGGATGTAGGATACAATTTCTTTCAGATTTAATAAACAATAACGAACGAAGTTATTGCAGTTTTAACTTTAATTACAGAAAGAAATCATGCTTTTTTTACATAATATATCCTTTGGGTTTCCGGCGGGGAATCTGCTTTTTAATTCTATCAACTTAATAATACCATCGCATATAAAATCGGCTTTAGTCGGAAGCAACGGCATGGGAAAATCTACCTTACTGAAAATCATTACTAACGAAATTGAACCTTTGGAAGGAAACGTCAATATTCATGGTGATCTGTTCTATGTTCCGCAGATGTTTGGAAATTTTAACGACCTGACGATTGCGCAATGTTTAAAAATCGATAAAAAATTAGAAGCCCTTCAAAAAATAACAAATGGGGAAGTGGATGAAATTTATTTTGAAGCATTGAATGACGATTGGGACATTGAAGAACGCTGTCAAATCGCTTTGCAACAATGGAAACTTGAAAATTTAGATTTAAATCAAACATTGGAAAGTCTAAGTGGCGGACAAAAAACAAAGGTCTTTCTAGCTGGAATTCAGATCAATCAGCCTGAAATTATTTTACTCGACGAACCGACCAATCATCTCGATCTGGAAGGCAGGAATCTATTGTATGATTTCATTAAAAAGACAAATTCGACGATTGTGATTGTCAGTCATGACCGAGCTTTGCTGAATTTAGTTGATACGATTTTTGAATTAAGCAATCAGGGAATTTCGACCTACGGTGGGAATTTTGATTTTTATGCCGAACAAAAAGAAATCGAAAATGAAGCGTTGCAAAATGATATTCACTCGAAAGAACGCGCGTTGAAAAAGGCAAAAGAAAAGGAACGCGAAACCTTGGAACGAAAGCAAAAATTGGACGCAAGAGGAAAAGGAAAACAGGAAAAATCGGGTGTGGCGAGAATTATGATGAATACACTTCGGAATAATGCTGAAAAAAATTCGTCTAAGTTAAAAGGAATTCATGCTGAGAAAATCAATGATATTTCGGGTGATTTGCGGGATTTGCGTTCGTCGGTGAGAAATGCCGATCAGATGAAAGTAAATTTTAATGATTCGAATCTGCATTATGGGAAAATTTTGATTTCGGCGGAAGAAATTAATTTCAAATATGATGAAGGAAATTTGTGGAAAGAGAATCTCCATCTTGAAATCCGAAGCGGTGACAGGATTTCGATTAAAGGTTCGAATGGTTCGGGAAAAACGACGTTGATCAAGCTATTGTTGGGCAATTTGCAACCTTCTGTCGGAACGATTTCGAGGTCAGATTTTCAGACAATTTATATTGATCAGGAGTATTCTTTGATTGATAAAAAGGTAACGATTTACGATTTTGCCCAACAGTTCAACGATAATGCTTTACAGGAATCTGAAGTTAAAACATTATTGTCAAGATTTTTATTCGGAAAGGAAAGTTGGGATAAAAAGTGTGATGTTTTGAGTGGCGGAGAACGTCTGCGTCTTCTTTTGTGCGGGCTTTCTATCAGCAATAAAGCTCCCGATATAATCATTCTCGATGAACCGACGAATAATTTAGACCTTCAAAATGTGGAAATTCTGACGAATTCTATTAAAGATTATCATGGAACTTTGGTGGTGATTTCGCATGATGGGGTGTTTTTGGAGGAGATTGGGGTGAGGAGTGAGGTTTTGTTGATTTTATCTTAGTACGAGGTTTTTTCTCGTAAGTTATATTTGGAAAACATAATTTTATTATTTTTTAATCATGCCAAGAGATTTTTTCGTATTTTAGTTTGGTAATTTAAATCTATAGAGATGTTAATTAGATTCGTTGTTGAAAATTTTTTATCATTCGATAAAGAAACAGAGTTCAATATGTTGGTGGGTAATTTTAAAACTCACAAAAACCATGTTAACCCAGGTTCTGTTAAAACTTTAAGGGCTGCCGCAATTTATGGAGCTAATGGAGCGGGTAAGTCAAATATTGTTAAAGCAATAGAATTTTTGCAGGATATTGTCAAAGATGATGGTGTTTTTCAAAGTGTAAATAATTTTAAGTTTAAACTAAATAATGAGAATAAAACGAAGCCAATAACTTTTGAAATTGAATTTCTATTAGGTAGGAAAGCTTATAGATATGGAGTTTCAATAGATACTAATATAATTTTGTCAGAGTGGCTTATTGAATCCGGAGTAACAAAAGAAGATAAGATTATTTTTGAAAGAACTACATCAAATAAAGGAAAAACTAAAATTCGATTTCATGAACAATTTATCAAGAATAATAAGCAAAAAATAATTATAGAAATTCTAGAAGAGAATTTATTGAAACAAAATGAAACTCTTTTGTCTAAAGAATTTGAACTTAAAATAAAATTACTATCTCAAGTTAAATTTAAGATTACAAATCAATTAATAATTATACACCCACATAGTAAAGTTAGTAATCTAGTTGTTTTTATGACATATTCTTCAACTTTCTATGATTTTTCTAATGTCTTACTAAAATCTTTTGATACAGGTATAAAAGAATTGAAGGTAGAAACTTTTGATTTGGATAAGTTCTTTGGCGAAGATGATGAAGATTTGAAAGAGTCAATAATTCAAGATTTGGAATATGGTGATCCTAGAGGAATTACGATGTTTCATAAGAATAAAGAAATTTTAATAAATAAAGAGAAAGATAATAAATATACAGTTAAAAAGCTCACTTCTTCTCATATTGATGATAAAGGCAATTCAATCAATTTTGAATTAGATGAAGAATCAGACGGAACACAAAGGTTATTAGATTTCATTCCTGCTTTTAATGGTGTTTTAACTCAAGATATGACATTTATTATTGATGAAATTGATCAGAGCCTACATCCAACTTTATTAAAAGCGATAATAAGTAAAATTATGTTCGAAAAAGATACAAAAGGGCAATTAATATTTACTACTCACGAGTCCAATCTATTAGATTTAGATATTTTTCGGCAGGATGAAATTTGGTTTGTCGAAAAAGATAGACAGACTGGAGGCTCTTCTATATATTCATTGAGTGAATATAAACCTCGCTATGATTTAGACGTCAGAAAAGGATATTTAAAAGGAAGATTTGGAGCAATACCATTTTTAGCAGATTTAGATTTATTAAAATGGAATGAGTATGATTCGTAAAAAAAGAGGTTATAAAAGAGAAACTCAGAAAGATTTACTTCGAGATTATAAATTATTTGCTATTGCTTGTGAAGGAGGAAAGAGAGAACCTCAGTATTTTCAGTTATTTGAATTTTTATCTATAAGAATCAAAGTAGACATAATTGAAGATAAAATTCAAGATGAAGAATTACTACAAAAATATGAGACTAAATCGGCTCCTAAATGGGTTTTAGATAGAGCTACTAGATACATAGATCAAGAAGGGTTAATAGATGAGGATGAACTTTGGTTTGTAATGGATGTTGATAGATGGAGTTCAAAACAGATTATGGAAATGATAAACTATTGTTCTGATAAACCAAATTGGAATATAGCTTTAAGTAATCCTTGCTTTGAAATTTGGCTTTATTTACATAAGAAAGATAATTTTGATAATTCTCAGTTCAAACAATGTAGTGAATTTAAAACTGAAATTTCATCGTTTGATACTGAAGGTTACAATCCTTTAAATTTTATCACATTAATAAAGAATGCTGTTAATAATGCGAAAACTTTAGATAATAATCCAAATAGTGATCTTCCTTCAATTAAAGAAACTAAAGTTTACAAACTTGTTGAATCTATCTTAACTTTTGTAAGTGAGAATCAATTTATTGAATTTGTTGAAAAAATACATCCAAAATTAATTAAGGAAAATTCGAAAAAGGAAACTAAATTAAAAGTTAATAAAATAAAAAAAGATGTTTCCAAAAAAAAATAAAATCCACCACAAATTTGCCCACCCAATTTTTTAAAAGTAATTTTGCATGAATCTAAAATAAAAGTAAAATATGTCAACTTACGTAGTTGTAGGTCTTCAGTATGGAGATGAAGGTAAAGGAAAAATCACGGATGTTTTATCGGCAAAATCGGATTACGTTGTACGTTTCCAGGGAGGGGACAACGCTGGTCACACGGTTTATGTAGGTGAAGAGAAATTCGTTTTGCACCTTCTTCCATCGGGAGTTCTTCAGTGCAAAGGGAAGTGTATCATTGCGAATGGAGTAGTGGTAAATCCTAAATCTTTCATTAAGGAGGTGAATCAGATCGAAAGCAAAGGCTTGAAAACTGACCACATTTTTATCAGCAGAAGGGCGCATGTGATCATGCCTTACCACATTCTTTTGGATACTTACCGTGAGGAAGAGCAAGGAGGAACGCAAATCGGCACAACGAAAAAAGGGATCGGACCTTGCTATGAAGATAAAATTGCAAGAGTGGGTATCAGAATGATCGACCTTCTGAATCCTGAAATCTTAAGAGACAAAATCGAGAAAAACTTAAAAATTAAGAATTCTCTTTTTGAAAAATATTACGGAAAACCGACATTAGACGTTGAAGAAATTTACAACGAATATTTAGAAATCGGAAAGCAGCTTCAAGACAGAATCGTTGATACGGAACTGGAGTTGAATGAAGCAATCAGAGACGGAAAAAACGTTTTATTCGAAGGAGCACAGGCTTTAATGTTGGATATCGACTTCGGAACGTATCCATACGTAACTTCTTCTTCTCCCTCTACAGGAGGAGTTTGTACAGGAGCGGGAGTTCCGCCAACTTCATTACAGAACTTAATTGGTGTTGCAAAAGCATATTGTACAAGAGTAGGAAACGGACCCTTCCCTTCTGAATTAGACAACGAATTAGGAGAAAGCATCAGACAAATTGGTGGTGAGTTCGGAGCGACGACAGGAAGACCAAGAAGAACAGGTTGGTTAGACCTTGTTTCTTTGAAGCACGCTTGTATGATCAACGGAATCAATAACTTAGTGATTACGAAATTAGACGTTCTTACAGGGATTGAAAACCTTAAAATCGTAACGCATTACAAAACTGAAGACGGAAAAATCATCGATTATTTCACTTCTTCAACAGAGAAATTATACAATTACGAACCAATCTATCAAGATTTACCAGGTTGGACGGAAGATTTAACGAAAGTAAGAAGCTACGACGAACTTCCGGACAATGCTCAGAAATACATCGAGTTTATCGAAAAGTATTTGGGAATCAATGTTTACTTAGTTTCTGTAGGTCCTGAAAGAAGCCAAAATATTATCAGAAAAGAATTATTCTAAGGAATATTTTTAAATAAATTAAAAAGAGACTGTCAATTTTGGCGGTCTTTTTTTTGTCATTGTGGGAGGTGCTAGTATCTGTACCGTTATCGTTGAAGTAAAATAATCCATTCTCAAACCCTCAAACTCTCCAACTCAAATAAGAAGCTTTTTCCCGCTTTCCGCACTCGCTATTTCTATTAGGATTCAGCGGCGCGGCGAAGCCGCGCCGCTGAATCCTAATAGAAATGAGCTCAAACAAAGCTGCAATCGGGGCTAGGAAAATCTCTTCGATTTAAATTACGGAAAAATAAAACATGTTCAGATTCATTTAACACCATTGTAAATCCAGCTCTCAAAAACAAAATGTTTTCAAACATTTAAAATACCTAACACCCAGCTTCTATCATCCAGCCAAATCCTTATCCAATGAATAGTTAAAATTTACACTTTAACATAGTTTTCACTGGAAGTGTTTTGTTTTTATAAAAATTTGGCAAATATTTTGATATTGTTTCAAAGATTATTCAAAATCATATTGAAAACTGATAATCTATATGTATTAACAATTTTAATTTTATAGTGATGAAACACCTAGAACACAATCAGGATTTCAGGTTGAACGAAATCCTTTTCGAGCACCGTAACAAAGCGTATGGAGCTTATGCATTAAGAACAGAATCAGACAGAATTTTAACCAAGGCACTTTTTATAGGTGTGAGTTTATTGGCTACAATTTCTGTTGCGCCGTTTGTAGTTAATGCATTTAAATCAGATGTAGTTATAACTGATCAGGGTTACGATGATCCGAGAATTATTAAAGTAGTTGAAACACCTGAAAAGGATCCACCTGTACAAATAAAACCTAAACCGGCTCCCGAAAAGGTGAAAACAATTGATGATAGATTGCCTGAACCTAAAAAAATTGTAACTAATGAGAAGAAAGTGGTAACTCCTGAAGAAAAAATAAATGCTATTTCAGGAACTCAGACTTCTGATGGAAAAGAAATTACAACACCAACTTATGTTCCTACGTCTACAACAATTGGTACAGGACCTGTAATTAATACAGCTCCTCCAAAAGTTCCTGTTGTTCCTGTAGAAGATCCTAATGAAATTATTGGTGAAGGAGGATTGAGCAAGAGTGCAAATTTTGAAGGAGGAATTGATGCTTTCCGAAATAAAGTAATGAATAAATTTGATGTTTCTGCTTTTGAAGAAGGAGGAGTTGTAAGTACAAAAATAACCTTTGTGGTAGAAACAGACGGTACGATTTCGAATATCAAAGCAAACGGAAAAGATGCTTCATTCAATGCTGAAGCCATCAGAACCATTAGAGCAGTAAAAGGAAAATGGATTCCGGGAAAAAACAAAAAAAATGAATCCGTAAGAAGTTATTTCAGCTTCCCGATTTCAATGAAGTTTGATAATTAATTACCCTGAAAACGAATCTTGATAGTTATCCACAAAGAATTTTTTTTGTGGATAATTTTTTTTATATCTAAAACCCTTATTAACAATATTTTAACTCAATTTTCGTTTTAGTCATTCCCCAAGAGCAGAGAAAAAAGTGTATTTTTGAAGCTTAAAGTTCAAATAATGGCAAAAATTATAGGTATCGCTAATCAGAAAGGTGGGGTAGGAAAGACTACCACTGCCGTAAATTTAGCTGCAGCATTGGGAGTTTTAGAAAAGAAAATCCTGATCATTGATGCAGATCCGCAGGCAAATGCGACTTCAGGTCTTGGTGTGGAAGAAGTGCAGTATTCTACCTATAATCTTTTGGAACACAGTGTTGAAACCAGAAACTGTATTCAGAAAACAACGACTCCAAATTTGGATATTGTTCCTTCGCATATCGATTTGGTTGCTGCCGAAATCGAATTGGTAGACAAAGAAAATCGTGAGTATATGTTGAAAGAAGCATTGAAAGAAGTGAGAGCTGATTATGACTATATCATCATCGATTGCGCACCAAGTTTGGGTTTGATTACAGTAAACGCTCTTACAGCAGCGGACTCTGTGATTATCCCGATTCAGTGTGAATATTTTGCTCTGGAAGGTCTTGGTAAACTTTTAAACACGATTAAAAACGTTCAGAAAATCCACAATAAAGATCTGGACATCGAAGGATTGTTATTAACTATGTATGACAGCCGTCTGAGACTTTCTAATCAGGTTGTGGAAGAAGTAAATGCCCACTTCCCGGAAATGGTTTTTGAAACCATCATCAGTAGAAATGTAAGATTAAGTGAAGCCCCGAGTTTCGGTGAAAGTATCCTGAATTATGACGCGGAAAGTAAAGGCGCAATTCAGTACATTCAGCTTGCAGAAGAGGTTTTATTGAAAAACGAAAATTTAGTAAAAAATTAAAAATAGCTTATAGCAATTGGCTTTTGATCGATTGCTAAATTTATAACACATTAAAGCAAGAAGCTATACGCCGATTGCCATTTGCAATATGAAAGACAAAAAAAGAGCGATGGGACGTGGTTTGGGGGCAATTCTGAGTGCAGAATCCAAAGCCACGGTCAATACGGCAACTGATGCAGGAGCAGAAAACTTTGTAGGAAACATTATGGAGGTTTCCATTGAAGATATTTATCCGAACCCGACTCAGCCAAGAACTTATTTTGACGAAAAAGCATTAAATGAACTAGCGCAGTCCATCAAAAATTTAGGTGTAATTCAGCCTATTACTTTGAGAAAAGACGGTGAGAAGTTTGAAATTATTTCCGGGGAAAGACGTTACAGAGCAAGTAAAATTGCGGGTCTTACAACTGTTCCGGCATATATCCGTCTGGTAAACGATCAGGAGCTTTTAGAAATGGCTCTTGTAGAAAATATTCAGCGTGAAGATCTTGATGCTATAGAGATCGCATTGACGTATCACCGACTTTTGGAAGAAATCGGTCTTACTCAGGAAAACCTAAGCCAGAGAGTTGGAAAAGACAGAAGTACCATTACGAATTCGATCAGGCTTTTGAGACTAAGTCCGGATATTCAGAATGCAATCCGTAGCGGAGAGATTTCTGCAGGTCACGGAAGAGCAATCATCAGTCTCGAAAACGAAGAACATCAGCAGACTTTATTCGATTTAATAATCAAAGAAAAACTGAACGTTCGTCAGTCTGAGCAAGCTGCGGCTGCCATTAAAAACCCGAAAACTCCTGCTGCAAAAAGAGCAAAAGCGGAGCTTTCTAACAACTACAAAAGAGCACAGAAAACGATTGCAGATATTCTTGATGTAAAAGTTGAGATAAAAACAACAGGAACCGGTAAAAAAGGTAAAATTGTATTAGACTTTAAAAATGAAGATGAGCTGGAATATATTCTTTCTCATATTAAATAAATGAAAAACTTACTTTTTACTTTTTTTCTTCTTTTTTCAGGGTTGATTTTTTCACAGATCAATCCGAGAGATACCATCAGGTTAGAGCATTACGCTACAGACAGTATTCCTGCTGCAAAACCGCAGGCTCCTGCTGAAGTAATACAAAAAATTGAAAAAGCCAATGCTCCCGCTTCCGTATTAAAGGTAAAAAAACTTAATCCTACAAAAGCAGGGCTTTATTCTGCTGTTTTCCCCGGATTGGGTCAGGTTTACAATAAAAAATACTGGAAAGTGCCCATCGTTTGGGGAGCGGTAGGAACAGGTGTGGGAATTGCAATCTGGAACCAGAATCGTTATAAAGAATATCGTGAGTATTACATTGCAAAACTGAACGGTACACCCAATGAATTCCTTTCACAATATCCTAATCTGGATGCAACAGCATTGGGAAATGCACAGGACCGATCGAAAAGACAGAGAGATTATGCGATTGCGATCACGGGTTTAATTTATATTTTAAATATCGTAGATGCCGTTGTTGATGCTCATTTGTATGAGGGACGTAAAGATCCGGATCTTACTTTTGCACCGGCTGTAATTTATGATGATTACAATATCAATCCACCAAAAACAGGACTTGCTTTAAGCTTCAGATTTTAAAATTAATAATAAGAAAAAATAACGATTCATATATGAAATCCTCCTTGATTCTTAGACTTAAAATCGATCAGAATTAAAGGATTCCATATGACAAATAAAAAACAATAAAATCTACATATGAAAATAGCTTTGGTTGGATACGGGAGAATGGGGAAGATCATTGATGAGATTGCTCTAAAAAGAGGCCATGAAGTGGTTGCCCGGTTAAAACAAACTCCGACTGCTGAAAATCTTAATAATCCTGATGTTGTCATCGAATTTTCACTTCCAGAAGTAGCTTTTGATAATATTAAAGCTTGTCTTGAGAACGGAATTCCTGTAATCAGCGGCACAACAGGCTGGCTGGAAAGAAAACCGGAAATCGAAAATATTGCAGTTCAGAACAAAACTGCATTTTTATATGGTTCCAACTTCAGTTTAGGAGTGAATTTATTTTTTGCTTTAAACGAAAAGTTAGCCGATTTAATGAAAAATGTAGATTCATATTCTTGCCAGCTGGAAGAGATACACCACATTCACAAGCTGGATGCTCCAAGCGGAACGGCAATTTCTCTTGCCGAAGGAATTATTAAAAATAACCCGAAATTTGAAGCTTGGAAATTGGAAGATACTCAGGAAAAGCAGCTGGGTATTTTTGCCATTCGTGAAGATGAAGTTCCAGGAACACACTCTGTATATTACAGAAGTGAAGTAGACGAGATTGAAATTAAACATACTGCACACAACAGAAATGGTTTTGCATTGGGAGCGGTAGTTGCTGCAGAATGGATTAAAGATAAAAAAGGGAACTTTACCATGAAAGATGTTTTAGGACTCTAGAATTGTAACAAAATCCCTACATTGCAAACTAATTAACAGTAGATAATCAGCAGTAAAAATTACTCATTACTGATTACTCACTACTAATATTATAGATTTAGGCACAAAAATTTATGAATTATTTTTTAACGTACACAGTTTATGTTCTCATTTTATCAGTATTGATGGGGATTTCCACCTGGAAGCTGTTCAAGAAATTAGGGTACAGTCCGCTATTTGCGTTTATCCCTTTCTATAATTATTTCATTATACTTAAAGAAACGAAACACCCGAAGTGGTGGGCAATTTTATCATATTTACCGATCGTTGGTCCTATTATGATGAGTGTTTTTCATCTGTATTTAATGAAAAAATTCGGAAAAAATCTTTTCAAAGATCAGTTGTTGACTGTGATTTTGCCGTTTATCTATATGGCAACGGTAAATTATTCTAAAGATACCGAGATTGATGACGAAAATGATTTATATCTTACAGAAGAGGAGAAAAATGCAAAAAAGAAAGATACCTTTATGGGATCGATTACTTTTGCAGTCGTTTTTGCAACCATCATCCACGTTTTTGTAACGCAGCCTTTCGGAATTCCTACCGGATCAATGGAAAGAACTTTATTGGTGGGAGATTTCCTTTTTGTCAATAAATGGAGCTACGGTTACAGATTGCCGATGCGTCCTGTCGCAATTCCTTTCTTGCAGGGAACAATTATGGATACAGGAAAGCCCGGAAATCCTAAAGATGATCCTAAATCTTATGTCGATGGCATAAAATTACCATACGAAAGAATTTTCCAGTTTAGTAAACCTCAGAAAAACGAAATCGTGGTTTTCAATTATCCTCAGGATTCTGTACACACGGCGATTGATAGAAAAGACCCATATGTAAAAAGGTTGGTTGCTGTTGCAGGAGACACTTTTGAGATGAGAAATGGTAGACTTTTCGTGAACGGAAAACCGGAAACTGTTTTAGGAGATCAGGAAGTTCAGCACAGATACATCGTCAATACAGGAAGTCAGCTTGATATTCCGTCTTTATATAATACTTTCGGTTTCTTGCCAGTACAGGAAATTCCTAACGGAAATGGATTTATTTATGCTTTCCAGGGTTTAACGGATAAAACGGCTGCTGAAATCAAAAAACTTCCGCAAGTTATTGATATGAAGGAAGACGTTCAGCCTAAAGGTGAATCTTCGGTTTCTTACAGAGATGAGGCAAGAACAAAAATTGATACAACACAATCTATTTTCCCGATTAACAGTGGTTGGAATCAGGATCAGTATGGACCGCTTAAAATTCCTAAAAAAGGTGATGTTGTAGCATTAAATGAGAAAACTTTACCTGAATATCAATGGATCATTTCTCAGTACGAACATAATAAGCTGGAAAATAAAAACGGAAAAATTTTCATCAACGGAAAAGAAACGAATCAATATACGATTCAGCAGGATTATTATATGATGGTGGGAGACAACAGAGATGCTTCTTTGGATGCAAGGTTCTTTGGCTTCGTTCCTGAAGAAAATATCGTTGGAAAGCCTATGTTTACATGGATGAGTTTGCAGGGAGCGTTTAAAGATCAGAGTTCTACTTATCAGGCTCCATTCAAAATCCGTTGGGACAGAATGTTCAAGGCAACCAACACTGGTGAAGCCAACAAAACTTCATATTGGTGGATAGCCGCTATGATTTTAATTCTTTTCTTTGGCTGGGAATATTTCATGAAATTATTCAAAGGGAAGAATAAAGAAGAAGAAATTTAATTCAACTAAAAAATAAATAAGATGAAGTATTTGAAAAAGTACTTCATTTTTCTATAAAGGACTATGCAGAATATATTATTACCGGTATTTTATTTACCATCCATTTCATGGTTTTCGGAATTTTTAAATGCTGAAAATGAAGTGACTTTTGAGCAATTTGAAAATTTTCCTAAACAGACCTATAGAAACCGTGCCAATATTTACGGAGCAAACGGTAAGCTTTCCCTGATTATCCCGATCAACCATAACGGAAACCGTGTTTATAAAGATATAGAGATTTCTTACAGAGAAGACTGGCAAAACCTGCACTGGAAGTCGATTAAAACAGCCTATCAAAGTTCTCCGTATTTTGAGTTTTATGAAGATAAGCTTAAAAAAATATTCGAAACAAAGGAAAAATCTCTTCTAGATTTTAATATAAAAAGCATCAAAATCATTTTGGATATTCTGAAAACAGAAAAGGCATACTCTTTGAATGAAGAATATATCAAAAATCCGGAACAGATCAATTTCAGAGAGCGATTTTCAGCGAAAAACCCTACAGAATACGAAATGACAGAGTATTATCAAACCTTTTCAGACAAAATGGGATTTTTAGCTGATTTATCGATTTTAGATCTTATCTGTAACAAAGGTCCGGAATCGCTTACTTATATTAAAAATATTAAATAATTATACATGAAAAAGGTATTATTAGCAGCAGTTTTTTTAGCAGGTTTCACATACTCTTCGGCTCAGGCTGTAGATAAAAGTGAAGATAAAGATTTAATGACGTGGTATCATAAAGACTTTGCTACTACCAAAGTATATGGCGTAAATACAGAAAATGCCTACAAGTTTTTAGAATCAAAAGGTTTAAAACCGAAAACAGTTGTTGTAGGTGTTTTAGACAGTGGTGTTCAGGTTGATCATCCCGGATTGGTTAAAAATATGTGGTCAAACCCTAATGAAGTTCCTGGCAACGGAAAAGATGATGACGGAAATGGTTACATCGATGATGTTCACGGATGGAATTTCATAGGAGGTAAAAATGGCGATATCGATATTGATAATATGGAGGTGACAAGAGTTGTTGCTAAATATAAACCGATTTTTGAAGGAGATAACTCTACCCAAAACAAAGCAAATCAGGCAAAAATGCCGGAAGAGTTTGCGATGTATATGAAGTCTAAAGAGCTTTTTACAAAGAAAAGTATTGATGCAAGACAGAGTTTTCAAAGATACAGTATGCTTAATGATGCTATTCCGGCTATCGTTAAATTGCTAAATGGAAAAACGCTTACTAAAGAAAATTTGGCCAATTTAAAACCGACAGATCAAACTTCAGCAATGGGACTAACGGTTTTAAATAATTTGGTCCTCTCTCCTGAATTGGCAGGTAAAACTCCGGCTGAAGTTGAAGCTTTTCTACAAAAAGAAATGAAAGAAGCTTTGGATCATTTTGGTCCGATGGCAAAACAATATGATTTAAATTACGATCCGAGAGCAGAAATTGTTGGCGATAACTATGATGATTATTCTGAAAAAAATTACGGAAATAATCATTATGAAGGTCCAGATGCAACCCACGGAACTCACGTTGCAGGTATTATTGCAGGATCTCCGCAAGGAAAAGAGATTCAGTATGGTGTGGCTTCGAAAGTTGCAAAAATCATGACGGTAAGAACGGTTCCAAACGGTGATGAAAGAGATAAAGATGTTGCGAATGCGATCAGATACGCTGTAGATAACGGAGCAAGAGTTTTAAATATGAGCTTCGGAAAACCTGTTTCCCCTGGAAAAAATGTAGTTTGGGATGCCTTCAAATATGCTGAAGATAAAGGTGTTCTTTTGGTAAAGGCTGCCGGAAATGAAAATGAAGATGTCGCAGAACATTTAGCATATCCTACCAATTTTAAAAATATCACTGATCCAGCACCATTTGTAAATAACGTAATGGTTGTAGGAGCGAGTACCAACAAAAATGATGCGTTGAGAGCCGACTTCTCTAACTATAACAAAAAGATGGTAAATGTTTTTGCTCCTGGAGAAGAAATTTATTCTACTGTTACAAAAAGCGGATATGAATATCTTCAGGGAACATCAATGGCTTCACCGGTTGCGGCGGGAGCAGCAGCAGTTTTGTTAGCATACATGCCGAATCTTAAGCCTGCTCAGATCATTGAGTCTCTAGTAAAAACGAGCAATCTGAGTACAGCCAATGAGTTTGGTGAAAAATCTCAGGCTGGAGGTGTTATCGATGTGAAAAAGGCAGCAGAATATGCTTACGCTAATTTTTATGATGGAAAATCTAATTCTTCAAAAACAAAAACTGTTAAAAAAGCAAGACCGGCTAAGAAATCTGTAAAGAGATAATAATCAGACAGGTTGAGCCTATAAATAAAAAATCCTGATTTTGTCAGGATTTTTTATTTTACAAATAATTAATATTTGGCATGATTTTTTGTGGTATCTTTAATGTTAAAATAATAAAACTACAATATGAAAAAGCTACTACTTGCAGGTATAGTGGGAACCTCACTTTTTGCAGTGTCTTGTTCCACAGTTCAGAAGGCTAAAGATGCGCAGAATGTCAGATCAGAATTCCTTAAAATGAAAGGTGACTGGCAGATTGTAAGTATTGATTACGATAAGCAATACAAAATCAAACCTTTTGATGAAGGTGCAGATGCACAATGTTTCGTAGGAAGTCACTGGAGATTTATTCCGAATAATTATTCAGGATCTTATACACTGAACGGCGGAGGTTCTTGTCCAAACATTATACAGGCAATCAAAGCTGATATTAAAGGAGATACCTTTACCTTCAAAAAAATTGCTGAAGGCACAAAAGCAAAACAAAATACGGCTGGTTACACTTTAAGGGTTATCAATAATTCTACGGATCAGTTTTCTTTAGAGCAAAATGTTCCTTTTGATGGGAACACAATCAGAGTGGTTTACAATTTCGAAAGAACAGGAATGGATTACACAAGATAATTAAAAAAATATTTGAAAATGAAATTTAATAAAACATATATCAGCGCATTATTCTTATCATCAGCTTTATTATTAACAAGCTGTGAAGCGGTACAAAATTCAAACCATCAGCAAAGAGGTACAGCAGTAGGTGTTGCTTCAGGAGCTGTAATTGGTGGTGTACTTGGAAATAATGTAGGAAAAGGTAAAAATGCTGCATTAGGAGCAGTTTTAGGAGGTATTATCGGTGGTGTTGCAGGTAACGTGATCGGTAATAAAATGGATAAACAGGCTAAAGACATCAAAGAAACTTTGCCTGGAGCAGAGGTTGAAAGAGTAGGTGACGGTATTAAGATTACGATGAACGAAAGTATCGTAACTTTTGCTTTTGATTCATCAGATCTTACGTCGGTGGCAAAAGCTAATTTAGATAAACTGGCTCAGGTTTTAGTTGATAACCCGGATACAAACATCAATGTATATGGTCACACAGACAGCAAAGGTGCGGATGATTACAACCAAAAATTATCAGAAAGAAGAGCTAATTCTGTAAAATCTTATTTGGTTTCTAAAGGAATTGCTTCCAGCAGATTGTTCGCTTTAGGTGAAGGAGAATCTATGCCGGTTGCAACAAATGATACAGAAGCAGGCAGAGCTAAAAACAGAAGAGTAGAGTTTGCCATTACGGCAAATGAGAAAATGATTAACGACGCACAGCAAGGTCAGTAATCATTTAATATATAAATATTGTTTAAAAAACCGCTCCAGCGGTTTTTTTTGTATTTTTATAGCTGATTTATTTTTTGAAAATCATTATTTTTGCAATCGAAACCAGATAAATGAAAAAATATTTAAAACTACTTCGTGTAGAACAATGGGTGAAAAACCTTTTTGTTTTTGTCCCGCTATTTTTCTCAGGTAATGTCAAAAATTTAGATTTACTTACTAAAAGTATTTTTGCATTCATCATATTCTCCCTTGCTGCAGGTGTAGTGTATATTCTGAATGATTACAACGACATTGAGGCCGATCGCAAACATCCCGAAAAAAGAAGACGTCCGCTTGCCAGTGGAGCTGTTTCAAAATCTATGGCCATCAGCATTTTGATTGGATTAGTGATTGTAAATATTTTGCTGACATTATTTGCTCATTTTTACCTTCAGACTTCTATCTGGAAATTTGCGTGCATCATTATATTTTATTTCCTGATGAATCTTGCTTATACTTTTAAATTAAAGCATGTTCCGATCATCGATATTTTTATCATTGCCATAGGCTTCGTTCTAAGGGTTCAGGCAGGAGGTTATATTACCGGAATTTTCATTTCACAATGGGCAATATTGTTAACTTTTGTTTTAGCATTGGTTTTAGCAATCGGGAAGAGAAGAGGAGAACTCATCAATGCTCAGGTTTCTGGGAAAACAAGAAAAGCTTTAGATGGGTACAATGTACAGTTTGCCGATATAGCATTGTCGATTTCGGTTACCTTGGCCATTGTTTGTTACTTAATGTTTACACTGTCTCCGGAAGTTCAGCTAAAATCACATTCAAGCATTTTTTATACGGTAATCTTCGTAGTTTTTGCATTTCTAAGATACTTGCAGCAGACTTTAGTATATAACCGTACCGAATCTCCAACAAAAATTCTCTACAGAGACCGTTATATTCAGGTTACTTTGGTATTGTGGGTAATATCGTTTTTAATTCTTATTTACTTTAAAGAGAGTATTCACCAATTTAATTTACTGTAAATCATGAAGCCGAATTTTACACAGAAAGTAACAAATTGGGGTAATTTTCCCATTGTGGAAAAAGAAATGAAGTCGGAAGACAGTTATTGGAAGATCAAAGAATTTATATTCAATCACAACGAAGTTATTGCAAGAGGAAACGGAAGATGTTATGGTGATTCTTCTTTAGGTGAAAGTATTTTTTCGACCAAAAAATTAAATAAATTCATCAGTTTCGATAGGTTAAACGGAATTATCGAATGTGAATCAGGCGTTCTTCTATCAGACGTTCTGGAAGTTTCTGTTCCACAAGGGTATTTTTTATATGTAACTCCCGGAACCAAGTTTATTTCTGTTGGTGGTGCTATTGCTTCCGATGTTCATGGGAAAAACCATCATGCAGAAGGTTGTTTTTCGGAATATGTTATTGATTTTAAATTAATGATAGAAAACGGAGACATCATCAATTGTTCGCGTGAAGAGAATTCAGACAAATTCTGGGCTACTATTGGCGGAATGGGGTTGACCGGAATTATTCTTTCTTCAAGGTTTAAACTAAAAAATATTGAAACTGCGTACATTCGTCAGGAAAGCACAAAAGCTGAAAATCTTGACGAAATATTCAGGCTTTTCGAAGAAAGTGAAAGCTGGACGTACACCGTTGCCTGGATCGATTGCCTTCAAAAAGGTAAAAATATAGGAAGAAGTATTCTGATGAAAGGTGAACACGCCTTTGCCCATGAACTTCCCAAGAAATTTTCGGAAAATCCTTTAAGGCTAAAAAAGAAATTCTCGCCAACAGTTCCGTTTTACTTTCCCAACTTTGTGTTGAATAAACTGACGGTAAAGATTTTCAACTGGCTGTATTATAAAAAACAAACTCAAAAAGAGGTTAAAAATTTTATAGACTACGATACTTTCTTTTATCCATTAGATTTTGTAAACGACTGGAATAAAATTTATGGTAAAGCAGGATTTATCCAGTATCAGATGATGATTCCTAAAGCAACCGGAAAAGAAGGAATGAAAAAAATTCTTGAAACTATTGCCGATAATGGAAATGCTTCTTTTTTAGCGGTTTTAAAATTATACGGCAAAGAAAATCCACAGGCTTACAATTCTTTTCCGTTTGAAGGTTATTCTTTGGCTCTGGATTTTAAGGTTAATTCAAAACTTAAAAAACTGGTAGAAAAACTTGATGCAATTGTTGAAGAGTACGGCGGAAAAATTTATCTGACCAAAGACAGCATGAGCAAATCTTCACTGACAGACTACCTGAAAAATGTAGAAAGTTCAAAATTTGTCTCTTTACAGCACAAAAGAATCTTAAATAACAAGTAAAATGATAGTTCTCGGAAGTACATCTGAAGTGGCACAGGCTTTTGTAGAAAAAGCTTTGCAGGAAGGCGAAAAATATGAAAGAATCTATCTTTTTACATCAAACAGGGAAGCAACAGAACGTTTTGCGAAACATATCGATGTGAAATTTCTACAGCTTTCTGAAATCATCGAACTCGATTTAACCAAGCAAATCAATTATTTTGAATTTGAAAATATCAATTCGAATCTGTTGTTTTGTGCAACAGGTTATTTGGGAGAAGGTACGGAAGAAGGTTTGTATGATACTAAAAATACAGAAAGAATTATTGATATTAATTACTCTAAATTAGTTCATGTGATCAATTATTTTGCAAAGAAATTTGAAAGTAAAAGATCAGGAACCATTATTGGGCTTTCATCTGTTGCAGGTGATCGTGGTAGACAGAGTAATTTTATTTACGGAAGTGCAAAAGCTGCATTTACAGCCTATTTAAGCGGATTAAGAAATTATCTTTTTGAAAAGAAGGTTCATGTTTTGACTGTAAAACCCGGCTTCATGTCAACAAAAATGACCGAAGGATTACCATTAAATCCGAAGTTGACAGCAACTCCGAAACAGGCGGCAGAATGTATTTATAAAGCATTCAAAAAACAAAAAAATGTGGCTTATGTTTTGCCGATTTGGTGGATTATTATGTTGATTATCAGAAATATTCCTGAATTTATATTTAAAAAATTGAAGCTTTAAAAATAATATTCAAATATCTTTACGACCTTTGCGTTAAAATATTAAAAACCGGGAAAATAGAATGAAAAAATTGTATTGTTTTGATTTTGACGGAACCATTACGTATAAAGATACGATGTTTATGTATCTTAAGTTTTACAATCCCTCAAAATTTCGGGTGCAGTTTTTGAAGCATATTCCGCTGTTTATTCTTTTGAAATTAAAGCTCGCAGAAACGGAAAAGGTAAAGAAAAGCTTCATAGGGTCAATTCTGAAAGGGCAGCCAAAAACTAAAATAGAAGAAAAAGCACAACAGTTTTTTGAAGAAAACTATCCGAAGATCGTACGTGAAAATGCGCTGGATTTTATTTCTAACATGGATCGTGAAAATACCAAAAGTCTTATGGTAACGGCTTCTCTGGATATTTGGACTAAACCTTTTGCCGAAAAACTTCAAATGCAGCTCGTTTCTACGAGAGCCGAGTTCACTGATGGTGTTTTTACGGGAAATTTTATCGGTAAAAATTGCAACGGAAAAGAAAAATTAGAGCGCATAAAAAAGGAAATTTCCGACAATAAATACGATAAAATCATAGCATTCGGAGATACTTCGGGTGATAAGCCAATGCTTAAGTGGGCGAATGAAGGTCATTACCAATTTTTTCATTAATTTTGAAAGATCAATAAAAGTAAAATGAACAAACTGCTAACCTTGTGTTTTGCAATCATGATGAGCTGCACTGGCACAACCGCACAAAAATCTGGAAATATGCAGAGTAAAAGTGAAATTCTTGCTTCCGAATCGAATGGAGGAACAGAGAAAGTGGGGTTTAAGCTCATAAAAAATCAGGAAGAACTTAAAAAAGAAATCACTCAAAATTTTGCTGCTGCAGGTATGGAACCTCTTATGGTGATTCCATCTTTTCCAAATGATAAAAAAGTTGTTTTATATAATTTGGGTAGATTCAACTCAGGTGATCATACCATAAGAGAAATTAAAAGTCTATCCGTGCAAGATAATGTATTGTATGTGGAAGTTCCTATGTACGAATCTGGTGGAATGGAAATTCAGGTGCTTTCAAATCCGTGGTTTATTTTCACAGTTCCGTCCAGCTACAAATTCACATCAGTACAACTAAAACCTACAAAATAAGAAATGAACAAAATATATTTAGATAACGCTGCAACTACTCCGCTTTCGGAAGAAGTAATCGATGCAATGGTTGAAACCATGAAAGTGAATTTCGGTAACCCTTCTTCAACACACAGCTTCGGACAGGAAGCCAAAATCCTGATAGAAAATGTAAGAAGGCAGATCGCAGATTATCTACATGTAACTCCTGCAGAAATTATCTTCACTTCTTGCGGTACGGAATCCAACAATATGATTATCAAATCATGTGTGGAACATCTTGGAGTAGAAAGAATCATCAGTTCGCCGATGGAGCATAAATGTGTTTCTGAAAGTATTCTTGATATGAAAAACAGAAAAGGTGTTGAAGTTAATTACATTCGCCCTAACGAAAAAGGGGATATTGATTTAGCTAAATTAGAAGAATTACTTAAAAATTCAGATAAAAAAACATTGGTAAGCTTAATGCATGCCAATAACGAGATCGGAAATATTGTTGATATTAAAAAAATTGCACAAATCTGCAAAGAGAATAATGCACTTTTCCATTCTGATACAGTTCAGACAATGGCTCATATGAATCTGGATTTTTCTGATATTCCTGTAGATTTTGCGTCATGCAGTGCACATAAATTCCACGGTCCTAAAGGAATTGGTTTTGCTTTCATCAGAAAAGCGACCGGTTTAAAAGGAATTATTACCGGCGGACCTCAGGAAAGAAGTCTGAGAGCAGGAACCGAAAACGTTGCAGGAATTTCTGGTTTGGGTAAAGCTTTAGAGCTTTCATTAAATAATATGGAAGCTTATACGCAACATATGCAAAATATCAAACAATATACGATTGACAGAGTTGCAGCAGAGATCCCTGGAGTGAAATTCAACGGAAGAAGTTCGGAAGCTGACAACAGCTTATATACCGTGGTAAGCCTTTTGCTACCTTATAAAAATCCATTAATCGGATTGCAGCTGGATATGAAAGGAATTGCAGTTTCGCAGGGAAGTGCCTGTTCGTCGGGAGCATCAAAACCTTCTATGGTTATGATGATGATTTTGTCGGAAGATGAAATGGATCATTGCACTCCGTTGAGAGTATCTTTCAGTCATATGACCACTGAAAAAGATATTGATGCATTGGTGGATGCCTTAAAAGAAATTTCTAAAGACTTCGTTATAGAAAATACAAATGTTGAGCATAGATAGGCTTTTCATTTTAAAGTGGTAATTTTGAATAAGAAATTAAAGAAGAATATTAACAATTAATTAAAAGATAAAAAAAATGGCTTTAGAAATTACAGACAGTTCGTTCCAGGAAACGGTTTTAAAATCAGACAAACCGGTATTGGTAGACTTTTGGGCAGTATGGTGCGGACCGTGCAGAACTTTAGGACCAATCATCGAAGAAGTTGCAGCAGATTTTGACGGAAAAGCTGTAGTA